>Ga0256405_10012162_pt1 | contig 10753 bp, 8 predicted proteins | sample RumenRJG_02DNA_FD_189096 | JGI IMG/M metagenome (GOLD analysis project Ga0256405, IMG submission 189096) | Bovine rumen microbial communities from Lethbridge, Alberta, Canada - RJG_02 | ecosystem: Host-associated > Mammals > Digestive system > Stomach > Rumen | place: Canada: Alberta | collected... | reverse complement strand
TGTCAATGGCGTCAAACAAGCTAAAGCAATTTATGAAGAAAGAACTGGCTGGGGCGGAGTTGATAAATTCTCTCCACGTAAAACCAGTGTAAAGATTAATCTTTCAGTTGGCTGGAATTCAATCGAATTAGTCAAATATGGTTTAGCAAGTGATGTTCCTGAATACGGTGGTTTTGCCGAAATCGATTATATAGTTATTAAAGGAAGCGGCGAACAATTTGTTATTGATAAAGATAAAGGTATTCCCACATTCAAATTAGAAGCAGAAATGGCTACCGCTATTAAGTGGTCTGGTTCAGCATGGACAATCAAGAATCCAGCTAAATATTATGAAGGCGCTTCAAATAAATATATGTTAGGTAACATCGATAATGAAGGTGAAGGTCTTGAATATCATGTGAATGTTCCTAAAAAAGGCTATTACAAAGTAAAAATGGCTTATGCTCAAGATAACGATGATGAGACATTTGCAACTATCTCTACAAGTGAAGCACCAAGATTAAAAGTTAAATTAAATTTACCAACTAAAACTGGTTGGGGAACTCCGACATTATCTGAATGGTCTGGCAATATCGAATTAGCACAAGATGGCAATTATATAACTATTAAAAAAGTGGGTTCTACTGGACCGTTTGAAATCGACTATATTCTTTTAGAATATGCAGGAGAAATCGCTTAATATGCAGTTACAAGATTTAAGCTTTAAATTAGATAACGAATACATTGCTTTAGATAATGACGTAATGCTTTCTATTGAAGTATTTAGTTTTGATAATGTTTTCCATCCAAGAAAAGGAAGTCTTAAGAAGGTTGAAAATAAATATATTTCTCATGAGTTAATTTGGGGCGGAAGTGAATTTGAACCAAACTCATTTGTTGAATTAGAAGTTGGCAAAGAAAACAATACATACTCGTTTAATTTAAAAGCTGGTCTTAATCAAAAAGTCAGAGAAACGAAATTAAGATTTGATAATTTACCTCTAGGTAATTTGATTTCTACAATCAATGGAGAACACATTACCAAAGAATATGGTGAAATCCTTTGCTATCCAGAAGGTTGGAGATCTTTAATGACTCCTTTACTAGTGTTCAAATTAGCTAAAGATAAATTCTTATATTTCAGAAGTTTGGATAACAAAGTTAGACAAAAACGTTTCTATATCAAAAAGACAAGTGAAAAGACAATGACTGTTGAACTTCTCTATGAAGAAAATGGTAAAGATATGTCTAATTCGGTTTCTGTTCCAACTTGGGAATATGGTTATGTTTCTTTTGAAAAAGAAATTTACGAAAAGCATACCAAATTCTTAGAAAAGACATATCAATACGTTAAATATGAGAATAGAAAAGATGTTCCTAATTGGTTTAAAGATGTATCTTTAATTGTTATTTGCCATATGGAACATTGGACTGGTCATATTTTCCATACTTATGAACAAGCATTAGAAGATTTCAAAAAACTAACAAAATATATCGATCCTAAACACGTTCTTTTCTACATTCCTGGTTGGGAAGGTAGATATTACTATAAGTATGGCAATTACACTGCCGATGATAGACTTGGCGGACCAACCAAGTTAAAAGAATTTGTTGATGGAGTTCACTCCTTGGGTGGACACGTTATGAGCATGGTTGGTTTAACGATGGCGAATACATCTCTTCCAGATTATGAGAAGTGGGGTAAACCATCTGAATTTGTGCTCGCAAGTGGAGCAACATTCAATCATGGTTCAGTCGATTGGGATGGTTCTAGACATTATGATCATCACGTTAATTCACAGTTGACTCCAGCAGCTCCAGGATGGCAAAAGAAAATTCTTGATGAAATCGTTAGAAGCACAAAAGAATATGGATTTGACGGAGTTTTCCTAGATATTGCCGCTGCCTATAACAACGATTCTCGTTATGAAATCACCAAAGGTGTATTTGAAGTTGCAAAGAAATTAAATGAAACTTTTGATAACTACTTAGTTAGTGGAGAAGGTTTCTATGATGGCATGATGATGTCGATGCCTTTATTCCAATCCGGACATACAGATGGTTTGATGCATTATCATGATTCAGTTTATGAAAAAATGTTCTCGGATTACGGAAGAGAATTCTCTCATCTTTGTTTAGGCGATTTATCTTATGGCAGCAGCGGAGTGCACGAACTTGGTATCAACTCCACTGATGTAAAGACACCTTATCGTAAAGGTCTTATTCCAACTCTAACATTAGTGAACGGAACATTAGACAATGCCTTAGATAAAGTTTTGGAAGTTGTTGATGATGCGAAAAAATATGCAAAGGAGTTTTTAAATAAATAATGAAGCTAACTAGAAGACAAAAAAGAGAAAATCTAGCTGCTTATATCTTGCTGTCACCACAACTAGTAGGATTTTTAGTCTTTGTTATTTTCCCAATTGGATATTCATTATTCCTTTGCTTTGCTCAATGGAACTTTATTTCCTCTCCTGAGTTTATCGGTTTAGAAAACTTTAGAGTTGTATTCACAGATTATCGTTTCTGGAAATCAATTACTAATACCGGAATCTATATTGTCTTTGCAGTTCCATTAACTCTTATTACTTCGTTAACATTAGCTATTCTTTCTAATAGAAAGATTTATGGTTTAAAAGTATATCGCGCCGCATTCTTCTTACCTATGGTAACAAGTTCGGTTGCTATTTCCATGGTTTGGTTCTTTATCTTTGAACCTAATGGTGGTGTTCTTAATTCAATGCTCTTACTTATGGGCGTTAAAGAACCACCAGCTTGGTTACAATCTACAACTTGGGCTAAAGTGGCAATCGTCATCGTCACCTGCTGGTTGAAGATGGGCTATTACTACATCATCTTTGATGCAGCCTTAAAGAATATTCCGAAAGATTTATATGAAGCTGCCGATGTTGAAGGAGCTTCGTTCTGGCAAAAGACAAAATCGATTACGATTCCATCGATTTCACCAGTTATGTTCTTCATCATCATTATGCTCTTCATCGACATCTTTAATATGTTCAACGAAGTTTATGTAATGACTGGTGGTGGACCAGATTATTCAACATACACAATGTCAATGTACATTTATAACCAAGCATTCTCTGAATTCAATATGGGAACTGCTGCAGTTGCGTCGTGGGTGTTATTCTTCATCATCGGTATCATCACGATTACTCAAACAATTCTTAAGAGAAAGTGGGTGCACGAATAATGGTTAATTCAGAGTTAAATTTAATCATGGTTAATTCATCTGCTTCTTTACATAAGAAGAAAAGAAATGTTAAGGCACTCATCCTTTATATTTTGATCATCATTGTTTTGACAATCTTTGCCTTGCTATCATTCTTCCCGTTTTATTGGATGATTTATAACGCATTTAAAGATCCATCATTAATCTTTGAACATCCAGTTAAACTATTCTCATTTGATTTATCAATTGAATCATTTAAAGGTATCTTTACTGGTGAAAATGGTGCGAACTTATGGAGAAGTTTTGGTAACTCACTTATCATCTCGTTATCTGCGACGTTAGGAACATTATTTACTTCCTCGCTTGCAGCGTATGCTTTTGCTAAGCTTCATTTCTTTGGAAAGAAAGTGCTGTTTGGAATGTTTGTGGCAACCTTGATGCTTCCTGGCCAAGTTACTATGCTTCCGTTATTCGTCATCTTTGCGAATATGGGTTGGACCGATACATTCCTTCCGCTCATCATTCCAGGAGTCATGATTAACACCTATGGTGTCTTTATGCTTAGACAATTCATCGTTTCCATTCCAAATGAAATCTTAGAAGCTAGTGAAGTCGATGGCTGTGGCTACTTTAGAAGGTATTGGCATATTGTTTTGCCATTATTGATTCCAGCTTTAATCACATTAGGCTTATTCTCATTCATTGGCTCATGGAACAACTATTTTGGTCAATTGATTTATTTATCAAGTCCAGAGAATATGACTATCTCTTTATTTATTGCTAGCTTAAAAGATCATAGCTCCACAGCTTTACAATGGGGCCAAATCTTAGCAGCATCCGTTATTTCTATCGTTCCAATTTCAATCATCTATCTAAGATGTCAAAAATATTTCGTTCAAGGTATTGCTACTACAGGCATTAAATAAAAAGGAGAACACTTATGAAAAAAGTATTGAAACTCACAGTTATGGCTATGGCCTCACTTGCCTTAACGGGCTGTTCGGGAGAATCGGGCGGAGTGACAATCGTCAAGATGTCATTAATGAATTCTGTCAATGAGAATCCTGGTTGGACCGCTTCAATTGATAAGGCGAATGAATTATTAGCCGATGAAAACATTAAGATTGAGACCGAAATCATTCAAACTGATGAATGGGATAAGTATTACACAAAGGTTGCATCCAATATCGCTGGTCGAGTTGGTGGCACAATTGGTCGTATTGCTGAATCCCACATTCCTTTAATGATTTCAAAAGGACAAGTTCAAGATTTAACAAGTGTTTATAATTCGCTTGATATGTCTAAATATGATGCTTCCGCGTTCGAAGGCGTTGCTAAACAAGGCGATAAGTATTATGGTCTTCCAACTGGATCACAACATATGGTGCTTTATTATAATAAAGATATCATTGATTTATATAATTCAACCGCCAGTGAATCCGATAAAATTTCATATCCAAGTAGTGATTGGGATAATCCAACTTCATTTGAAGAACTTAGAGCAATGGCTACTAAATTATCAAGTGGCACAAGACCAAATCGTAAATTTGGTTTAGCTGCCGGACCATTCCTTGCTTATGGTGGAATGTATGCCAAATCATTAGGCGGAGATAATGTCTTTAAAACTGATGGTACATCCGCAATTGATTCCGACCAATATCGTACAGTTTATAAATGGTTTGATAACATGATTAAGGTTGATGAATGCATGCCAAAACCAACCGATACAACAATCGAAACTAGCATGGACCAATTCTATGCTGGCAATGTTGCGATGGCTATCGATGGCATTTGGTGGCTCAATGACCTCATGAATGAGAAGATCGTTGATTTCAATGTTGGTATTGCCGCTATTCCAACTGGTGTAGCTGGTAGCCCATCATATTCCAGCGTCTTTACAGATTGCTTCTTTGCGGTTTCAAACTCTAGACATTCCGAAGCTGATCAAAAGGCTATTAAAGCTTTAATGCAAGTTGAATCAATTAAAGAAGTTGCTAACAAAGGTGTTGGTGGTATTCCAGTTGCCAAAGATGCAGTTTCTAATTTTACAAAATCACTTGAAGAAAAATTTAGTGAAGCAGATATCAAGTGCTTAACTGATGGAGTCGCGCATACTCTCCACGTTCCATACACAACCTATTACAATTCCGTCGACCAACAAATCAACCAAAAGATGACTGTTTGGTTAAATGATGAAATGACTTCCGATGAATTTGTTGCATATATGCATCAAACTCTCACTAATGCAATTAACGAGAACAAATAACAAAATGAAAAAGACACATCTTTTATCTTTGTTTCTAGCTAGCGTTTTGCTTCTTGGTGGTTGCTCTCATAATAATAGCAGCAGTGATACTTTAGATCCTGATGCTCCAACAACCATTGATCCAGCCACTCAAGAATACTTAACGCTTTCTAAAGAAACATATCGAAATAAAACAACAGGTGGATTGTTAGGACAATTTGCTGGATTTTTCTCTGGCTATGAATTCGTTAAAGATGGGCCTCTTCCATACGTTGGTTTACCAGCTGACTGGTTCGAATTTATTAATGGCCCATATGCTGGCAATAACAAGCATTTCATCATCACTGAAAGATATGATCGATTAAGAGAAAAAGATGGCGTTCCATCCATTTGGTCTGACGACGATTATCACATCGATATTTTCAATCAAACTATCATTGATAAATACGGCTATTCTGCCGATAACATCAAAGATGCGTGGAAATATTATAAGGTTCACGACTGGGGCGGCGGTTATGAAGCTTCTCGCATAATGAATGTTAATGATTATTCATCCCCATTTACTGGTACATTGGAAGCTGGAAACGTTTATTCGTGGTGTACCGAAGCCTATATTGAAAATGAAACGATTGGCATGGATGCGGCTGCAATGCCAGACACCGCCAATCTATTAGGTGAAAGATTTGGTTCAGTCACTGGTTACTTTGAACCTGTCATGTGGGCGAAATTATATGCGACTATGTATTCATATGCATATATCTATGATGACATTAATGTCATTTTGGAAAAATCTCGCGTTGTTGTTCCTACTGGAAGTTGGCCAGACAGACTAATTAATGTTGCTCAAGAAATGTATCAAAAATATCCAAATGATTACGTTTCAGCCGCTAAAGAAATTTTTAACAACTATTATCGAACCACAAAAGGTATCGACAATATTCAAACAAATCCTGGTATCAACGGAGCATTTGCGGTTTATTCAATGCTTTATGGTCAAGGTGATTATATGAAAGCTGCTTTAGCTTCATCTATGATGGGCTTTGATGGTGACTGTACTGCTGCAACAGTATGTGGTCTTTATGGAATTATGAAAGGTTTCCATCCAACCGAAAACGAAGTTGATGCTCAAATTAATCAAAAGTTATATCAAGATGGAACATCAATTTATCACAACGACACTGTGACTGGATTCGATCCATATATTGGTGCAAATTATCCTGAAAATCAACTAGTTGAAAGCATTCTTGATTTATATCAAAAGAATTACGAAAAGATTCTTGTTGATAACGGTGGTCGAATCGAAGGCGATAATTATCTTGTTCCTGTTCAAACATTAAGAATTGGTAAATCTTATCTATTTGATAACTATGATTTAGAAGCCGAGGAATTAAATGGTTTCTCTGCTACAAATAACACGACAATTGGTGTTTATGAAGATGGTGATAATCTTTATTCACATTCCGGATATAGAGCAATGAGAGTTGGCTTGCAAGAAGGTCAAACTGGCAAAGCCAGAGCTTATCATACCTTCGACAAATTAGAAGTTGGTAGACACTACCGCTTATCAACATTTATTAGAAGCGATGGTTTATTCTATGAATTATTTGCAAAAGATGGTGAGAATATACAAGCCTCAACGTTTAAAGGCGCTGAAAAGATTCAAAATGCTGCTCTAATCTTTAAAGCTACGAGCTCAAAGATGGATGTTGGTGTTGCCTTTAATGGAGAGATCGATACCGATTTCTTAATTATCGATGACTTCATGCTTGAAGAAATCAGAAATGTTTCCTATGGAAATATCATTTCAAATGAACCGATGAAGAAATATCTTTCTAACGTTTCTGTTCAAGCTACTGATCCAGTCTTAAATCGTCAAATGATTTTAAGAGTTAAATATCGTTGCTTAAGTGATTTTGATGTCAGTGTGCTTCGTAATGGTGCGCAAACATTAAATGTCCCATTCTATGCTTGCTCTCAAGATAACAATGATGGTGAAAACATCGTTGAAATCCCATTTGAATTCAAAACTAAAGAAGACATCGTTACTTTGTCTTTCTTAGGAAATAGTATTTATATTCAAAGTATCGAATTATTAGATTCAACAACTTATTTATTTAGATAAATCTTGCGATATTCGCTTGGATACATTCCAAAATGTTTTTTGAAACTGTTTGAAAAGTGATATTGATCAATGAAGTTAAGTGATAAGGCAATGTTCTTTATACTTACATCTTTATTGATTAACAAATCTCTTGCAATATTCATTTTCTGATTAATTCGATATTGATTTGGAGTAACTCCATATTTATCTTTGAAACAATTAATCGCGTAGGTTTTAGATATTCCTAATTCATTACAAATGTCGTTAATTTTTATCGATTCAGTTGCGTTGGAATCAATCAACGCTTTAATTTGATTAGCAAGGCTGCTATCTTGTTTTTTGTTATTTAGACTTTTCTTCATCTCAATTAACATTGAAATGATTTTGGAATAAGTAAAATATGAAAACTCAATTGAGGGGCAATTTATTTCTTTAGCAGAGAAAAGTTGAATGAAAAAGCCTGTCAAATTGCAGTTTGGGAAATGATGAATACCTTTTATTTTTAAAGATTCTAAGATTTTATCGATATCATCGCCTTGAAAATTGACCCAATACTTTTTAAATGGATCATTTGAATCCGAGTAATATCTTTGTTTAGTGTTTGGATAGAGTAAATAGACATCGTTTGCTTTTACATCGAATTTTTCATCTTCTATTTCGATGTGACCTGTTCCGCTTACGACATATTCTAGAACATAGTTATGAGACTTTTCTCTTTCAACTTTATAGTTCGGATTTGGATTTGTAATGCCAAAACATTCAATGACCACCGGTTCTTCATCTGTGCTTCTAAAAGAACGAACATCAGGGTTGAAATGCTTAGCTACTTCGCCCTCAATGCCACTGACTTTAATCTCTTGTGATTGCTTAAGATAATCTATGATTCTCTTGGTGTACTTTTTCATATTTTCTTTTCTACATTATAATTTTACTTTATTACATTTATTTTACAATTATTTTTCACTAGAATAATCGTAGATACTTGTTATGGACTACGTGTCCAAAACGGAGGAAAAATATGAATAAGAAAATTACTCTTCTAACAGCGTTAGCTTTTTCTGCTGCAATTGTAACAGCGTCGGTCTTTGCAATTTCATCAGCAAAAGATAATATGTCTCAATTAGCCGCAACAGGCGAACCGCATGTTTTAACATTAAGCGATGCCAATTCCCCTACAATTAGTGGAACAGAAGTTACCAAAGATTTTACTGATTTTATTCAACTAAGGTATGCTGGTTCAAATATGTCCACAAGATCAGGGAGACACATTATAATGGGTAACGGTGGTACCATTGCTAATACAAAACAAATTCGAGGTATTAGTAACATAAAAGTTACAGCTCCAGTTAATACAAAAGTTAGTAGTAGTGATGCATTGACTTTATATGTTGGCTATTCTTTAGATGATATATCTGCACAGAAATACGCTTATATTATTCATGGCACATCCGAAGTATCGATTGATACAAAATGTAACTATTTTTCGTTAACGAGCACAGCAACATTTGGCATCAGTACTATTAAGATTACTTTCGAATGTTTGGGCGATGGATCAAAACCAGAAGTGCCTACAGCACCAGATTCTCAAGCTATGATTTATGGTGTTGATGATAAAGAATTAACTATCAATGATGGCGCAGGAACATTTAAAGGTGGACAAACAATGGTAACAAACGCCGATGGTTTGCCATATAACTACAAATACGCAGAATTCTCAGTCGAATTTAAATTCCCTGCAGCATTACTTTCTTCTACAACAGATTTAAATGTCGGTTTACAAGGCCAAAAATACACAAACGCAGATGGTGGTCCAAATACAGCATTCCAATTTGGCATTACCAATTTCTCAACAGGTGCTTGGGCTGTGAAGGTTAGTGGTACCGCTAGAGATAGTGGAACGCTTGGTGTTCCCTTTGATGCGGACACATGGTATGAATTTAAAATCGTAATTACTACAGGTAGCACATACAATTTGAAATGCTACATTGATGATACTCTTTTAAGTGACACTCAAAGAGGAACTCTAAGTAGAAATCTATTTATGTACGGAATGAGATTTGACTCTGCCGACTTTGGATTGATTTCTTTTAGAAATATGTCTTTAACAGGCCATAATTAATATGCAATTTAACAATTACGATATTATCGTTATTGGTGGAGGAGTGGCGGGTATATCTGCCGCTCTTTCTGCAAGGAGAGAACATAAGTCTGTTCTATTAATAGAAAAGAGTTCTATTCTTGGCGGTTTAGCAACATCAGGATTAATCAACTGGTTCGAACCGCTTTGCGATGGAAAAGGTAATCAGCTCATCTTCTCTCAATGCGAAGAATTATTTAATCTCGCTTTAAAGCATGGTTATAAAACTAACGAGCAAAGAAAAGCTAGTTGGTTTAATCATAATTTATCGTTAAACAAACTTCTCCTCCAAGAAGGAGTAGATGTTTCTTATGAAACACTTGTAAGCGATATCGAAATGGATGGAGATAGAATCGAATCTATCGAAGTCGCTACCGTCGAGGGCAAGAAACATTTGAAAGCTCTTCAATTTATTGATGCTTCTGGTAATGCTTTTGTATTTAGAAAAGCAGGTGTTAAAGTTCGCGAAGGTAAAAATTACCTTGTATACGCGACAACCACATATAAAGATGGTGTTTCTAAACCTACATTCCAATATTCCGGCGGTCGTGCTGATGGATATGGCCATCCATCTGGAGAAAGACTTTACAGCGGTCTAAATCAAGCTCAAGTGAATATGTTCATCCAAAGATCCCAATTAAATTGTTTAAAAGACTACGAAAACAAAAAGCTTGAAGATATTTCTTCATTGCCAAGCATTCCTCAATTTAGAAAAATTGCTTCTATTGAAGGAGATTATTGTTTAACTAGTAAAGATAAATTAGTACATCATAAAGATTCAATTGGAGTATTTGCTTCTTATTGTTTTCCAGACGATATTTATGAAATACCAGTTGGTTGTCTATATTCATCAAAGGTGAAAAACCTCTATGCCTGTGGTCGAATCATTTCTTCAGATGATGAAGGATGGGAAGCATCACGTGTGATACCTGTTTGTATTTTAACCGGTGAAGCCGCTGGTTTATTAGCTGCTTTAGCAGTTGAAAAAGAACCTACTTTAGAAAAATTACAAACAAAATTAATTAATAGAGGAAACAAGATTCATTATTAGGAGTATTTATGAAAAGAAAATTACCTATTATATGTTTATTGAGTACG
>Ga0256405_10012161_pt1 | contig 10754 bp, 11 predicted proteins | sample RumenRJG_02DNA_FD_189096 | JGI IMG/M metagenome (GOLD analysis project Ga0256405, IMG submission 189096) | Bovine rumen microbial communities from Lethbridge, Alberta, Canada - RJG_02 | ecosystem: Host-associated > Mammals > Digestive system > Stomach > Rumen | place: Canada: Alberta... | reverse complement strand
TCATCGGCCGGGCCTTGACGGGGGTGAGCGGCTTCCAGGCCAATCCTTCCCGCATCGATCCCGAGACGGGTGAAGTCCTGTTCGCCCATTGCACGATCCCGCTGGACATGGTGACCCGCTATGCGTTCGACACCCATTTCGAGTCCGGCATCGGCATGGGCATCCGGGGCCACATGCAGGAAGGCCCTGTCACCGTCTTCAAGGTATCGGGCGATTTCTCCCGGCACTTTGCCGAAGAAGGGACCCTGCTGCGCAACCAGTCCCAGCCAGACCTCTGCCGCACCCAGGTCGTCCTGCGGCTCCCGCAGACGGACTATTTCCTGAAGAATCCCATCGGAAACCACCATATCATCCTTCCGGGCCATGTCAAGGCCCTGCTGGACGCCTTGCTGGCCTGACCCATGATAGAAGAAAAAGACATACGGTTTTTTCTGGAGATGCTCTCCATCGACTCGACCTCCGGCCGCGAAAGGCCGATGGCCGAATGGCTTGCCCTGCACCTGCAGACGCCGGACAACACCGTTGAGACCCGGGAGGTCGGAGACGGCACCCTGAACGTCCGGGTCAGCTGGGGCCGGCCGAAGCTCTGGTTCTGTTCCCATTGCGACACCGTACCGCCCTACATCCCTCCGACCCTGAAGGAGGACCGGATCGAAGGACGCGGGTCCTGTGACGCCAAGGGACAGGTTTTCTCCATGTTCCTGGCCTGCAAGCGACTCCGGACCATGGGCCTGACGGATTTCGGCCTGCTGGTCCTGGCCGGCGAGGAAACCGGTTCCTTCGGGGCCAAGGCCTATGACCGGGACTGCCCCGGGGGAGACGTGCTGATCGTCGGGGAACCGACCGGCAACGCCATGGTCACGGCGAGCAAAGGCACCCAGGCATTTACGGTCCGAATCCAGGGGAAACCCTGCCATTCCGGCTATCCCCAGTGGGGTGAAAGCGCCATCGACGGGTTTGTGAACCTGGTGGAGCGGTTGCGGGCGACGTACTTTCCGCCGGATCCGGAACTGGGCGAGACCACCTGGAATGTAGGAAAACTGGTCAGTGACAATCCGCAGAACATCCTGAGTCCGGAACTGACCTGCCGGATCTATTTCCGGACCACCTTCGCCAGCCACGATTTCGTAAAGGCGGTCATGGAAGGCTTCGCGTCGGAAAAGGTCTCCATCGAGGCCCACGGCGGGGATACGCCGATGCATTACATGACCCTGGAAGGCTTTCCGCAGACGACGGTCGCATTCGGCAGCGATACGCCCCGTCTTTCGAAGTTCGCCCGCCGCGCCCTGTGCGGCCCGGGCAGCATCTCCGTCGCCCATACGGCGGCGGAACATATTTTGCTGCAAGATATTGAAACGGCCGTGGAGCAGTATGTGCGCATGGCATGCACCCTGTTGGGTGCCAAGTAAGAGATTGGATATGATTGTAATGAAATTTGGCGGAACTTCGGTCCAGGATGCGCAGGCGATCACCCGGGTGACGGAGATCGTCCGCAGCCGGCTGGAAGAGCGGCCGCTGGTCGTGGTTTCGGCCATGGCCAAGGTGACCCGTGTCCTCTGTGAGGTGGCCGAGGCGGTCCGCCAAGGGGAAAGAGAAAAGGCAGATGCCTTGCTGGATGGCCTGCTGGAACGCCATCATGCCGTTGCGGAAGACCTGCTGTCGGATGATGCGGATTTGTTCATGCAGACCATCGTCCGGATCGATGACCTATGGGATGAACTGGCCGTGTTCGTGGATGAGATTTGCGGAACGGGAAGACTGTCTGATTGCGACAATGCCCGGATCATCTCGACCGGAGAACTGCTGTCGTCCGTGATCGTCAGCGCGGCCCTGAATGCTGCCGGTATCGAATGCAGCTGGCTGGATGCCCGGGACCTCGTGGTGACGGATGAGAACTACCTCAGTGCCCGTCCCGATCTGGAGAAAACCCGTGAAAATGTGCGCGCGGCCGTCCGTGCGGAAGACGCCGGCGTGCTGCTGACCCAGGGTTTCATCGCCCGTACGGAAGCGGGAGATGCCTCCGTGCTGGGATTCGAAGGTTCGGATTATTCGGCCGCCATCTTCGGGATGAGCCTGGATGCCGGCCGGGTAGAGATCTGGACCGATGTCGACGGTATCCGCAGCGCAGATCCGCGCATCGTCGAACGGACCTGCCGGATTCCCGTCCTGTCCTACGAAGAGGCGGCGGAAATGGCTGCGCTCGGCGCCCGTGTCCTGCACCCCCTGACCATCGGCCCGGCCCGTAGCAAGGGCATTCCGATCTGCGTGCTGAATTCCCACGAACCCTCCGGCGAAGGTTCCCGGGTCTGCGAAGACTGTAGCGAGATCCCCGAAGGCCCGAAATCCATCGCTTTGCTGACGGCCGAAGACGCCCGTGAATTGCGTTCCCGGACCATCTTCGATGTCGGCCGCAAGGCGCAGGTCTCCGTGATCGGGAAAGGCATCGACGCGCAGAAAGACCGCATGGTCGGCCTGATCCGCGCCGTGGATGAAGGCTGCGCCGTCTCCCTGGCTGAGAGCGGCCTCAGCCTCAGCGCCATCGTTGAGAAAGACCTCGCACAGGAGGTCGTCAATCATTTGCATAACGCTTTTTTCGCTTGATATGAAAGTCGTCATTTCCGGTTATGGCAAGATGGGCCATATGATAGAGAAAGTCCTGGCGGCCCGCGGCATCGAGTGTGCCGGCGCCTCCGAGGATATCGCACATTTCGATCCGGTGCTGGCCAAAGAGTCGGTCTGCATCGATTTCACGGTGCCGGATGCATTCCGGGCCAATTACAAGGCGATTGCCGAGCATTTCAAGGCGGCCGTCGTCGGCACCACCGGGTGGTACGATATCCGGGAAGAGGTCTTCGCCTATTTCGAGAAATGCGGGACGCCGCTGATCTGGGCCTCCAATTTCTCCGTCGGCGTCAATGTGCTTTCGGCTGCCGTCGACGTGGCTTCCAAGCTGCTGGCGAAAGCCGGTGGCTATCAGCCCTATATGATCGAACGGCACCACATCCACAAGTTGGATGCGCCCAGCGGGACGGCCAAGACCCTGGCCGCCATCGTGGACGGCAACATGGGTGTCAAGACGGATATCCAGGCCATCCGTGCCGGAGAGATTCCGGGCATCCATACCGTGGTCTTTGAAAGCCCGGCGGACCGGATCACCCTCGAACACGAGGCTTTTTCCCGGCAGGGATTCGCCGAAGGCGCCGTTACCGCGGCCCTGATGACGGAAGGCCTGACCGGTGTCCATGAATTCAAGGAATTGTTTTTAAAGAGTTTGTAATATGCTGCGCATAGAAGGTTTGGGCACCGCGCTGGTGACCCCGTTCAAGAACGGTGCCGTCGATTGGGAGAGCTACCGGGCCCTGGTCGCCCGCCAGGTTGCCGCCGGCGTGGATTTCCTGGTTCCGCTGGGATCTACGGCTGAAACGCCCTGTCTGGAAGACGATGAGAAAGTCCGTTTGCTGGCCATGACCCGGGAAGCCTTTTCCGGTACGGTGGTCGTGGGCGTCGGCACCAATTCCCTGCAGGCGACCCTGCGGAACATCCGGCTGCTGGAACCCTGCGGTCCGGATGCCTACCTGGTCGTCGTCCCGTATTACAACAAGCCGACCCAGGAGGGAATGTACCAGTATTTCAAGGCGGTCGCCGAGTCTACGGACAAGGCCGTCGTCCTGTACAATGTCCCCGGACGTACCGGCTCCAACATCAAGCCCGACACCGTGCTCCGTCTCGCGCAGATCCCGAACATCGTGGCCATTAAGGAGGCTTCCGGCGATATCGCGCAGATCCTGGCCATCCGCCGGGCCGCACCGGAATCCTTCTCCGTCCTGAGCGGCAACGACGACCAGACCCTGCCGCTGATGGCCTGCGGTTGTGACGGCATCATCAGCGTCGCCTCCAATCTGGCTCCCGTGCAGATGGCCGCCTTGTGCAAGGCGTTGCGCAAGGGCGACATGACCGAGGCCATCCGGCTGAACAACGCCCTGACACCGTTGTATGACGCCTGCTTCGTGGAAAGCAATCCGATCCCGGCCAAAGGCGGGCTGAGCGTACTGGGCCTGTGCGAAAATGAACTTCGTCTGCCGCTGACCCCGGCGACGGCTCCGACCCTGGAGCGGATGCGCACGGTATTGAACGAACTGAAAATTACCTGCTAGATGAACAACGAACTAGAGAAATTCTATGAAGTCCTCCGCCAGCTGGAGGCCGGGCAGATCCGTGTCGCTGAGAAGAAAGACGGGAAATGGGTGGTCAACTCCTGGATCAAGGAGGTGATCCTGAGCGGTTTCCGCCTGGGTAAGACGGTCGACATGTCGGACGGCGTTTTCTCTTTCTTCGACAAGGATACCATCCCGCCGCGCCGTTTTACGGCGGCAGACGGCGTCCGGATCGTTCCGGGCGGCACGACCGTGCGCCGGGGTGCCTACCTGGCCCCTTCGGTGATCATGATGCCCCCGTCCTATGTCAATATCGGCGCCTATGTGGATGAGGGTTCCATGGTGGATTCCCATGCCGTCGTAGGCTCCTGCGCCCAGGTCGGCAAACACGTCCACCTGGCGGCCACCTGCCAGATCGGCGGTGTGCTCGAGCCGGCCGGCGCCCTGCCGGTCATCATCGAGGATGACGCCTTCATCGGCGGCGGCTGCGGCATCTACGAGGGGACCATCATCGGCGAGCGGGCCGTCATCGGCTCCGGCGTGGTCATTACCCGGGGGACCCCGGTCTTCGATGCCGTGAACGGCTGCTATATCCGTCCGAACGAGGCCGGTCAGCTGATCATCCCTGCCGGCGCCGTCGTGGTCTCGGGCACCCGTCCGATGACCAAGGGCCCGGGCGCGGCCGAAGGCATCCATGTCTACACGCCGGTCATCATCAAATACCGCGATAGCAAGACGGATACGTCCGTTACCCTGGAAGACGCCCTGCGCTGATGGAGTACGGGAAATTCTTTTCGGCCGATACCGGCCAGTTCATGCGTTCGCCGGTCCGCGAGATCTTCAAGCGGGTCGACCTGAACGCCATTTATTCCTTTGCGGGTGGGTATCCTTCGGCGGACACCTTCCCGCTTCAGGATATCAAGGAGTTGAGCGCCTTGGTTCTGGATAAATACGGCGCCAGGGCCCTCCAATACGGGGCGACCCAGGGCGTCCCGGAACTCCGGCAGGTCCTGTCCGACCGGTACGGAGTGCCGGTGGAACGGATCCAGATCACGACCTCATCCCAGCAGGGCATCGATGTCTGTACCCGGATCCTGGCCGATCCGGGCGACGTCATCCTGACCTCGGACCCTTCCTATCTGGGGGCCTTGCAATCCTTCCATTCCTACCGGGCAGACATCGTCGGTGTTCCGCACCTGGGGGACCTGGCGGCGCTGCATTCCGCCTACGTGGATACGATCGAAGGACTGCGGAAGGCCGGCAAACGGATCAAGTTCCTGTACATGATCCCGGATTTCCAGAATCCGTCCGGAGAGACCCTGACCCTGGCCGAGCGGAAGATGCTGCTGGAACTGGCCGAGACGTATGATTTCCTGGTGGTGGAAGACTGCCCCTACCGGGAGCTCCGTTACGAGGGAGAACCGGTGCCGACGATGTATTCCCTTGCGCCCGACCGGGTCCTGCACCTGGGCTCTTTCTCCAAGATCTTTGCCCCGGGTTTCCGGCTGGGCTGGATCTTCGGCGCGCCGCAATTGCTGGACCAGATCTACGTCTGCAAGCAAAGCCTGGACCTCTGTCCGCCGATTTTTGACCAATACCTCGCAGCGGAATTCATGGGCACCGGGCGGCTGGATGCCAACCTGGCCAAGAGCAAGGAACTCTACCGCTCCAAGCGTGACCTGCTGCTGCAGATGCTGGCCGAGACCATGCCGGAGGGAGTCTCCTGGACCCATCCCGAAGGCGGACTCTTCCTGTTCCTGACCCTGCCGGAAGGCTTCGACAGCGTGGCATTTTACGACAAAGCCCTGGATGCCGGGGTTGCCTACGTCGCCGGGTCCTTCTTCCATACGAAAGGGGGCCGCAATACCATGCGGCTGAATTTCTCGTTCATGACCCACGACCGGATCCGTGAAGGGATCCGTCTGTTAGCCAGTTTGTTGCATGAAGTTTTATAAGTACCATGGCGCCGGCAACGATTTCCTGCTGGCCGACAACCGGGACGGAAGCATCCTTCTGGATGCCGGCAAGGTCCGCCGTCTGTGCGACCGCCACTTCGGCTTCGGGGCCGACGGGGTGATGTTGCTGGGACCGGGCCGCGGTGACCGGGCTTTTACGATGGAGTACTACAACCCGGACGGTTCTGGCGGCATGATGTGTGGCAACGGCGGCCGGTGCATCGTGGCTTTCGCCGCTGACCTCGGGATGACGGATTTCCGGTTCGAGGCGGCAGACGGTCCGCATGAGGCCTGGCTGCTGCAGGGGGGGAATCCCAAGACGGTCCGCCTGGCGATGAAGGATGTTTCCCTCGTGCAGCAGCTGGGTCCGGAGGAATTTTTCCTGGATACCGGGACCCGGCATTACGTCCGGTTCGTGGAAGACCCGGATGCCCTGGACCTGCGCAGCGTCGCCCCTCCCATCCGATATGATGCGCGGTTTGCGCCGGTCGGAACCAACGTCAATTTCGTCCGTTGGGACGGGCAGCGGCTTTGGATCCGGACCTATGAGAAGGGCGTTGAGGATGAGACCCTGGCCTGCGGGACAGGGATCGTGGCTTCCGCGCTGGCTGCCTCCGTGCGTTTCGCCCTGCCCCTGGCCGAGATTCCCGTCCGGGCGAAGGGGGGAGACCTGCGGGTCGCCTTCCGGCCGGAAGGCTGCGGATTCCGGGATGTGTTCCTGACGGGGCCGGCCGAATTTGTCGGTACCGTCGATGTCAACCTATGAGAAAACGTGTTATATTTGTAGACAACAGAAATTGAAACGAACCATGAAACTGAAATTCCTCCTGCCTGCGGTCCTCTGCCTGGGCGCATTGCTTTCCGCCTGCAGCTCAAAAGAGAACGGGACCCATTCTTCTTATTTCGGCATTTGCTCCTTTGAATATACGGACCTTGAAACCGTATGGACGGACAGCCTGTACATGACCGATGGCTTTGTCGGAGCTGACGGCGTCTCCTTCAGCGGATACAATCCGGCTTCGACCATGAACCCGACCGAGACGGGTTTCGTCCTTTCCGCCCGGCACGACTCCCGGTTGGAAGCGGGGTACCAGGCCAGGGACCTGGCGGTGCTGGACAAGGGCGCTTTCCATGGGACGACCTATGTCATTTATGTGGATAAGAACGGCGCGGCCCCCCGGCATACCGTTTCCTTCGATTATAACAGCCTGGGTACCTGCATGCTGAACGGATTATATGTCCATAATACCAACCGGGTGGCGACGCTCGCCGCTTACGGTCTGGGTGATGCGCCCGCCTTTGCCAAGGGTGACTGGCTTAAGCTGACCATTACCGGTTATCTGGGGACGACGAAGACCTCCACCGTCGAGGTCATGCTGGCGGATTATACAGGCGCTGAGCTGAATCTGCTCAAGGAATGGACGGCGGTCAAGACGGAGGAATTCGGGAAGTTCCAGTATTTGGATTTCTCCGTGACGTCCAACCGTACGGATGTCCCGCTCCAGGCCTGCATCGACTACCTGGTTACCAATATTGAGATTGACTATTAAACCTTTCCCCCCATGATCAAGAATCAAGAATACAAGAATGCGGCCCTGGCCGCGCTGAAAGGGCATTGGACACCGGCTGTCATTGCATCGATCCTCTTTCTCCTGATTTCCCTGGCGATTTCGGGAGCCACTTCTTTCGCCCAGCCGGACACCCAGGCCATGCTGGAGAATCCCGGCAATCCGATGGCTGCCTTCAGTGGCCTCTGGCCGTTGATGTGTTTCGGTTCCCTGGCCAGCCTCTTTTTGCTGATTCCGATTGAAATCGGATTCTACTATTCTTTCCTGCTGCTGTACCGCCATGGGGATGACAAAGTGACCGAAAATATGTTCAGGGAAGCTTTCCGTCCGCGGTACGGCCGGAATGTCCTGGCGATGTTCCTGATGGGAATGCTGGTCATGTTGGGCTGCCTCTTCTTCCTGATTCCGGGTATCATCCTTGCGTTGTGCTATGCGATACTCCCGTATGTCCTGAAGGACAATCCGGAACTCTCCGCCATCGAGGCCATGAAAAAGACCCGCCAGATGATGAAAGGCCACAAGTTTGACTATTTCTGGCTCTGCCTGAGTTTCATCGGCTGGCTCCTTCTGGGCATTTTAACCGTGGGCATCGGTTACATCTGGCTGATCCCGTACATGCAGACGACGATCGGCGCCTTCTATGACGACGTGAAGAACGGCACCGCCGGCCTTCCGAGCGATGCACCTTATGTCGCAACTGAAAAGGTAGAATAAGATTTACGGAATCAGGCCGTCGGGAAGGTCCATCGTGAGCTCCCGGCGCTCCGGATCGACGGACAGGATCAGGTCTTCGTGTAACGGAACCAGGACTTCCTGTCCGTTTTCCGTATCCACATAGACGCACGGATTGCCGGGAATATCCTCGTAGTCCGTGACGGTGCCGGCCTTGCGCCCGTCTGCATGCAGCAGGGTCCAGCCGGTCAGGTCCTCTTCTTCCTCATAATCCTCCAGGCTGTCGGCTTCGGCCAGGACGGCTTTTCCGACCAGTTCTTCCGCGGAGGCAAACGAGTCGACATCCTCCAGCCGGACCAGGGCTTTGGAGGTGCCGCGCGGCTTGATGGCGGAAATGAAAAAGGGAACCGGCAGTCCATCGAATTCGATGAACACCGGTTCCTCTGGGTTGATGTCTTCCGGTCCGAAATCGCGGAAACCCCATACGAGTTCCCCCTCGGTACCGTTCGATTTCAATACCTGGGCAATCTGCAGCAAGCGTCCTGCCTCGGCCATTGGAATTAGGCCTCAGGTGCGGCTTCAACCTCGGCGGCGGCAGCGGCGGCAGCCTCTTCGGCGGCCTTGCGTGCAGCTTCCTCAGCTTCGGCTTTCTTCTTGGCAAGCGCTTCTGCGCGGGCCTCGTTGACCTTTGCCTCGGCGGCAGCGGCCTCTCTTGCCTTCTCGGCAGCAGCGCGGCTCAGCCCCTGCACCTTGGCAGCGACCTTCGCGTCCTTCTGCTCTTTCCAGTCGGCGAACTTGCGGTCGGCCTGCTCCTGGGTCAGGGCACCCTTGGCGACACCACCGTCGAGGTGATGGCGAAGGAGGACACCCTCATAGGAGAGGATACGACGGGCGGTGAGGGTCGGCTGGGCACCGACCTTGAGCCATGCCAGGGCGCGCTCGCTGTCGAGCACGATGGTGGCGGGGTTGGTGTTCGGGTTATAGGAGCCGATCTGCTCGATGTAACGACCATCGCGCGGGGCGCGAGAGTCAGCCACTACAATGTGGAAGAATGCGAAATTCTTCTTACCGTGGCGCTGAAGACGAATTTTAACAGCCATTGTTAATCTGTTTTAAAAATAATACGTTAATACACCCATCTCGTGAGTGGACCGCAAAGATAGCAAAACTTCTTGGATTCCAAGGTCTCTGCCGGCAAATTCTTTGCTTTCCGTCCGCATTTTTGGTACATTTGCAGGCTTTTTAAAGACAGAGGAATATGCCAACCATCATGATGAACAATATGCAGATCCCGGTCCTGCTGCTGACCGGCTATCTCGGCAGCGGAAAGACCACCCTTCTGAACCGGATCCTTGCCAACCGCAAAGGCATCCGTTTCGCCGTCATCGTCAATGACATCGGCGAAGTCAACATCGACGCGGACCTGATCCAGAAAGGCGGCGTCGTCGGCCAGCAGGATGACAGCCTGGTCGCCCTGCAGAACGGCTGTATCTGCTGTACCCTGAAGATGGACCTGGTCGCCCAGCTGTCCGACCTGCTGGCGACCCGGAAGTTCGACTATATCGTCATCGAGGCCAGCGGCATCTGCGAGCCGGCACCGATTGCGCAGACCATCAGCACCATGCCGCAGCTCGGTCCGCACTACATCCAGGATTCCCTGCCGTATGTGGACTGCATCGTGACCGTGGTCGACGCCCTGCGGATGAAAGACGAATTCGGCTGCGGCTCCGCCCTGGAGAAAGAAGACATCGGCGACGACGACCTGGAGCGCTTGGTCATCGAACAGGTCGAATTCTGCAACATCGTGCTGCTCAACAAGGCGTCCGAAGTTACGCCGGAGGAACTCGGCAAACTGAAGGGCATCATCTCCAGCATCAACCCGAAGGCCCGCATCCTGCCGTGCAATTACGGCGACGTGGATCTGGACGAGATCATCTATACCGGGATGTTCGATTTCGACGCCGTGGCCACTTCCGCGGCCTGGATCGCGGCCATCGAAGGCGAGGATGAGGAGGAAGAAGCCGAAGGCGAGGCCCTGGAATATGGAATCGACACGTTTGTCTATACGCGCCGTCCTGCGTTGGACCTCAATAAGTTCGACTATGTCGTCGCCAAGAAGTGGCCGGAGAACATCATCCGCGCCAAGGGGTTGTGCTATTTTGCCGGAGAGACCGACAAGTGCTATCTCTTCGAACAGGCGGGCCGCCAGAAAACCCTGCGGGATGCAGGCCTGTGGTTCGCCACGATGCCCGAGGAACAGCTGCGCGTGATGATGGAGCGCGACAAGAACCTGCGCCGCGACTGGGACCCGGTCTATGGCGACCGCATGCAGAAAATCGTCTTCATCGGCCAGCACCTCGACAAGGACGGCCTCGCCGCCCTGATGGACAGCTGCCTGGCGGAAT
>Ga0256405_10012160_pt1 | contig 10756 bp, 2 predicted proteins | sample RumenRJG_02DNA_FD_189096 | JGI IMG/M metagenome (GOLD analysis project Ga0256405, IMG submission 189096) | Bovine rumen microbial communities from Lethbridge, Alberta, Canada - RJG_02 | ecosystem: Host-associated > Mammals > Digestive system > Stomach > Rumen | place: Canada: Alberta | collected... | reverse complement strand
GACGGAATGGAGCAGTCTGACGACCTTTACACAGTCATGATAAAGGCGGCGGCAGGCAACATCAAACCGATGAGAAAGGCGACCGTCCCGGAAACCGCAAGCGCGATGATCGGAAAAGCCGACAACTATGAGCTCGACCTCAGCACGATCTTCGAGGACGCGGAAGGCGACGCGCTCACCTATAAAGTCTCAGTCGACGACGCAGATTTTGACGCCGCGGACAAGGACTATCATTTCACACCGGCAGCGCCGGGAGAATACAAACTGGTATTCAAGGCCAACGACGGAACCGATGATTCCGACGACACCTATACCGTCAACCTGAAAGTCGTAGACGGTACGGATCCGGCCGTCTACTGGGATTCCGCGAAAGACGGGACCGGCTGGGCCGGCGGCACCGCGACTTACTGCTATATTGCAAAGGCGAGTTCGTCCGGCGTATATGTGAAAGACTTCCAGTGGACCGGCAATACCTGCAACGTCACGCTGGTCTCCGACACAGCGCAGGATGCGAGGTTCGATTTCAAGGTAAGCAAGTACACCAGAACAGCTACACAGGGCGTATACATCAACGCACAGCAGTTCTCCGGCGCTCCCAGCAGCACCACGGAGAATACAGTTCCCGTCAAACTGACCGACGGCCAGGCTTCCGTAACGGTCCAGCCGTATCGTACGGCGTCTTCTCTGGGCACGCTGAAGACCTTCAACTTCACGGTAGAGCCGGATCATACCCACGAGTGGGGCGAACCCACATACGAGTGGGCGGACGACAACAGCACGGTCAAGGCCAAACGGGTCTGCGCCGACCCCTCGCACGTCGAGGAAGAAACGGTCGAAACGACCTCTGCCAGGACGAAAGAACCGGGCTGCACGGAAAAGGGCGAGACCACCTATACGACCAAGCCGTTCACGAACCCGGCGTTCACGGAGCAGTCGAAGACCGTCGCGAACATCGACGCGACCGGCCATGACTGGAGCGCTCCGGAATGGACCTGGAACGGCACGGAAAGCGCGACCGCCAAGTTCACGTGCGGGAACGTCGCGTCGCATGTCGACGAAGTTCCGGCAGTGATCACCAGCGCCAAAGACGGCGAAGGACACAGGATCTACACCGCGACGGCCGAGCATGAAGGCGAGACGTTCACCGACACCCAGACGAAGACGATCGAGCGGACGACGGCAAAGGTCGATTTCACGTCGCAGATGAGCGGCGGATTCCTCCACGCACCGCAGACCGGAAAAGAGGTCGCCTCTGATCTTTCGGAGCAGTACGGCTATATCGACGACGTCGACGGCGTGTCCGCGCTCGACGTTCTGGTCGCGGCGCACGAGCTGACGTTCGGCGACGCTTTCACCGAGGAGACGGCGGAAGATTACCTGAAGATCAAGAATAATAATGTAGAAAGACAGTTCGGCGTGGATCCGGTGGAAGGCTGGATGGGAGACACCTTCCGCGGCGGGTTCTTCGTCAACCACGCGTTCCCGAACGACGGGACGTCGCAGGTGTCGCCGTACGGCTGGACCGAATGGAACGGCACGACGGTCGGCACGCACGAAGTGAAGGACGGCGACCTGGTCGAGTTCTTCTTCTTCGAGAACGAGATGATGGGCGACACATACACGTGGTTCACGGACGCCGAAGGTAATTACAGCAGAAACTTCACGCAGTGCGCGGGCGAAGACCTGACGCTCGTCCTCAAAGGCTTCTACGCCGCAGAGGGTTACCGCTGCAAAGATGAGGAAGAATTCGTGAACTTTGACGGCGCGATCGAGCTTGCGGATCAGCAGCTCTATCTCGTCGATACGGAGACCGGCGCCAAGACGGAGATCGAAGACGCGGTCACGGATGAAGACGGAGAAGTCACGCTGAACTTCGACGAAGCGGGAACTTACGTCATCACGGCTTACGGCGAAGACGACTCCGGCTTCGTGACGCCGATCATGACGCTCACGACGATCACGATCAAAGAGCACGACTGGAACGCGGGCGTTATCACGACGAAACCGACGGCGACCGAGGACGGCGTGCGGACGTACACCTGCAAGAATGATTCCTCGCATACGAAGACGGAAGTGATCCCGGCTTACGGCGAAGAGGTCGTGAACATCGACCTTCTCGCGCAGGTCGACAAGAACACGCTCCACGACGTACTGTACGACTTTGAGGTCAGTTCGGAAGACGCGGACAAATACGGCTACGTCAAACCGGAAGCATTCTGGGGCAAAGCCACCATGGCGGACGCCGCGGCAGCGCTGCACCATTACATGTACGGCGAAGACTTTGATGAAAATCCGCAGAATTATCTGAAGATCAGCTCTGCCGGAACGATCACGAAGATCTTCGGCGAGCCGACGATGATGAACGGATTCCGCGTGAACGACAAGACGCCGGAGTACCCGGATCAGCCGGGCGTCGGCAGCCTGTGGAACGATACGCCGGTCGCGGACGGCGACAGCGTGAGGATCTTCCTGACGCACGGTGAATACTACGGCATGATGGAATCGTACCTGATGTTCGATTCCACGGAATACAGCGCGCACGAAGGCGAAGGCTTCGAAGCCGAAGTCACGGGCGATCTCACATTCGGAACGATGATGGGAATGCCGGAAGACGTGCACGAGATCGAAGACGCGACGGTCGCGCTCGTGCGGGATTACACGGATCCTGCGGGAACAACGGTCGCGGAAGCGGTGACGGACGAAGACGGCGTTGCGGCGTTCGAGAACCTCGCGCCGGGCGAATACCATCTCGTCGTCACGGACTATGAGAACGAGTACGGAGACGACTGCTTCTCGACGCCGTACGCGAAGGTGACGGTCACGGCCCACGACTGGGAGTGGGAGATGACGAAGGAGCCGACGCTCGACGAAGAAGGTCTGTACGAGCGGACCTGCTCGATCTGCGAGAAGCATGAGACGAAGGTCATTCCGAAACTCACGGAAGCTACCGTAAACGTAAGACTCAACAATGAAGCAGGAGAACCTGCGAAAGTATACAAAGACCTGTATGTAAGATCTGACTACGCGTACAAAGGCGGATTCGCGGCGTACGACGACATCTCGACCGTCACGATGGCGGACGCGATCGTCGCGGCGCACATGGAAGAGTACGGGGACGCGTACAAAGGCTCCTCGGACGAGAGCGCGGTCGACGCACAGTTCATCGTCACAAACAACTGGGGATTCCCGTGGACGATCAAGATCTTCAATTCGACGAAGCCGAGTTCGTACTGGCTGAACAACGACTTCGCGATGGAAGGCATGTTCGACATGGACGTGAACGACAACGACCTCGTATCGGTACAGCTTTACGAGACCGACGATTACTCCGACACGTATCTGTACACGGATGAGGACGAGTATGTGAACGACGCGGAAGGCTACGTAGAAGTCACGCTGATTTCGATGCAGCCGGACGACAACTACGAGTATCATCCGATCCCGGTCGAGGGCGCGAAGATCGTCTTAAGAGGCGAGGAGAACGAGAGCATCTATGAAGCGGAGACGGACGAGAACGGCGTCGCGGTGTTCCAGCCGGATTACGTCGGCAAGTACACCGTGACCGTAACGGAAACGCCGTTCAACGATCCGTGGCTCCCGCCGGTCGCGGAAGCAGCCGTGGCAGAGAACGCGCACACGCTCGCAGTCGCAAAACGCGCGGCGATCAACGAAGTGGAAGAGTATGCGGACGCGCACGCCGGACAGGCGGACGAGACGAAACTCGAAGCCGTGGTCGTCAAAGCCACGAAACAGATCAACAACGCCGAGACAGAAGCGGAGATCGCGGAACTCGTCGCGCAGGCCAAGGCAAAGATCGACGACCTGGTAGACGAGCAGACGCTCCGGAACGCGAAGGCGGAAGCCGCCGCGGCGCTCCGTGCTCTCATGGAAGAGAACAAGGACAAAGTGCTCGATCCGGACGAGCTCGATCTGACGGTGCTCAAGGCGATCGACAGAGTCTACGGAGCGGAATCCGAAGACGAGATCGACGGCGTCGTAGCAGCGGCGAACGAAGCGGTACAGGCGCTCGTCGAGGAAAAGGAAGCGGCGGACGCGGCTGCCGAGGAAGCGGCGCGCGAGCTCGCGGAAGCGAAACAGGCGGCGCTGGAAGACCTCGACGCGATCGATCTGAGCGAATATCCGGAGATCGTAAGAGAAGAGATGCAGGCGCTGATCGACGACGCGAAGGACGCGGTCAGCGGCGCGGAGACAAAAGACGACCTGCTCGACATCATGGAAGCCGTCGAAGAATCTCTGAGCAAATACAAGACGGAAGAAGAACTGCTCGCGGAAGCGAAGGAAGAAGCGCTCGCACTGCTGAACGAGATCGAACCGAACGATTTCGTAGAGAGCGACGCGGCAGCGGAGCGGATCGAACAGGCGAAGGCCGACATCGATGCGGCGCAGACGCCTGACGAGATCGACGCGCTCCTCGAAGCGCTCTTTGAAGATCTGGACGCGTTCGAGACGCTCGAAGACGTGGAGGACTACAGAGATCAGGTCCTCGAGGCGATCGACGAATCCTTCGATCCGGAAGACTACGTCGACAGCACGGAAGCGGAGCGTCTGATCAACGAGGCCAAGGCTGCCATCGAGGACGCGAAGACGACGGATGAGATCGCGGAGATCTCCGGCAAACTGCTGGAGGATCTCTCCGGACTGAAGACCGTCGAACAGGAAGACAAAGAGACCGAAGACGCCAGGAAGGCAGCGATCGCACAGCTCCAGAAGATGCTCGACGACAACGCGAACAAGGTGCTCGCCAAAGACAAGACGAAGCTCGAAGTCGCGGTCCTCAAGGGCATCGTCAAGGTACAGGGCGCGGAGACGAAAGCGATGATCAGCGACGCCGTCAGCGAAGCCTCCGGAGCCGTGAAGAAACTGACAGACGCCAAGGCCAAAGTCGACAAACAGAAGGCCGCGGCGAAGAAACGGAAGGTCAAGGGCCTCAAGGCCAAGTCGAAGAAGCGTAAATTCACCGTCCGGTGGAAGAAGAACAAGAACGTGTCCGGATACAAGCTTCAGTACAAGCAGAAGGGCGCGAAGAAGTTCAAGACGCTCAAGGCTTCCCTCGGAAAGAACAAGACGAAGTTCGTCACGAAGAAGCTGAAGAAGGGCAAGAAGTACATCTTCCGCATCCGGCCGTTCACGAAAGTAAACGGACAGAAAGTCTTCGGCAAGTGGTCCAAGACCAAAGCCATCAAGTGCAAATAGCCTCTTGCAGGCTTTTCGCAAAGGGGACGGTTCTCGATTTGTCAATTATGCGCAATTGGAACCGGCTTCACAAAAGTAACTCAACAACACGCGCGGCGGGCTGCGGCGTTACGGCCCGCTGCGCGCATCCTGATGAAAGCAGCTTAAGAAAGGAGAAATAATGGGCACAAGAAAATGCAGATCATTGATCTTGACTCTGTTTCTGGCTGCGTTTATGCTGATCCTCGCAGCCGCGGCGATGCCGGACAGAGCCTACGCAGACGGCGAGTATGAAGGCTCGGCTTTCATTTCGCTCAGCGACGACGGGAAATTCGTCGTGTCGGACGGCGAGATCAGCGGCGTACCGCTCGCGAGGATCGAGGTGCCGCTGCAGGACATCGCGGAGATCGATCTGGCGGACTGGAATCTCGAACAGTACAGCTATACGGATTTTGATACGGGAGAACCGGATCCGGATGCGCCGACCCTGCTGAAACTGTACCTGTATATGCTGGAGCATTATTACGGCAGCGCCGGGGACGGCGAAGCGCTGAGAGCAAGCGGCGCGGTCCACTCGTTCTTCATGGAGCATTTCTGGGGACATGACTGCAACCTGCTCTACTATGTCAACGGGACGTACCCGCTCTACTATGAAGGCTGGGGCGCGACGGCAGACGGCATCATTCTTCAGGACGGCGATTTTGCGGACGTCGCAATGTACACGGACTGGGGCTTCTACATGGACGGAAACGCCGGGTTCAACTACTTCGCGTCCTCGAACAGCGAGCCGGAAGACGGCGACATCACGTTCGAGTATAACGCGGTCGCGGGAGAACCGCTCACCGTCCAGGTCATCCGCGGCATGGGCAACGTAACGGTCGGCGCGAATACTTCCTATTCCGCGGCGGACGATCTGACCCTCCATTACGGACCGGAGATCGACGTGGACGACGACAGCGACCTGTTCCTGGAAGACGGAAAAGCCGAGGTCACGTTCGACGAACCGGGAGAGTATTACGTCTGGGTCGACGGCGGCATCGGCGAATCGACCGGCGAGCCGTGCTCGTGCGCAGCGGTAGCGAAGGTATACGTCAGCGAATCGACGCAGAACCGGCCGCCGAGACTCGCGCCGGGCGTGGAAGCTGAGATCTCAAAAACGATCAACCCGAGCGAGACGTATTCGGTCGACCTGAATACGATCTTCAAAGACGACGACAACGATCCGATGACGTTCCAGGTCTCGGTGAATGACGCGGCGGCTGTCGCGGCGGACGCGAACTATGAATACACGCCGGACGGCGAAGGCGAGGTCAAGCTCGTCTTCACCGCGAACGACGGAACGGCGGATTCGACGGCGACCTACACGGTCAACCTGACCGTCGACGCCGGCGCTCTGAAAGTCGCGGAAGGCATCAAAGTCGTCGACAAGAACTGCAACATCTGGCCGGTCTACGAGATCGTGGATTACGAGACCTATGATGAATACGACCAGCACGGCATCTACGGCTATGTGCATCCGGCGTATAAGATCATCATTCCGGAAGCGATGGACTTCGACATCGTCGAGGATCCGGAGACGTTCATCATCGCGAATCCGGACGATGAGACAGGCGCGAGAAACTGCTCCAACGTCGGGCAGTGGTTCGACTGGATGTTCGAGACGGGTCCGGTGAACCGGATCTCGATCTCGAAAGACTCCTATAAGAATACCGGCGTGGACTGGGAAACGTTCTTCAATATCCTGGGGAGCGACGGCGAGGCGTACGGCTATCCGTACGACGAAGACGGGGTATACACCGCGTTTGAGGTCTGGGGCGCTGAGAAGCAGAGGAACCTGGACGAAGGCATGGACGCCTATTTCCTGTTCATCGACTATGATCGGAACGCGAAGCCGCTCGAGGACGAGAACGCCCACGAGCTCTCCAAGACGGAAGAACAACCGGCGACCTGCGAAGAAGACGGGACCAAGGCGTACTGGACATGCGAGCATTGCGGCAAGCTGTTCTCCGACGCAGACGGAAAGCATCAGATCTCATCGCCGGTCGTCATCCCGGCCAAAGGCCACTCCTGGAGAAACTGGGAAGTGTCCGTCGCGCCGACGCTGGAAGAAGCCGGCGAGATGAAGCGGACGTGCTCGCGGTGCGAGAAAGTAGAAACAAAAGTCATCCCGCATCTGAACGAAGCGGTCGTAAGTGTGCGGCTGAACGACGAGTCCGGGAAACCGGCGAAACTGTACAAAGACCTCTATGTCAGGTCCGACTACGGATACAACGGCGGCATGAAGCTCTATGACGACATGTCGACGGTGACCATGGGAGACGCGATCGTCGCGGCGCACATGGCGGAATACGGCGACGCCTACAAAGGGTCGTCCGCGGCCGGCGACATGGACGCGCAGTTCATCGTCACGAACGACTACGGATTCCCGTGGACGATCAAGATCTTCAATTCGATGAAGTCGAGCTCCTATTGGCTGAACGATGATTTCGCGATGTCCGGCATGTTCGACGTCGAAGTGAACGACGGCGACCTCGTCGCGGTCGAACTCTATGAATCCGACGACTGGTCCGACACGTATCTGTTCACGGACAGCAGCGAATATCAAAACGATGAAGACGGATACGTCGCGGTCAAGCTCACCGCGATGCTGCCGGACGACAATTACGAGTATCACGCGACTCCGGTAGAAGGCGCGGAGATCGTACTGAAGGGCGAAGAAGACAACAGCGTGTACAGAGCCGTTACGGACGGAAACGGGATCGCGAGATTCCAGCCTGACAGGACGGGCAAGTACACCGCCGAGGTCACGGAAGCGCCGTTCGGTCATCCGTGGCTCCCGCCGGTCGCAGAAGCGGAAGTCGCTTCGAACGCCCACACGCTCGAGCTCGCGAAGGCAGAAGCCGTCGAAGAGATCGAAGCGTTTGCGGAAGATTATGAAGACAAGATCGAAGAGGAGAAGCTGACGTTCTTCCTCGAGAAGACAGCGCGGCAGATCCGGAACGCGGAGTCCGAAGACGAACTCGGCGAGATCGTCGAGAACGCCAAAGCCAGGATCGAAGAACTGGCGGAAGAGAAAGCGCTGAGAGACGCGAAGAAGGCCGCGGCCGACGAACTCCGCGCGCTCATGGAAGAGAACAAAGACAAAGTGCTCGACTCTGACAAGCTCGACCTCGCGATGCTCAAAGCCATCGACGACGTCTACGCCGCGGAAGAGATCGCGGAGATCGACGGCATCGTCGACGACGCGAAAGATCGGGTGCAGGAGATGATCCAGGAGAAAGAAGACGCGGACGCGGCAGCGGAACAGGCTGCGCGGGAACTCGAGGAGGCCGTTGAATCGGCGCTCGACGAACTCGATTCCGTCGACGTCGAAGCATATCCGGAAGGCGTGAGAGACGACATCGAAGATCTCATCGACGATGCGACGGCTGCCGTCGTGAAAGCGAAGACGGCGGATGAAGTCGGCAGCGTCATGGATCAGTTCAAAAAAGACCTCGGTGAGTACATGACCGAAGAGGAGATCCTCGACAAAGCGAAGGCCGAGGCGCTCGATTTCATCAGCGAGATCGACGTCAGCGATTTCCTGGAAGAAGACCGCGAAGACGTGCAGGCTCTTCTGGATCAGGCGAAAGAAGACGTGGAGAACGCCGAAGATCCGGCAGAAGTCATGGATGTCCTCTTGACCTTGATCGACGATCTCGACGGATTCGAGACGATCGAAGAGGTCGAGGAGCTGAAAGAAGACACGCTTGCGGAACTCGACGAAGAGATCGATATTTCAAGCTACGTCGAGGCCGACCGCGAAAAGGCGGCGAAGTTCGTCAGCGACGCGAAGGCGGCCATCGAAGCTGCAGCCACGAGCGATGAGATCTACGACATCATCGATCAGCTGTACAAGGACCTCGACACGCTCAAGACGGTCGAGGAGGAGAGCGACGAACTCGAAGAAGCGAGAGACAACGCGCTGCTGCTCCTCGGTAAGATGCAGCAGGAGAACGCCGGCAAGGTACTCGCGAAAGACGAGATCAACCTGGAGCTCGCGATCCTCAACGCGGTCATCCACGTGAACAGCGCGGACACTCCGGCGGAGATCGACCGCATCGTGAAAGAAGCGGCTGACAAAGTCGACGGACTCGTCCAGGCGAAGATCAAAGCCGACAAGCTCGCGGCGAAGAAGGCGGCGGCGAAGAAGCTGAAGGTCAAAGGCCTCAAGGCGAAGTCGAAGAAAGCGAAGTTCACGGTAAGGTGGAAGAAGCAGAAGAAAGCTTCCGGCTATCAGCTCCAGTACAAGCTGAAGTCCGCGAAGAAATTCAAGAACCTGAAAGCTTCCCTCGGAAAGAACAAGACGAAGTTCGTCACGAAGAAGCTCAAGAAGGGCAAGAAGTACGTCTTCCGCATCCGGACTTACACCAAGATCAGCGGAAAGAAAGTCTTCGGCAAATGGTCCAAGACCAAAGCCGTCAAGTGCAAATAGTTCCGTAAGAGGGACGGTTCTCGATTTGTCAAAAATGCGCATTTCGCCCCGGCTTTAGCCGGCTAGGGAAATGCGACAGCGAAGGTGTGCAATCGGAACCGACTTCACAAACAACGACAAGGCATGCGCGCCGGGATCCCGGCGCGCGTGTTTTTTATTGCCGGATCGCACCAAATACGGACGCAAATGCGGTATAATATATATAATGCGATAAATATGCGAACGAGCACGGCGACGCACGCGCGGAAGGCCGGAACGGCGCCCCGCGGGCGGCGGAAACAGAAGAGAGAAGGTACGGCATGGACGATGAACTACTGAAGAAAACAAAAGCGAAAAAACAGAAGACGATCATGACGGCGGTCGTCGTGGCCGCGTTCCTGATCGCGGCGTTCGTCGGGTTCAGCATCCTCGGACCGGGCGCCGGGAAAAAGGCCGAGAACAAGACGGACGGCGCCGTGACCGTCACGGTCGAGTGCAAAGACCTGGCGGACCACATGGAGAAGCTGAAGAAGCCGTCTTTGAAGAAATACATCCCGGAAGACGGCGTCATCCTCGACGCCGCGGAATACCGCTTCAAGAAGGGCGAGACCGTCTACGACGCGCTGGAAGCGGTCTGCATGCGGGAAGACGTCCAGCTGGAGACGTCCGAAGACGCGGTCTACAAATCGCGCTACATCGAAGGACTCGGCTACCTGTACGAGAAGGACGCAGGCAGGAACAGCGGCTGGATCTACACGGTGAACGGAAAATCGCCGAGCTACGGCGCGAGCAAAGTGAAGCTCGCCGACAAGGACGAGATCGTCTGGCACTATACCGTCGACTATGAAAAGGAAGACGACGACGCCGGCATGTAGGCCGGGCGCCGGATCCGAAGATACAGATAAAAGGGGAAACCATTGGCATTTGAAGACCTGAACGACAAACAGAAAGAAGCGGTGCTGGCGACCGAGGGGCCGCTCCTCATCCTCGCGGGCGCGGGCTCCGGCAAGACGAGCACGATGACCCACCGGATCGCGCACCTCATCGAAGAAGGCGTGCATCCGTACGACATCCTCGCTGTGACCTTCACGAACAAATCCGCGGCCGAGA
>Ga0256405_10012159_pt1 | contig 10756 bp, 8 predicted proteins | sample RumenRJG_02DNA_FD_189096 | JGI IMG/M metagenome (GOLD analysis project Ga0256405, IMG submission 189096) | Bovine rumen microbial communities from Lethbridge, Alberta, Canada - RJG_02 | ecosystem: Host-associated > Mammals > Digestive system > Stomach > Rumen | place: Canada: Alberta | collected... | reverse complement strand
CATCTTTGTTGCACACGGTGGAACGTCCTTTGGCTTCAATGCCGGTGCGAACGACGGCGGGGAGGGTGGATATGAACCCGATCTGACAAGCTACGACTATGGCTCGCCCATTGACGAGCAGGGGCGTCCGACCAAAGACTATTTCAAGTATAGGGAGATAATCTTCGGCGCTCTTGGCGAAACGCCGCCGCCTGTGCCTGATGAAATTCCGTCCATGACATTTGCCCCCGTCCTGCCTGTCCGCCACGCGAATTTGAGAAGCGCATTTTCCGCTGAGCGGGCATTTGCGCGTCCGCCCTATTTCGAGGAGATCGGGCAGAATCAGGGAATGGCGCTTTACCGTGCGACGCTCCCTGCTGGCGATGCTGCGGAACTGACGTTCGACCGCATTGCTGACTATGCGCAAGTGTGGTTGGACGGCCAGCGAATAGCGACGGTTGACAGGCGGCTTGCGAAGTCGCCGATTGCGATTCCCGCGCGTGCGAAGCCGTCAGAACTGGAGATTCTCGTCGAGGCGATGGGGCACATCAACTTTGGCAAGGGAATGAAGTTTGACAGAAAGGGGATAGTCGGGGAAGTGCGTCTTGGCGAGAAGCCGATAGAGAACTGGCGCGTAGCAATGAATCCGCTTGCCGAAGATGCTGTCTTTTCCGCGAAAGCGGCGAAGGGCGATGGCTATGCAGGTGGGCACTATCGCGCCGTTGTGCGGCTTGATGTCGTCGCTGACACATTCATCGACATGTCAAAGTGGACAAAGGGAGTCCTCTACATTAACGGACGCAATCTTGGTCGCTATTGGAATGTCGGCCCGCAGTACAGCTTATATTGCCCAGCGCCATTTCTGCGGAAGGGCGATAACCAGATAGACATCATCGAGCTTGAGGACACAAAGCCGAATCCGATCTGCGGCCTTGCCCGCCCATTGGTTCGCGCCGCCGCCATCAGCACAAAGAACACCTCGAACGTCTGGTAGCAAGAAGCCGCCCATTTCTTGCTGACTTTATGTTTCAATTTACCAAGGAGGAATGTACAAGGTGCCAAATTGGCGCCTTGTACGAAAGAGGCGAGAAATCGCTAAATTGGTCGTAACAGAGGGGAACTGGTCACAATTTGTGACCAGTTCGAAAAGGTAAAACATTCCGCAGCGCAGCCAAATACCTGCGGGGTGGTCGGTTTTGTGGTTGGGTGACTGCATTTGCGACGGAAGACGCCCATACCCCATATAGTCCCCAAAAGTCGGGTTTTTCACATGATCATCCGCAAACGCCTGAAATTTTGGCATAATACGCGGCAAGAAAAATAAGGTATTAAATCTTACCATGAACCAAAACACGATCATTAGATTCGCTTGGCAAAAATGAAACGGCTTTGCGCTTAGCGCATCAGATATTCCAGATATTAGGGAATGAAGTTGTTTAATTTTCGGGAATCAAAATGATTATTTTTATGGAATGGCATTGACGGGCTGCTCCGATATTTGCTATAATTTTCCGTGTTTTGCTCTAAGAAAGGCAGAAACGATGAGATCGGAATATAAGAAGAGAGTTGTAGACGGCATTTTGACTTTTTACCTTGATTGCATGGGGGCAGTCTTGATAGAGGGGCCCAAGTGGTGTGGCAAGACGCGCACTGGAGAAGAGCATGCAAAGAGTGTTATCAAATTGCAAGATCCAGACAATGTGGATAAATACCGTGCCGCAGTCAAGGTAAAGCCCTCGATTTTACTTGAAGGTCCGACACCTCGTCTGATTGACGAATGGCAGGATTTTCCCATCTTGTGGAATGCCGTCAGACATCTCGTAGATGAACGTGGTGATGATGGGCAGTTCATATTGACAGGTTCAGCTGTCCCACGAGAGGAAAAGAAGGACGAAGAGTCTCCGCGACATACGGGCACAGGGCGTATTGTCAGGTTGCGGATGCGTCCGATGAGTCTTTGGGAAAGCGGTGAATCGACAGGCGAGATTTCTCTTTCGTCTCTTTTCGATGGCGTGGAAAATGTTACTGGCCGCGCTCGCGTAGGTGTTGATGAACTCGCCCATCTTATCTGCCGGGGAGGGTGGCCACAGGCGGTGCTTGCCAAGACCCCGCGCGCGGCTTACATGAAGTCTTCCAGTTATGTGGATGAGGTTGTCCATGAGGATGTTCATCGGGTGGATGGCATCGAGCGGAATCCCGACCGCGTGAAGAATCTGCTGAAATCGTTGGCACGAAACATCTCAACCTTGACCACGGCGGATACTATCTTGCAAGACTTGAGGACAAATGATCCGACCTTCAGTGAAAAGACGCTGTCATCCTATTTGAATGCGCTGCGGAAGATTTTTCTCGTGGAAGATGTTCCTGCGTGGTCGCCATCGCTCAAGTCGCGGCTGGCGATTCGAACGGCTGCGAAGCGCCAGTTCGTAGATCCTTCGGTTGCAACTGCCGTATTAGGAGCTACGCCTAGACGGCTTATGAACGATTTTCGCTCATTCGGATCGCTGTTTGAGTCTCTTTGTGTGCGTGATATGCGTGTCTACGCCCAGCCGCTTGATGGAGAGGTTCGTCATTATCGTGACCAGACTGGGTTGGAAGCAGACATGGTCGTTGTCCTGAAAGACGGTCGATGGGGTGCTGTCGAAGTCAAATTGGGCGCGGGTGATATCGACAGCGCTGCAGAGGGTCTCAAGAAACTGAAAAACAAGGTTGATGTCAGCCGAATGGGTCATCCCTCCTTTCTGATGGTTCTGACGGGTACCGATCTTGGCTATACGCGGGAAGACGGGGTTATTGTCTGTCCGATTGGTTGTCTGCGTCCTTAATGTTCTTCAACAATCCCACCCACTACCAACTTCGCCAAATACCTGCGGGGAGGTCGGTTTTGCGGTTGGGTGACTGCATTTGCGACGGAAGACGCCCATACCCCATATAGTCCCCAAAAGTGTATCTATGCCAAATCGCCATTTGGTGATACAATATTCGTGAGATGCCGAGGTCAACTATGTCGGGCGCGGTGTTCGGCGAAATTGGGTCGGCATGACAAGGAGGAAACATGTTGGAAACAATAAATGCAAAGTTACGTTGTCTCATTTTTACAACGGTGCTTCTGGGCGCGGCATTGCCCGCGTCTGCGATAACTCAGGCAGAATGGGAAGCCGACCCATCGCTGATCCCGACGCCTTCGGCATCGAGCGTGTTCTACGTCGTCGAGCCGACGGCACTCGTCGGCGAGCGGACGCTTGCCATTGTTCTCAATATGCCGCCGCGCGTAATCGACTCTGAAGCGCCTGATTTCGAGGACATCGACACAGTAACCGATCTCGACACGAGAAAGCCAGAGGGCTACACAAAGCGGTTCATGAGTTGGTACACCCCGGAGATGAAGGGGCTTGAGCGGCGAACATCAGCAGCGCAGGTCATGCGCGGGCCGCTCGTGCTCGCGAAAGGGCGAGCCGTTGGCACGTCGCGCACGGAAACGCTTGAATTTAACACTATCAACAAGCAGCCTGGTTGGAAGCTTTCGCTTGCCCCGCAGAAGCGTACCGCCGCGAATGCCGCTCCATGGGGCGCGTGGAACCTCACGCTTGAAAAGGATATTCCAGGAAAGGGGGTCGAGACGAAGACGATACCCGTTGCAGACTACTGGTCTGTCTCTTGCATGGACGATCCCGAAAACTGGTTCTCGCTTTGGTTCTAATGGTATATGTTGAAGATAAGGGCATATAATGAAGATAAGGGCATATAATAGTGTAGTTGCGGCGAAGATTTCGTCGGTGGTTCTGCTTTGCTCCTTCGCATTGCATGGGGCAGAGGTGGCGTCAAGCCAGCCGCGTTCATTTGATCTCGACACGACGTCCCGTGTTCCGCCGACGAATGGTACGATTTTCGATTTCGAGAGCGAAGAGGAGCGGTCCGCAGTTCCTTTTATAGACAATGCCTCGTGCCATGTTTGCGTGACAAACCGCTATGCGTCCTCCGGGGAACATGCAGTTGCGTTTGTCTGTGCAGACTGGCGGCCCGGCATGAATCTCTGGCCATCTTTTACAATGAACACCAAGACTTCCGATTGGACTGGCTACGACAGATTGGCGGTCGATGTCGTCAATATCGGCGAGGGGTGCGGAACGTTCCTCGGCATTATACTTGGAGGCCCCGAAGGAAAGATTCAGAGAGGAAAGAAGGTCACGACGAGAATCCCAGAAAATGGATTTGTGCAGTGGGTCATTCCGCTGGAGAAGATGCCCAAGTCCGTTTCGCTGGATTGCGTGACTCGCATCCATTTCTTCACTGACACGCCATCTGGATTTGCCGTCGCGCTTGATCGCATTACGCTGCTTAAGCCGGGGGAAGAGCCGCCTGTTCCTGATGGGCCTCATGTCGGACGCGACTTGTGGCCGCGCCTTGTCGCAAAACAGCGTGAAATGCAGCAGCGACTCCATGAGGGCGACGGCCACGCCATGGACGTTCTGCGTTTTCGACGGGCCTGCATCGAAAATGGCGTTCAGTCGCCCGCGATGCTTCTTGGCAAGGCGACATCTATGGAGAAGATACTCCCTCGTGGACGCTTCTCGGTCGAGCCATTGACGGACGAAGGTCTCTACATCCGTCTTGCAGGCAATGAATACGAGAGCGGACAACTGCTGGTAATGCCGAAGGGTGGCGATCTCAGGCATGTAAGAGTCGCCGTCGATGGTGATCTGGAGTGTAAAGCGCAGAATGATGGGCGCGGGAAATCCTCGTTTGCGGCGACGAACATAATGTGTGCCGTCATGGGCTATGTCTGTGTTTCAAATCCTCCGCCCTATTGGGCTGGCTACAACTTGCCTTCTGCCGATGCCGTTGGGTATGTGCGCAAGACGCGTCCTGCGGAACTTGGCTGGTGGCCAGATCCAATTCTCGATTTTCTGGATGCTGCCGATGTGTCAGGAACGGACTTGCAGAGCTTTTGGATTCGCATCCACTGCCCTGACGGACAGCCCGCAGGAGTATATGGGGGAAGCGTCATTGTGACGGCCGATGGGTCAGCGCCCGTTCGAATTCCGCTTACAGTTCGGGTGAATGGTTTTTCGGTTGGCAGAACGTCGGAACTTCCGCTTGCCGTAACGTTCGATCCCTATGCGACGATCAAGGGTGTGGATGCGCTGCCGAACTCTCCTGTAAAGCTATGGAAACGCCACAAGGCGAAGTGGGTCGATTTTCTCGCGGACTACTTGATTCCGTTTGATAGTCTCTATGATTGGGGCGATCCAGAGCGGCTATTTGCGCAGCGGCGGCTCCAGGCCCAAGGGCGATCCGGGTTGATGAATCTCGGCTACTGGTCGAGTGGAAATGCGCCTGGCGAGACGGAGAAATTCCGCAAAGGGACGGTCGCGGGTCTCAAAAACTCTTACGAACGGGCCAAGGCGGCTGGGCAGGACAAATTCTACATCTATGGATGTGACGAGGCCACGGAGGATCGTTTCCATGAGATTCGGGCAGGCGCCCTTGAAATCAAGAAGGCGCTTCCCGGCATTCCGCTTTCCACAACGGCATACGACCATAAGTTTGGCGTCGGAACGCAACTCGATGTTTTCGACTGGTTCACGCCGCTCACGCCAATCTATGACATGGAACGTGCCGCAGCCTCGCGCAGCGTCGGCCATCAGGTCTGGTGGTACATCTGCTGCCAACCCGCCCCGCCCTACGCAAACATGTTCATCGAATGCCCTGCCATCGAGGGGCGCCTGCTTATGGGTGCGCAGACACAGCGCATGAAGCCAGATGGTTTCCTTTACTACCAGATATCGATTTGGAACGCCGCAAGCGCCATAATGTCCGGCCCATATACGGATTGGCCAGTCTTGACTTACGAGAACTACCACGGTGACGGGCAATGGACTTGTGTCGGACCAGACGGAATCCCGCTTCCCACGATTCGGCTCGAAAACTTCCGAGACGGACTTGAGGACTACGCATACGCGAAGCTTCTTGAAGAGAAGCTTCGCATACGGGGAACGGGGAATGGGGAGCGGGGAACGGATGAATGGATTCGCCGTGCCCGTGCCGCGCTAGCCGTTCCACGCGAGGTGATGGACACGATGACAAACTACACCGACGATCCTGCCGTCCTCTACCGCTGGCGTGATGCCATGGCCGATCTCATAGAGGAGGCGCAAAGACTTCATCCAACATCTACGACAAACCCGCAACGAAAGGAACAAGAAAAATGATCAAGACAACACGACTGGCCGCCCTCATTGGTGCGGTGACAATCGCGAGCGGCGCGATGGCTGCGCCGACAATCACCATCGACAAGGTTGCCCAGCGCTGGCCGTGGAACAACAAGGTCGATATAACGTACACCATCGAGGATGGAACTGACCTGAGGGCGGCATCGCTGGCAGGCGAGGGCTATCTCAAAATCGTATTCACCGTCACCATCGGCGGCGAGACCTACACGATCGACGGCTCGAGCAACGTCCTCGCCCGCGTCGATACTGGCACACACACCGTGACATGGACGAATGCGCCCGCCGGTGTCAAGATGCAGAACTGCGAGATGTATGCGACGCTCCACGAGATTGACGCCTACTACATGATCATCGATCTCGCCACTGGCAACTATGCCTACGACACGCTTCAGGGAAGCGACACGGCAACGGCGTGGCCGTCGGCTGCTGGCCGCCGGTTCAACACAAACCTCTTCAAGACCGATATGATGGTTCTGCGCCGCATTCCGCGCACGTCAAAGGCCGCTTCAACCTATTCCTCGGGCTATCCGACTGGCGACGACGCGAACTTTGGGTCTGGTTCGTCTGCGACCTACAAGAACAGCGCGACGAGGTGGACTACCGACCGCGACTTCTTCATCGGCATCTTCCCCGTCACAAAAGCCCAGTACTATAAAATCATGGGAACGACGGCCAGCACGAAGACGATACCACGCCTTGGGGTCGACTGGACCACTTTGCGCAATTCAAAGACACCGGACACGGCTCTTTCCGCCTCCGCTTCGTCTTCGTCGCTCCTCGAGCGCCTGAACGCCCTGATCGGGGTTTCGACGGGCTTCGACCTGCCGACCGAGGTCATGGCCGAAATTGCCCGCAGAGGCGGTCTGACCACTGCGTATATGTGGGGATCTGAGTTCAATATTTACAGAATGACACCCTATGGTGACTACACTGACGAACCGACTCAAGATGTTGCAAGCCAAAACGACAACTGGAGTCATCCCTGGGGGCTCTACTCCACAACTGGCAACGGTTTTGACTGGTGCCTTGACTGCGCCGGGAGGTCGGATTTGGCGGGAGCGCCCAATGCGTGGACGCCTTATGCCACAGGATCGAGCCACATGTGCCAGTTCGGGCCGGTGTGGTGGGGCTATAGCGAAGATCACATGCCAGGGTCCAAACTGTCTCATCGACTAACTGGCGAAGCATGGACTTGCGGTTGCCGCGTCACATTTGTCGCGCGCTGACGGGTGGCGTAAAGGAGGATGCCCATGAAAAGGACATGTTTTCTTTTGGCGGCGTGGATGGGATTTGTCGTGCCCGCACTCGCCACAGTGGTGATGACTACGGAAACGACGCCGACGCTCTTTGATCTCGACACGACCGGGGCGTATTCCGTTACATCGCGCTCCGAGGCGGTCGCCTTGCCTTATGGCGATGGCGCCACAGTCACGGCGACGGCTCCCGGCGGCGCTGTCACGACGCTGGCCGCCGCCGTCAACGGAACGAACTACTGGACGGTGACAGCGGGCGGCCTTTGGACGCTTTCCAACTCGAAAGAAGGTCAGGCGACTTTTGTCGTCCGCTATGCTGGCGCCGAACAGGGGGCTGGCACGGCAGGAAGCCTATGGATTCTTGTCGATAACGACGAGTTGGGGGGATTGTCGGTGACTGACGGCTTCACCTTCACGATAGAAGGTCCGCTTGCGTCTGTCGCCGGCATGGCGAGGCCGGATGGCTATGCGTTCCTCGCGCTTGGAGATGGACTTTACCAGATGATTCTCTCGTCGAACGGCGCGGCATATCAAACGGCGGCCACGGCCTTTGTCCTCGACACGGAGCGTGAAGGCCCTGATAGAAGGGGAAAGAAGAACGACTTGTGGCCTGCGATTGCATACACGGGCGATGGCTGGGAGCGTGACGAATCGGCCGCTTCGACGTTGACGATTGCGCCTCCTGCTGGCGCGGCCTCCGTCGCGGCAAAGACAGGCACGAGCACTGTTCCGTTTGCCCCTGACGTGGTAGGGGAGTGGACGGTTACGCTCGAATACGGCACCACTGTTCTTGTCAGCAAGATAATGGTGAATGGCGGAGGCACTGTAATCTTTGTCAGATGACAAAGACATAAGTCCAATGAGAACGTTGCGCGGAACAATCCACTGCCTCTGCGCATTGCCGTTGTTGGGCATGGCGGCGAATGCTGCCGATGTAGCATCCTTGGTCGACATGCGGATCGGCACCGGACGCGCCACCGGGAGCAACGTCCTCGGGCCGTGCGTGCCGCATGGCTCCGCGCATCCTTCGCCAGACTCGCTCTGGCCGTCGCCGCACGAAAAGCCGAAGGGCGCGCGGCACGGCTTCGGTCCGCCTACGAGCGGGTGGTGGCCGGGCGACAAGGTGGCCGGCTTTTCGCAGCTTCACGCGCAGGGTACTGGAGGAACGCCGAGCTACGGAATCTTCCGCTACGTCTGCGAGCCGGACGACATGGAGATTGCCGAGGCGCGCCCGTATTTCTTGAAAGTCAAGCTGAAGCAGTCTGGGCTGCTTGTTGACATGTCGGCCACGGCGCATGGTGCCATTTACCATGTCCGCAGGTCTGACGGATCGCCCGCCGTCCTTCCGCTCAACCGGCGATGCAAACTTGCAAAGGATGACTGCGTCAACGAGAAGGGTGAGTTCACCGGAAACTGGAACCCCGCTCCATACCGGTGCCATGCATACGAAGAGACCGACGCCGCGTCTGGCGTGCACCGCATCGCCGTCTCGTTCAAGAGTGAAGAGCAGGCAAAGGCGTATTTCGACGCGGAGCTTGCCGGAAGGTCCGTGGACGACATTGCGGACGATGCGCGGCGACTCTGGGACGCCGCGCTCTCGCGCATCCACATAGAGGGAGTCGACGACTCTGAGCGCCGCAGATTCTACTCGCAGTTTGCGCAGACGTTCATCCAGCCGCGCAACAGGACTGCGGACGGCATCGGCTGGGACGACCACTACACGCTCTGGGACACATGGCGCACGCTCTTTCCGCTTATGGCGATCGTCGACCCCGATTCGCTTGCGGCGAACGTCAATGCATTCGCCGACCGCTTTGAGAGGAACGGACGGTGCGACACGTGCTACACGCAGGGGAAGGACTACAAGGTCGGGCAAGGGGGCGACGAGGCCGACTGCGTAATCGCCGATGCATGGGCGAAGAAGATCGCCGGCATCGACTGGAGTCGCATAGTTCCGCTTCTCGAAAGCCGCTGGAGCGGTCGGACGTGCGAATACCGTGAAAAGGGATATGCAGTCGGCGGCGCACGCGAGGGATACTGCTGGCGGTTCAAGTCCGGTTCCGCAACGATGAGTTTCGCCTATCAGGACTGGTGCTGCGCAGAGGTCCTTTCTGGGCTCGGCAAATCCGGGCTCGCCGCGCGGTTCCGCGAACGTTCGGGGAACTGGACGAACGTGTGGGACGATTCCGCCTTCGATGCACCGAGCGGCATACGCGGCTTTGCGCGCGCACGACTTGCGGACGGCTCGTTCGCGAAGACTGATCCGCGAAAAGGCTTCAACACCGACTTCTACGAAGCGAACTGCTGGGAGTATTCGTTGTTCGTTCCGCACGACATGGCGGAGCTTGTCGTGCGATGTGGCGGAAAGGACGCCTTCCGCGACCGGCTTTCGTATGCGCTCGAAAACGGACTTGTAGACTTCGGCAACGAGCCAGGCTTTCTCGTGCCGTGGCTTTTCGCATACGTCGGTCGCGGCGATCTCGCCGCGAAGGGAGCGCGCGAAGTGGCGAAGCTCTTTGCGGGCGACGACTTGCCGGGAGACAACGACTCCGGCGCGATGAGCGCACTCTACGTGTTCCTGAAGCTCGGATTCTTTCCAGTCGCCGGACAGGACACCTACATCATGCACGGATGCGCATACCCGAGAATCGAAATCGAGCTTGCTGGAGGGAAGACATTCGTCATCCGCACTACAGGATGCGGCGACGCTATCAAGTCGGTCACGCTCAACGGACATCCCCACGACCCGCTGTTCCTGCGACATTCCGACATCATGTGCGGCGGAGAGCTTGTCTTTGAAATGACGAACGCATCAGAACACTTCGGGGATTGAAATACACGATGACACGGATAAAGACATGCACCGCGAAGCGGCTGTTTCCGGGCGGGCGTAGAAACTGGCGCGACAAATCCGCGATAAATAGTGAAAGGATAATATGACGAGAGTCGCGAAAGGAAGAAAAATGAGAACGACATGCGGAACAATCCTGGCGGCGGCGTTCGTGGTGTTTGCAACTTGCGGCGCATCTGCCGCGTTTGTCGCAACGGACGACGCAGCAGTACTACCGACTTAAGTTCGCGGACACCTACTACGGCGAGATGACGCACTACGGCCTCTACCGCCTCGCGTGGGCGGATGTGAGGAGGGCGCGGGATTGACAGGAAAAAAAAATGCGTATAATATGCGCTTGACAATCAAAGAAAGGAAATAATCCATGGCAACAGGAAAAGCACTCGATGGAAAGCCGTATGCGGGAAATCCGCACGTACGGTTTGATGAGGGGGAAGTCG
>Ga0256405_10012158_pt1 | contig 10757 bp, 12 predicted proteins | sample RumenRJG_02DNA_FD_189096 | JGI IMG/M metagenome (GOLD analysis project Ga0256405, IMG submission 189096) | Bovine rumen microbial communities from Lethbridge, Alberta, Canada - RJG_02 | ecosystem: Host-associated > Mammals > Digestive system > Stomach > Rumen | place: Canada: Alberta... | reverse complement strand
AAGTCTAAAGGAGTATCCTTTATTTTCCTATTGAAGAATTCATAAAGTTTTTCCATATTTCCTTCCTTTTATGTGGCAAATATAGCTATTTGTTTTGAAATTGCACTAAAAAAATGCAGAAATTAGCAAAAATTGCACTAAAAAAATGCAGAATCTGTGATTTTCTGCACTTTTTTGATGCAAAATTGGGTATTTGGTCTATTATTTTTAACTTAGTATACTGAAGTCTCGTATGTTGAGTAGATATAGGAAGTTAAATGGAGTTATGCCGCTTTCTGCGGCGGAGATAGAGGACAATACCATAAAACTAACGTCTTTTATCTTCTTCTATCTCCTTTAAACTCCCTCTAACTACAGAGCAGGCGAAGCTTGCAAAACTTCAGTTAGTATATAGAAATTTCTTTTGTGTGCCCTAAAACTGTAAACTAAACGTTCACACAGAAGACACAGATACCGCAGAAAATTCTGATAAAGCAATGATGTTTAACGTTATTTTTCGCGTAATAGTTAATCTTTCGTGCAAAAGTTCCATTAATGTTCAATGTTCAAAACTCAAAGTTCAAAGTTGTAGAGTGCTCTGAGTCTAAGAGCTAAGAAAAATCGCTTTAAATTATTTTGACTTATTAGAATATTTCGTATTTTTGTAGTTGATTAAGTTTTTTCTGCCTACATAAGAATAATGTGACAGTAGTTTTATTTTTGTATTGAATCAGTAAACATAAAAATAGTATGAAGAAGATTGTCTTGTTTTTATTTGTATTGTTAATGACTTTTGTTTCATATGCGCAAACAGAATCATCACATTTGACATTTAAAGGTGTGCCAATTGACGGAACATTAAATGAGTATGTGCAGAAGATGAAACAAAAAGGTTTTGACTATTGCGCATCAGAAGACGGTATTGCATTGTTGAAGGGAGAATTTGCAGCTTACAAGGACTGCACAATTGGAGTTGTAACTTTAAAGCAAAAAGATTTAGTTTGCAAAGTATCTGTCATTTTTCCAATGTGTGATACTTGGGCAGGATTATCAAATAATTATTTTACTTTAAAAGAAATGCTTACCGAAAAGTATGGTGAACCTGCGGATGTTGTGGAAAAATTTCAAGGATATTCCGAACCAAGAGATGATAATTCAAGGATGCATGAAGTAAAGATGGATAGATGTAAGTATATAACATCTTTTATAACTTCAAAAGGAACTATAGAACTTTCTATAGATCATAATAGCTTGACTAGTTGTTATGTTATGCTTTCATATTATGACAAAGTTAATAGTGATGTTGTGCGAGCACAAGCAATGGATGACCTATAAAAAAATCTATTATGAAGAAGTTATTGTATTTTGTTTTACTTGCAGTTGTTTTTACTGCTTGTTCTAAAACACAGAAGGCTGAGTCTTTAATTAAAGAGGATTTAAAAAAGTCTCTTTATAAACCTGATACCTATAAGTCTGTAGAAACTAAAGTAGACAGTGCTTTTGCTCCTTATGACAATCCAAAACTTTTGGAAGAATTGGAAGTATTGATAAAGATGAACTCAGAGTATGAAAAATTGGAATCTGAAATAAAATATGCAAAAACGTCTATGTCTATTTGGGATGACGATTATATGAGTTCTTATGGTAGAAATGAATATCAGGAAGCAAAATCAAATTATAATGAAGCTAATGAAAAAATAGAAAAGCTAAAAGAAAAGTGGAAAAAGCAATATAAGAAAATAGAGAGTATGTTAAAGGAACATCGTCAATTTGTTGGTTTTAAGGCTTCCCATAATTATCGTGCAGACAATAATGCAGGACAAACCTTAATAGGTAATGCTCTATTCTTTATAGACAAAGATTTTAATGAGATAATATATTCTATAGATGTAGAAAGATATAATCAGTTACAAGAAGCTATAAAACAGATAGAAGATGAAATCTCTGAAAATGCTAATTAGCTTCATTGTTTCTATTGATATAGATTATAGTATACATCTTTGATTAAAGAAAATACATTACACTATTTATGGGTTAATAAAAACCTGTGAATAGTGTAATTTTTGTTTTCTGGGCAGAGAAAATTTTTTCCCTAGGCAGGAAATAAAAATTGGCTAACTAAGCATTTTTATATGTCTTTTTGAAAAATGTTGAAAAACTATTCCGAAATATTACTTTCTTTTGACGGCAGCCGAAGGAAAGCAACGAAGAACTACTGGCAGAACTATAAGGAGCTCAAGTTGATTGTTCTCCTCTCCTTTTGGAGTTTCTGTCCCCCGGGAACGGGGGAAGTGAAGGGGGTATAAAGACCATTGAGCCGGGAGAGGCTTTGTGATTTTTTTGTAAAGGGTGTCACATTTGTAGTTGATTAGTTTAATATGTGACACCCTTTGAATAATTTTTTCTGAAAAAAATAACTTCTCAAATGTTTCAAAAATTTCGTTTTGAAAACTCATTTCTTTGTTTTCCCTTGGAGGTTATAAATATTATTCGTAATTTTGTCAGCAGATGTGCAAACTGGCGCTTGTAAAGTGTATAATGTGCATTTGATTTTGTGGGAATTTAGCATTTTGCTATTTATTCGAACGTCCTGAAAGATTAGGCCCTTGTTAGGAAACGTTGTTAGAATAAAGAGCAAATACTTACGCATATGCGTGGGTGTTTGTCTTCATTCAGCAACGTAGGTAAGCCTAACACCTCAGGACGTGGATGAAGTTCATTCATCCACGTCCTTTTTATAGGTGTTTGTTACCCTAAGTTCATAAATTCCATTAATGCTTATATTATCGGATGTTAATGTAATGACATTCGGTCGTTTCCATTTTAATTAGAATTGTAGAAATCATATCGTGTTGATATTGTTTCCTTTGGGTTGTTGTTTATAATAATTATAAGTAATATGGGAGAAAATAACTACAAAAAATTACTTTACCTGTTAGGTTTTGTTGTTTTGGCAATTATTAGTTGCTGGGCAACATCAGAGTCTTTTCAATTGTTGTTGCCAACATGGCCACCTGTCATTTGTTGGTTGATGACGTTTGCTTTCTTTATGATTGCTTCAATTGGTAGCAAACTCATTGTGGAAAGTTGCAATCAAAATGTTTATATGGAAAAGAGGGGGACTAATTTTGTTTTTGGTTGCTTATTGATGCTTTTCTTTTGGATTATTTGTAGCGTTCCAACAAATACGCATACTTTCTTTTATCGAAGTTATATAAATCAAAAGGTTAGTACTGATATTGCGTCTACTCAAGGTTATTTGGCTCAGATAAAAAATAACACCAAGGTGGATCAGTTAGTTCAAAAGAAACAGTTAGAGCTTGAAAAAAATGTAAATATTAAACTTGGAGAACTTAAGGCTGAAATCGAAAATGATGCTAATCCAGGATATGGTCCAAAGGCAAAAGAAATTCTTGCTAGTTTTGCAGAAATATTATCAGTCGCAAAAATAGAGCCACTTACATATAAAGGGACATCTGTGCAAGATAGACGAAAGCTATATGAAGCATATCGTAGTAAGATTTATACCTTGATGGATACGAAGAAGGAGAATATAAAACTTGCTTTAAATCCTGCAAATAAAGAATATAAAAAGATAGCAAAGACAGATTATAACAATATAGAACGACTTAAGAACTATATTCAGAATGGCACTATCGATCTTAATGAACCACAAGGAATACAGCAAGTTTGTGATCAATTGAATAAAGGATATTCCACTATTAAGAATTATAAAGATTATGTTGCATTCCAAAATAACGAGGATAGGGATAGATTTACCGCAGATAATCCAGAAACACGTGTCCGTCGTATGTTGAATGTTTATGATGTATGGGTTGATTTCTTGCATGGGGATTTTCCTGGTAGTTTTGTTTTTTGGATTATTATTTCTATGCTTGTTGATATAGCAGCATTTATATTTTTTGATTTAGCATTTAAGAAAACATATTAAAAGGTAATAATATGGCAGAATTGAATTTTGGTACTACTGATACAGAAAAGAAAGAAATCAATGTAAAACCTGATGGAGCTGATCTTTCTCAAGATACAGTTTATAGTGCAGAAGAATTAAATGATCCTGCAAAGATTAATGTAACGATTACAGATAAAAAATCTCCTCTTGTGATTTTGTTTGGTCCACCAGCATGTGGAAAAACTATGACGCTTGTTCGTCTTACTCGTTATTTGAACAAATTAGGGAATTATACAGTAGAGCCTGATCGTAATTTCCGTCATTCAGGCGACACAAATTATTCTAGTCTTTGTGCAGAGTTTGACTCTATTATTAGTAGTGATGATGCTGCAAAAAGTACAGATAAGATAAACTTTATGCTAATTAAAGTTATTTCTAAGGGACGTACTATTTGCCAATTGTTGGAAGCGCCTGGTGAATACTATTTTAATCCCAATGAACCATCAGCTGATTTTCCAAATTTCCTCAATACCATTATAAATGGGACTAATAGAAAGATTTGGGCTATTATGGTGGAGCCAAATTTTGCAAACCAAAGTGATCGAATTAATTATGTTACTAAGATAGATAATTTAAAACAAAAAATTCGTGATAAAGATAGTATTGCGATTATTTATAATAAAATAGATAAGTCTGGTTTCGTGATAAGCCCTGGTCATATTCATACTAGTAGTGCAATTAATAATGTAAGTGATTTGTATCCTGGACTTTTCGAAAAGTTTAAGAATACACATCCAATTACGCGTTTTTGGAGAAAGTATAATTGTCGTTTTGTAGCATTTCAGACAGGTGATTATTCTAAGACTGCTACAAATTCATTAACTTTTCAAGAAGGACCTGATGAATATCCACGCAATCTTTGGAATGAAATTTTGCGTATGATTCGAGGATAATTTTTTGTTTATGGAAGTAAAACTGATGATAAGTGGTGTGCCAAAAGGTGAAAGTTTTTTGGCACCAGATGAAGAAAGAGCTTTTCTAGGCACTCTTTATTCAAAGAGTAAAGCAAAGTTTCGTTTTGATATTAGATTAAGAAACAACGGTAAGGGAAGTTATGTATATTATCAGTACCTTGTTTATAATGTTGTCAATGATGTTGATGGTAGACCTGGATCATATTTTGGTCTTACATTAAGATTGGATAAGTATTGTTCTGATTATCGTTCAATATACAACGTTCTTGATATGATATTTCGAAAGAATGTTGTTGGTAATTTATTGTCAGAGTCTAATAATTGTTATATATATACCTGTTATTCTTTTGAAAAGTCTGAAGAAACAGTAAAAAGATTAGAGAATAATATTCTTTCTATGCTTGGATTAATCCTTTCTGGAAAGGATATTGCCCCATTAAAAAATGTTTCTGAGGCTTATGAGACATATAATATTAATTTTGGTGAGGCTACTGATGAATTGATACGAAGTACGTTAGACAAAAACAAAATATGTTCTCTTTCAGAAGAGTATGAAAGTAAAAGTGTAAAAAAAGCGATTAGCAATGCTTATGAGGAAGGAGCAAGGTCACGTCAGAAGGAGATTGATGAATTGAATGCAACTAATAAAGAATTACAATCTAAGCAAATCGTTTTAACTAAAAATAAGGATAATCCTGTTAGCGTTATAAACAAAACTCAACCTCAATCAAAAATTAATAATGAAAAAGTTAATGAAGGAGGAGATGAGGATACATCTAAAATGACTAAATATGTGGTATCTTTCTTTGTGCTTGTTTTAACGTTAGGATTGGTTCTTTACATTTATTTTTTGAAATCATCAGAAGTCTCAGATAATATTGATACAGAGAATATTAGTAGTCAAAATTCAACTGTGCCTAAAGGAACATCTATTGATCAGATTATACCTCTGATCCCAGAAGATTCGAGTATGAATATTTCTCTAGAGGGTGTTAATGGAGATATCATAGACTATAATAAAGAATATAAGATAACTATTAATTCTGATAATAATGTTGATTCTATTATTGTTAGAGGAGGTGAAGTTATTTCTCATGATAATGGAATATGGGTATTTAAGGCTTCCGAAACAACTTCTAGTATTGATATTCTGTGTCTAAAGTTAGAAGAATCCAGTGTTACATTATTACAGAAAAGGCATTTAGAGTTAAGACGATGAATACAAAAGTTCTATTAGTATTATTATTTGCTTTATGTTTTTATTCTTGTAAGGAAAAGAAAACTCAAGTCCCTGTGTTTGAGAGTTCAGAGGAAACTATGTATGATTCTGATTCTTCGGAAAATGAAGAGATGGATACCGATGAGTCTGATTTATCAGAGATTGCAGTTCCTTTTAAAGTTAATCATGGGGTGAAAACTGTTGAGGTAAAAATCAATGATGCTATAGGTGTTGATATGATAGTTGATACAGGATGTTCTGGGACTCTTATATCTTTAAGTGAAGCTAAATATTTAGCAGAAAAGGGAGAATTATCTCAAGATGATGTTTTAGGTACCTCCCAAAGCCTTATAGCTGATGGTACTATTACCGTGAATAGTGTGATACGATTGCGTAAGCTAACTATAGCTAATAAGCTTAGTGCAACAGATGTTACTGCAACAGTTTCTGATAATATAGCTGCTCCATTATTATTAGGTAATGAAGTTTTTGATCGTGTAAAGGAGTTTACAATAGACAATGATAATCAGCAGATTATTTTTCATTTAAGGTGATGATGAATTGTACTACTTATACATTTGGAAATTTTGGACATGGGTTCACGCAATATCCTTATGACTCAACAAATGATATTTTTGTAAAGTGTCATTCTTTAGCTCGCCATTCACAACAGATGTTTGTTTTGAGAAGAGAACGGCAAATGTTTTATGTATTCATAAAATGTCTTGAATCATTAAAAGAATATATAGGCTTCGGGGTTGTTATTTCTGATATGATGATAACAGATTTTGATAATATGTATCAAATGTTTGAGGATGCGGTGCGTGTGTTAGCAGTAGAAGGAGAAATTCTTGACTATAGTGGTGAAGCTATAATATCAAAGACTAAAACGTTAGAAAATAAAAGTGTGGAGGTTAGAAATTTAGATAAATTTGTTTCAAGTCGTGTTTCATCTTTCTCAAGTATCGTTAAAACACTTCCACCTATAAAATTTGCAATAGCGACAGATTCTTATAAGGAATGTAGTTTAACTGATGATATCGAAAAGATTATTTCTTATACACAAAGTTATGGTATAACTGTTATATTCAAGTGTGATAAAGAAGAGTTGGAACTAAATGAGATTATGGGTGAATGCCCTTCTTTTAATGATGAAAGTTTTTTAGATAGAATAATTAAAATGTTCAAATTATGAATGGATATCAAATCTTGGAGGCAATTATTGTTGCTATATTATTTTTGTTACAATGTTATGTGTGCTATAAAGTTATAAAACTAACTAGAAGAATATCAACCTTTTTATCTAATAAGGATATTCTTTCCCTTAAGGTTCAAGATATTAAGAAATAATTAAAATGGAAACAAAAGATACAACACGTGTATTAGAAATTAATGATTCTGATAATAAGTTACTACTTGAAACTGTAGATGCAATTAATGGTTATCTTGTTAGTAATAAAGGAAATGCGGCTGATTTTCATCTGATAAAAAATATAGTGGATCGTCAGGTTGAAATTATAGATGATGAAATTAATCATATGTTGCCTGTTCCTTTATATTTAGGATTGGCAGCAACTATGGTTGGTATTATCTGTGGTTTGTTGTCATTGGATGGTGACGTAAGTTCTGATACTTTTGTAAATTCTATAGGGCATCTTCTTGGTAGTATTAAATATGCAATGATATGTAGTCTTATCGGATTATTAATGACCACATTCTTGGCATCTGTATTATATAGACGAGCTAAGGCAAAGTTGGAGTCGCAGATAAACGACTTTCTAAATTTTATTCAGATGGAATTATTACCTCATTTGAATGAAGATGCTGTTGCTACACTGCTAAATATGCAGGCAAATTTGCAGAAATTCAATTCTAATTTTGAAAAGAATATAAAGGGCTTCTCTGGTATATTAGAGGATGTTCATAGTTCATTTGACGCACAGGTTCAACTTGTTAAGCAAATGAAAAATATGGATATGGTAAAAATGGCTCAATTTAATCAAAATGTTCTTGCACAATTAACTAAGAGTATGATTGAATTTGAGAAATTTACAAAGTATTTGAATCAAATGAACTCGTTTGTTACCGCCACTACTAGACTTACTGATTCTGTTAATTCACAGTTGGATAGAACAGATGCTATAAGTGAAGTTGTTGTGGGAGTTAGAGATAATATTTCAAAGAATGAGCGCGTAATGTCTGCATTGGAATCATTTCTAACAAAGATAGATACAAGCAAAGCAATTCTTGTGGCATCAAAGTCTCTTGATACAGCTGTTGCTGATTCTATGGATAATATGAAACGACATGTGGAGGAGCAAGTAACACAACTAAGGTCATATACTTCAACTGCTACTGTTGAACTTGAGAATCTTATGACAAAAGAGAAAGGAAATCTTGAGCATCTAAAAGGTCTTGATAACCTTAATTCTTTAGTTAAAAGTATTCAAAATATGGCAAAGGAAAACAAAACTCTTTCTGAAGGCCTTGCACGCCGTATAGCTGGACTAACAGAAGCTATACAAAATATAAATGGTAGTGGTAGTAACAAAAAGGGTACAAATGTATTTGTTGTATTTATGATAATAGTCATGTCTGTGATAGTATCATTTGCATCATTATTGTTTGTTGTTAATACATTTATGTCGCAACGATCTACCCAATCACAGAGAGAAAATAATGTGGTATTGGATGCTGATAGTGTAGCAGATTCTGTTACTTTTATACCTTATAATTCAGTTAAAGAATAAAATGTCAAAACAAAAAAAAGAATCTTTTTTCTGGGTAAGTTATTCTGACATGATGACAAGTCTTTTCTTCATTATGCTTATACTATTTGTGTTGTCTGTTGCAGGTATGTATATAAAAGGAAAAGCTAATGAAGAAGAACTTAAGAATATTCATGAGTTAGAAGAAGCCGTTGATAGATTGCCAGAGAACTATTTTACTCCAGATAGCGTTAATAAGCGGTGGGTTTTAAAAGCGGCCTTTATGCCGCAATTTGCAACGAAAGATTCAATTATACCAGTCAAGGATGAACCTAAACTTTTGAAAGTTGGTAGAGAAATAGAAAATGTCATAATGAATCTTTCTTCCATGAAGTTTGATAAAAGATATGCAAACATGGATGTAAAATATATGGTGGTAATTGAAGGTATGGCTTCAAATATTGCTTATTCAAAAAATGATGAATTGAGTTATAAACGAGCTTTAGCTTTATATTATCTTTGGAAACGAAATAATATAGATTTTGAAAGTTCAAATTGTGAGGTTCAAATTTCAGGAAGTGGTGTTCGTGGTATTCGTTTGTTTAATACAAATCCAGATAAATTCGATTTGAAAGAAGAAGAAAAAAATCAATGTATTATCATTCAAATAATACCTAAGATAAGTATGACAAAGAAGGCACGTAAATAATATGATATGGCAAACTTAGGTTATGGATTTTATCCAACTCATCCAGGTGAGGTACTTAAAGAAGAATTAGAGTGCAGAGGTATTTCACAAAAGAAATTCTCAGAACTCATAGGGGTGTCTTATACTCAATTGAATGAGATACTGAATGGGAAACGTTCTTTAAGTGCAGATTTTGCATATTTGGTTGAGGCAGCTACTGGTATAGCTGCAGAGGCTTTGATGAAGTTACAAGTGAAATATAACATGTATATTTCTAAACATAAGCCTTCGTTACTTAAATGAATGGAGAATATACGTAAGACTTGGGCAGTATCAATATTGTAATGTCGTGAATTTGATTTTGCTTTTTCGTTATTTTGGTTTACCTTTGTTGCAAACAATTATATAATGAGGAGAAAGAAGAATAATGTTGGAGTGGTTTTCGTGGTTGCTCTCTTGATGGGAGTGACTGCTTTGTGTGCGCATAAAACAGAAAAGCAGGATAAGGAAACTGCTTTGACAGAGGAAAAGCGTGATAGAATTGTTAAGGCTGACGAGGAGAGGGAACTTAAAAGCACCGATGATAAAGGGACAGAGGCTGTTGCTGCACTTGAAATTCCTGCTTACGGCAAGAACGAGGAGGTGATAAGGCGACTGGCATATACTCTCTCGTATAATCATGAAACGAGATTGCCTAATTGGGTGGCTTGGCATTTAACTGCTAATCATGTGGACGGACCTGCTAAAAGAAAGGACGTTGATTTCACGGATGATGAGAGTGTGGCTGACCCTAAGGGATGTAAATCGGATTATTATTGTTCAGGATATGATCGTGGACACATGTGCCCTGCAGGTGACAACAAATGGTCGGAAAGGGCTATGCAAGAGTGTTTCCTGATGACGAATATGTGTCCGCAACTGGCAGGACTGAACTCTGGAATGTGGAACTCGTTGGAAAAGAACTGCCGAACATGGGCTGAGCAATATGGTGATGTTTATATTGTGTGCGGACCTGTGCTACTGAAAGGGGCACATAAAACCATAGGGCGCAATAAGGTTGTTGTGCCAGAGGCATTTTTCAAGGTTATATTGTGCACGAAGGGTAAGCCGAAGGCTATTGGCTTTGTGATGCGCAATCAGTCGATGAGAGGACATAAGAAAACGGAATTTGTGAACTCGGTGGATGATGTGGAACGAATAACGGGAATTGATTTCTTTCCAGCCTTGCCTGACGACATAGAGAACGAGGTGGAAAAACAGAGTAACCCTGCCGACT
>Ga0256405_10012157_pt1 | contig 10758 bp, 9 predicted proteins | sample RumenRJG_02DNA_FD_189096 | JGI IMG/M metagenome (GOLD analysis project Ga0256405, IMG submission 189096) | Bovine rumen microbial communities from Lethbridge, Alberta, Canada - RJG_02 | ecosystem: Host-associated > Mammals > Digestive system > Stomach > Rumen | place: Canada: Alberta | collected... | reverse complement strand
ACGCCCAAAGGTGATTCGTAAACGTGCAGCATCACAGCATGAGTTCCTGAACGAGGGTGATACCCTCACGGAGGAGTTCATCAAGAAGTTTGATAATGAGAAGCAGGAGATTTGTAATGCTTTGAACCGACGCACGGAGTTCAGAGTTCTCCGAACTACCTATGGAATGACAATGGATGAACTTAAATAAAAAAGCCCCCTCCGAATCCCAAATGGGAAGAGAGGGGGTAATTTATTTCTGAGAGAGAATGTCTGTTGTCGTCAACACTTGATGTTGAGTTCTTTTACGATTGCTGCAATCTCACCCAGTGTGGTGAGGCGTGCAGGAACCAGAGGCAGGCGCAGCTCGTTGTCAATCATTCCCATAGAATTCAGCATAGCCTTGACACCGGCAGGGTTTCCGTCGATGAAGAGCAGTTTGAACAGTTCTGTGAATTTGTGGTGAATGTGGCGTGCTGAAGGGTAGTCGCCGTTGATTGCCAGACGGACCATTCTGCTGAACTCCTTAGGCAGGGCATTGCCGATAACGCTGATAACGCCTACCGCTCCCAGTGTGATAAGAGGGAAGGTGATACCGTCGTCTCCGGAGAGAACATCGAAGTTGGCAGGTTTGTTCTTGATGATATCGTCTATCTGAGTGAAATTGCCGCTTGCTTCCTTGATTGCCACGATGTTTTCGCAATCGCGGGCAAGACGGAGAGTGGTTTCTGCAGTCATATTCACTCCAACTCGTCCAGGCACATTATATAATACTACAGGCATGTCAGTTGCTGCAGCTATAGCCTTGAAGTGCTGGTATAATCCTTCTTGTGACGGTTTATTGTAATATGGGCACACACTGAGAATTCCGTCTATTCCCTTGAAATCATCATGCTTTAATGAATCAACGATGGCAGCTGTGTTGTTTCCTCCGCATCCCAGGAGAATGGGCACTTTGCCTTTTACGGTTTCTATTACCAGCTTCTTGATTTTCTGCTTTTCGTCGCTTGTCAGACATGGAGCTTCGCTTGTTGTGCCTAAGACACAGAAGAAATCCACTCCGTTAGTCAGCTGGTATTCAACAAGTCGTCGTAAAGCTGTGTAATCTACTTCTCCCGTAGGAGTAAATGGGGTGATTAAGGCCACCCCTAAACCCTTGAATTTGTTGTGTGCCATTAATGTTGTTTGCGTAAATATGACTCTTGTATTATTTTTGACGGTGCAAATTTAGCCTTTTATGACCGAATTACAAAATAGAGTCAGTAATAAATGGAATATATCGTCTGTTTTTCATCTTTTTACGTGAAAAAGTTTTCTATTTTTCAAATTTTCACTAACTTTGCACCCCGTATGTGTTGGAAAGTGACGCATTTACAAACAAATTCGATTATTATTTTAATTTACACATAAAAAAATACACACACAATTATGACAAAAGCAGATATTGTAAACGAAATTGCTAAAAACACTGGCATTGACAAGCAGAGCATTCTTGTTACAGTGGAATCATTCATGGATACAGTGAAGAAATCTCTCTCTTCTGGTGAAGATGTATTCCTTCGCGGATTCGGTAGCTTCATTGTTAAGAAGCGTGCACAGAAGACTGCCCGCAACATCAGCAAGAACACTACTATCATCATCCCAGAGCACAACATTCCTGCATTCAAGCCAGCTAAGATCTTCTGCGATCAGATGAAGTAAAATTCACACACACATTTTTATATAACCCATAAAACATTAGAAATTATGCCAAACGGTAAAAAGAAAAAAAGACACAAGATTTCTACCCACAAGCGTAAAAAGAGACTGAGAAAGAATCGCCATAAGAGCAAGTAGAAATCAGTAAATTAAAAATTATGAATTAAAAATGCGATTCAGCGTTTTACACTGAATGTTGTTATACAGTGGGTTGAGAGCATTTTTAATTTGTAATTTTTAATTTTTAATTTTAAATGTATTGTAAATGACCAGCGAACTAATCATTGACGCCCAACAGAAAGATGTGACGATCGCTCTTCTTGAAGACCAGCGTCTGGTGGAATTCCAGCGTGAGGATCAAGAATCAAAATTTGGCGTTGGCAATGTGTATGCGGCTAAAGTCAAGAAGATAATGCCGGCACTCAATGCATGTTTTGTTGAAGTAGGTCATGAACGAGAAGCATTTCTACACTATCAGGATCTTGGAACACAGTTCCTATCCCTGGAAAAGTATGTAAAACAAGTGGTGAGTGACCGCAAGCGTCTCGCACCATTGGACAAGTTGAAACGTCAGCCAGATCTTCCAAAAGAAGGTGAAATCCAAAACGTACTTGAAGTAGGTCAGGAGATATTAGTACAGATTACTAAGGAACCCATTTCAACTAAAGGACCACGACTCACTGGCGAAATTTCTTTTCCCGGACGCTATTTGGTTCTCATCCCCTTTGATGATAAAGTTTCAGTTTCATCCAAAATCAAATCATCAGAGGAACGTGCACGTCTGAAACAGCTTGTACAGAGTATCAAGCCCAAGAATTTCGGCGTCATCGTACGCACCGTAGCCGAGGGAAAGAGAGTCGCTGAACTTGATAAGGAGTTATCAATACTTGTAGATAGCTGGAATGATTGTATTTCCAAATTGCAGAAGGCTATGGAACTGCCAGCTATAACTCATGAGGAAACCGGACGTACAGTGGCTCTGCTACGCGACCTCTTCAATCCTTCCTACGAGACTATACATGTCAACAACGAAGATGTATATAAGGAAGTCAAGAAATATGTGTCGCTCATAGCACCCGACAGAGAGAAGATTGTCAAGCTCTACACAGGAAAACTTCCTATTTTTGACAATTTCAACGTAACCAAGCAAATCAAGTCTGGTTTTGGAAAAACGGTAAGCTGCAAGAAAGGTGCATACCTCGTCATCGAGCATACAGAGGCTTTGCATGTGGTAGATGTGAACAGCGGAAACCGAAATCGTGGAGTCGAAGGACAGGAAGCTAACGCTTTCGAAGTGAATATGGGTGCGGCAGAAGAATTGGCACGACAATTCCGTCTACGCGATATGGGTGGTATCATAGTCATTGACTTTATTGACATGGATACTGCGGAACATCGTCAGAAGCTCTATGAACACATGACGGAGTTGATGCGTAACGATCGTGCAAAGCATAACATACTACCTCTTTCCAAGTTCGGACTGATGCAGATTACACGTCAGCGTGTGCGTCCGGCAATGGATGTTCTGGTAGAGGAAACTTGTCCTACATGCATGGGAAAGGGAACAATCAAGTCTTCGTTCCTCTTCACCGACACACTTGAAAGCAAAGTAGAATATGCCGTTCGTCACATGGGCATTAAGAATCTGCGAATCTATGTTCATCCTTATGTCGCTGCGTATATCACCAAGGGTATCCTTTCGATATACAGGAAATGGCAGATGAAATACGGATTGGGCATAAAGGTCATACCGAGTCAGCAATTAGCTTTCCTCCAATATCAATTCAAGGACGGAAAGGGCAACGAACTCAATATGACTGAGGAAATCGATACTAAGTAATAAAAAAGTGGTGAGTCACATCGACTCACCACTTTTTTGTTGAAGACCCCTCTAACTCCCGTCATGGGAGAACTTCACCATCCGGATGGCCCCCTCCTTTACGGGAGGGGTGCCCAGCGGGCGGGGTGGGTCTGCTTTTACACTCCTAAGTCCTTCAGCACCTGAGTAGCCTTGACGTCTGCTTTCTCGCAGGCAGCCTTGTAGTCGGCAGCGCTTGGAAGGTCTTCTGGAACTTCGAGGTAGAACTTGATCTTTGGCTCTGTACCTGAAGGACGAACACTTACCTTGGTGCCGTTCTCTGTGAAGTACTGAAGCACGTTGCTTGTGTCAGGCATCTGCATCTTGGTCTTGTTGCCCTGAGCGTCAGTCTGCTCAAGCAGTTTGAAGTCCTTGGAGAGAACTACAGGTGAACCGCCAAGCTGAGTAGGAGGATTCTTGCGGAAGTTCTCCATCATTGCCTTGATTTCGTCTGCTCCAGTCTTACCAGGCTTAACTACGTTGATGGCCTTGTTGTATGTGAAGCCGTATTCGTTGTAGATATTCATGAGCAGGTCGTAGAGAGTCATGCCGTTGTCCTTTGCCCAAGCTGCAATTTCGCAGATAAGACAGATACTTGCTGGGCTGTCCTTGTCGCGTACCTTATCGAATGGGAGGAATCCGAAGCTTTCTTCACCACCGCCGATGTACTTCTTCACACCTTCGTTTTCGCGGATAAGAGCTGCAATCCATTTGAATCCTGTGTAGCAGTCCTGGAGTTCCACACCGTTCTTGTCGGCAATGCGACGGATGAGTTCGGTGGTTACGATGGTCTTTACAAGGAATTCGTTGCCCTTGAGCTGACCGAGCTTCTTCTTGTTGGCAATGATGTACCATGCAAACATCATGCAAGTCTGGTTGCCGTTGAGGATTTCCCATTCACCGTCGCTGTTGCGGCAAACGATAGCCAGACGGTCGGCGTCAGGGTCACTGGCAATCACGAGGTCGGCATTGAGCTTGGTTCCGAGCTTCATACCCAGTGTCATAGCCTCAGAGTTCTCTGGGTTTGGAGAAACCACAGTTGGGAAGTTTCCATCGATAACCATTTGCTCCGGCACCACGTGGATGTTCTGGAAGCCCCAGCTGCGCAGAGCCTCAGGAATGATTACACGACCAGTTCCGTGGAGTGGGGTATAGACGATGTTGAGGTCTTTCTGACGCAGGATCACATCCTGGTCAACCATTGCTTCCTTCACAGCTGCAAGATAATCCCAGTCCATCTCTCCACCGATAATCTGGATGAGGTCAGGATTGCCTTCCCACTTCACCTCTTCCATCTTCACAGCGTTCACCTCATTGATGATACCTGTATCGTGAGGAGCAAGCACCTGAGCACCATCGTCCCAGTATGCCTTGTAGCCGTTGTATTCCTTCGGATTGTGTGAAGCAGTTACGTTCACACCAGCCACAGCACCGAGCTGACGGATGGCGAACGAAACCTCTGGAGTAGGACGGAGGCTCTCGAAGAGGAACACCTTGATGCCGTTTGCTGAGAAGATGTTTGCGACAGTCTCGGCAAACATACGTCCGTTGTTACGGCAGTCATGACCTACAACCACGCTCTTTCCTCCTTCAGGGAAAGTCTTGTTGATGTAGTTGGCGAAACCCTGTGTGGCAGCGCCCACGATGTACTTGTTCATGCGGTTAGTTCCTGCGCCCATGATGCCGCGCAGACCGCCTGTTCCGAATTCCAGAGTCTGGTAGAAAGCGTCGATAAGCTGTGATTTGTCTTCAGCCTCGAGCATTGCCTTTACTTCTTTTTGTGTTTCTGCATCAAACACAGGACTGGTAGCCCAAATCTGAGCTATCTCAGTGCATTTTTTCAAAAGTTCTTGATCCATAATATGTTAGTTTTAAGAATTAAGTTCTAAAGTATCTACTCCCCTCCATAACAGGGAGGGGCAAGGGAGTGGGTCTACTACTTCATGAGGAATTTTTCGCCGGTTTCCTTTGCTACGGCTTCCCAGTAGCGGTCGGGATAGCTTGGACGGATGATTTTGCCGCCAAGACCATACTGTGAGCGGACGAATTTGTGATCGGCATCTTCCTCTTTCAACACCATGTCGTTGTGCTTCACTACGAGGTACTCGAAGAGTTCCTTCCAGTATTTCATCATGCTGTTGGCGCAAGTCTGGCTGTGTTCGGTCAGAATCTTTACAGCTTCGGCAGGATTGTTGTCGTAGGCGGTCTTAGCTCTCGTCTCCATAGTCATTTGCAGGTTGCTGAAGATATTCTCCGTCTCGTCAATCCAGCGACGCAGGTCGGGATACATCTTCTCGTAGTAAGGATAAACAATGTTGCTTACCGTATTGCAGAGCCAGTATGCCGATGCCCAGTTAAAAGTGATTTCGTCCTGCACACCCTCGATGCGCTGGAAGCACTTGGGAATATCTGTCACACAGCAATAAACAGGCACGTATGCAGTCATGTTGGCATCATCGTTGGTCCACCACACCACACCACCTATGGCATTTGGCAAGTAGCTGCGCATCTGTCCCACAAACGAGAAACCTGTCTGCTGAGTTGATGTAGGACGCTCTGTGAAGTATTTCTTTCCGTTAGCTGAGAAAGAGAGTGGAGAAGGGCGGTAAGGCATGTTGTAAGGACCGCTGCCCAGGTCGCTCTGCATGTCGAGAGCAGTACCTTCATAGTGGTCACGCATATCGTTCTTGATGTCCTGAACACTCACCTTCTGCTTTGGTTTCATGTAGAGAGGCATTTCCATGGTGAGATCCTCGCCGTTGATGTAAGGCAGGAATTTGTCCATACCGTCCACGTGCTTGTTGAAGAACGACCATGCACGAGCGTCGCAGTAGCGGATTCCGCTGAAGTCGAGTGGACAGTATGCGTCGCGGAAAGAGAACTCAGAGTCTTTCTTGCCTGTGAAGAAACCCTTCTCGCGGGCGAACTTCACCACATCCTTGGCATAGATTACATTCTGCTTGTCCTTCATGTCGAAGCGTGTTATGCGGCTCTGGTTGGCGTGAGCGCAGATGCAGTCGTCGGGAATACGGATGGCAACCCACACAGCACCCTTGCGGCCAGGACCCTTGCCCACCATTTCCATCACCCATGCCTCGTTCTTGTCGGCAATGGTGAAAGTCTCGCCCTCACTGTAGTAGCCGTATTTCGCCACGAGGTCAGTCATAATTGAGATAGCCTCGCGAGCCGATGTACTGCGTTCGAGAGCAATGTATATCAGCGAACCGTAGTCGATTAAGCCATTAGGGTCAGCCAATTCTTCACGTCCTCCGAAGGTCGTTTCGCAGATACTCACCTGGTGCTCGTTCATCTGTCCCACCACATTGTATGTAACTGGCGCCTGGGGAATTTCACCAAGATACTTGTTTGTGTCCCATTCGTATATCTTGCGCATCTCGCCCGGAGCATGCTTGCCGCCCACGTGGCGGTACATATTACCGTACATGCCGTAGCTGTCTGCGTTATAGCTTACTATCACGCTGCCGTCAGTCGATGCAGCTTTGCCCACAATAAAGTTTGTGCAGGCATTTGAGTGAAGAATGAAGAATGAAGAGTGAAGAATTAGTGCAAATGCAAAAATGAATAATCGTTTCATCTGTTATTTGAGTTATATCATCGCGCTGAAGCGCTGGATTCTTTAGGATTCTTTAGGATTTATAAGGATTTTCTGAGATTTTCTTCAGATTTTTCGCGAAGCGAGTGAGTTCTTAAGTTCGTAATCCGCAGTAGGTAACTACTCCCCTCCATTACGGGCAATCGCGCGTTCGCGTTCAAGCGATTGGTGTAGCGAAGCGGAAGGTGCCAGGCAAGGGGATGGGTCTCCTTATATCTTCAGTTTATTTGACCCTGCAGCTTTGAAGCTCATGTCGAGACCTTTGACAGAGTGGGTGAGTGCACCGAAGGATATGAAGTCCACACCAGCCTTGGCATAGGGAATCATCGTGTCGAAAGTGATGCCGCCGCTCGATTCAGTCTCAGCACGTCCGGCAACCAGTTCCACAGCCTTCTTCGTGTCCTCTGGAGTGAAGTTATCGAACATGATGCGGTCACAACCCTCAGCAAGAGCCTCGTTCAGCTCCTTGAAGTCGCGCACCTCACATTCAATTTTCAGGTCCTTGCCCTTAGCCTTGCAGTAAGCCTTCGCACGGCTTATGGCATTGTGTACGCCGCCGCAGAAATCGATGTGGTTGTCTTTCAGCAGAATCATGTCGAACAGACCGATGCGGTGGTTCATGCCTCCGCCAATCTTCACAGCCTCCTTCTCCAGCATACGCATACCTGGAGTCGTCTTGCGAGTGTCCAGCACACGGGTCTTCGTGCCGGCGTCAATAAGTGCCTGCTGGTATTTGTGAGTCATCGTGGCGATGCCCGACATGCGCTGCAGGATGTTCAGCATCAGGCGCTCCGTCTGCAGCAGACTCTGCTCCTTACCCTTCACGCTCATCACAATGTCACCAGGCTTCACATGGGCACCGTCCTCGATATACACCTCTACCTCCATCGATGGGTCGAAGCGGTGGAATACCTCCTTGGCTATCTCCACACCGGCAAAGATACCCTCCTCCTTGATCAAGAGTTTAGACTCGCCCATTGCGTCCTCGGGGATGCAGCAAAGCGTTGTATGGTCACCGTCGCCAATGTCTTCGGCGAAAGCCAAGTCAATCAACCTGTCGTTAAGTTCTTCAACTGATAGCATATCTAATTTGTTTTATCGTTTTCGTTTCGTTTTCGTTGTTTTATCGTTCAATCTACAAAGATAGTTATTTTATATACAAAACGAAAATTCGCAGGAAAATATTTCAAAAATCCTTTCATTCGTTCCATTTGCGATAAAGCATCTTAACACAAATTCTCACTCCTCCGAAGAGGAAATTTCGTTTGTCTTAACACAACAGAAAGCCCCTTCTAACTCCCTCATAAAGGGGTGAATGATTTGCTTAAATCATTGAAAATAAATTGAATAAATGTTTGGTAATGTAAGGAATATTTTGTAAATTTGTAGTGATAAAAAAGACATAGAGAGGTCTTTTTACGAGTATTAATCTAAAGAGAAGAAAGGAGAAATTATTATGGCAATTGTAATCAAGAGCAATCTGAGGAACATTGCGTTCAAGAAGGAGTCAGCTTATCTGACTACTCCAGTGAATTACCTTCGCATCACAAGTAACGAGTTGCTTGAGGCGGCTGCACGAAATAGCGGCATCAACAAGGCGACTATCTTTGCTGGTCTGAATGCGGTGGTAAATGAGTTTGAGAACTACCTGCTCAAGGGTCACCCTGTGCAGGTGCCTGAGCTTGGCAGTTTCCGCGTTTCACTTAACGCCAAGGCAGCTGCTACGGCCGAGGAGGCTGGTGCGAAGAAGGTGTACCGTCGTCGTATCATCTTCACGCCTACGACCGACTTGCGCACGAAGCTCAACGAGGTTGCTCTCACTCAGCTGGGTGCTGACATCCTCACCAGTGCCGACGATCCTTCACCTGAACCAGGTGGTGGTGATTAAAGGAAGCCCCTTAGGGGGCTTTTTTTATTTCATTAATTTTGTGTATATTATTTTTTTACGAAATTTTGCCGAAAACAAAATAATATCGGATTTATGAGTACCCAAATGATAACAAAGGTAATAGCTGATTACTTTAAGACTCAGCCTGTCAATAAGGCATGGCTGTTTGGTTCATATGCCCGTGGGGAAGAAACTCCCGATAGTGATATTGACCTATTAGTTGAGTATGATAAGAACGCCCGCATTTCACTTCTTACTATTTCTTACATGATGGGTGAGTTAGATAAGAGCACAGGACGTCGTGTGGATTTGATAGAGGATGGGTGCCTTCTCCACTTTGCTGTACAATCTGCCAATCGTGACAAAATCCTTATCTATGAGAGAAGAAGTTAAAGATATAGAGCGACTTGAACATATGCTCGAAGCTAATATCTGAAGAAAACAAGATAAATTAATTCGATTATTATAATACCAAAGCGTCCCGACAACAAGTGTCGGGACGCTTTGGTATAAACAATATCTGTCTATTTAGGACTTAGCAATAGATCCGCTATGTCAGTGTTTGGAGGATATTGCTCCAGTTTATCCGAAATGTTGTATTGGAATCCCTTGGTTTTTTCCATAATAGCTTTCCATTTCTTGTAACAACCACTATCTGGAAATAGTGTGAAACGGTAACTGCGAAGGCATTCAAGCTTCTCCTGTGACAGTCCGCTACTTCCGCATGTTGCAATCCAGAGCTGTTCTGGGTACAGAGCAGCCATGATTAGAGCCGTCTTTTCGCTCTCCACGATGCATACATGAGCTTCTTTGCGAAGAAGAAACAGATGTTGTCCGAAGAAACATTGTTGAAGTTGGAAGTCTTTTGGTAAAAGTCCTTTGGCTATCATTCGTGAATGAGTCCAACTTTGCCAACCTTGTCTGTGACCGTCTGGACTATAAGACATGATGTGTCCTGAGCGCACTCGCTGCAGTTCGTCAATCTGCCAGAAGATAACCTCACCTTTACTGGTTGCACCTATGTGATAGTTGTCATAAATGCGTTGAACTATTTCAGGGTTTAAGTTCAGTTGCCTTGCACAGACTTTTGTAAACCATTGCCAGAAGATGCTGTTTGGAGAATGGCTCTTCTCTACATATACCATTGGCAGAGGTTGCAATGGTTTGGGAGGTGGTATTTGCACAGGCTTGAAAGTTTGTGTTTTATTTTCTACAATCCATGGGTGATCCTGGAAGTAGTCTGATGGCTTATAGTGATAACCACAAGACTGTTCATGGTCACAGCGTCCTACATGTTCGTCAATGTAGCGACACTCATTCTGTGTGTCAACATATTTTACGAAACATCTTTTTCTGCCGCAATTTGGGCAAGTCGTTTTCTGCTGGCGATGACCAGTCAGTTTCGGACTTTCAAGTTGGTATCTATGTTCGGAGTAATTCATAATTTAATTAAGTAAATTCGTTCGTACTATGTGCATTTCTGTTCGTTCGTTCTTCCTCCATATATAAGGAAGGAAGAACAAACGCACAGGAACATATTCTCTATCCTAGAAAGGGAAGGCTGGTTCAGAGGTTGTTGTAATCATCTTTCCCGATTCATACAACTTCTCTTCTTTTACCATTTCTGTGATAAACCTTGAGCATGTTGTTCTTGAAAGACCGATTTTCTCTTCCAAAGACTTAGTCAACAGGTTTCGTTCGATACTGCCTCCATTATCATTA
>Ga0256405_10012156_pt1 | contig 10758 bp, 1 predicted proteins | sample RumenRJG_02DNA_FD_189096 | JGI IMG/M metagenome (GOLD analysis project Ga0256405, IMG submission 189096) | Bovine rumen microbial communities from Lethbridge, Alberta, Canada - RJG_02 | ecosystem: Host-associated > Mammals > Digestive system > Stomach > Rumen | place: Canada: Alberta | collected... | reverse complement strand
TGGGGATTGGGCCCAATCCCCAATCCCCAATCCCCAATCCCCAATCCCCAATCCCCAATCCCCAATTTAAATATAAAAATTATTTTTAATAAATTGTATGTTGTTAAAATTAATATTAATATTTATATATATATTTATATTAAAATAAAAAATATATAATAATTATATATGGATATAGTAACTTTATGCTTTGCTCAAAACAAATCTAATCCATTAATAGAAAATTATAAACTTATATAAAACCAAATCCTTTTCCTTCCTTAATAGCAAATTCTAATCTCTGTTTTAATATCTCTTTAGATGGATATTCAGGTAAATCTAATTGATTAGTGCAAGTGTGTGCAGTAGGTAATCTATCAAAATTTTTATCAAAAACTTTAGAAATTAAAAATTTATTAACGCCCCCAATCCCCGGTAAAGCCTTAAATCCCTCTAAGGGAATCTTGCATGAACCAGTGACAAATTGCAAAAATTCAGCTCGTTCATTATCATCATAACTTTCGATAATTTCCCAAAAGTATTTAATAATAGGAGTATTTTCATTGTAATTTTCATATTGGGTATTTTTTTTCCAATCTTCAATATCTATTTTAGGTGAACCACTTATGACTAATTCTAATTCATTATAATTAAAAATCGAAATTAATTTTTGTGGGATAATTTCATAAAAACCTTTTAATAATGCTTCGACTTGAGGTTTTATATTATCATATAATTTCGCACTACATAATTTTTGCACATAATCAAATTTATTACTTTCAGTCACATCCACATTTCTTCCATTTTCAATTAAGTCAACTATTTCCATCTGACCAAAATTATCGTGATTATACGAATAAGTTAAATAAGTGTCTTTTCCTGTGTAGTCATTTTCTAATAATATTTTAATCGATTTAAAAAATTGTGGGTCATAATCTTCCATATCATGATAACTAATCGGAGTATTTGTTATTAATTTATATATAATTCTCGAGAAATAACAATCTAACATCATATCATCATAAATCGCCTTTGCCATTATTTTTCCGATGAATTCAAATTGTCTTAAATGATCAATATTATATCTACCACTATCGGGACTGATACTATAAGTAGTACCATTTTTAGCTAGGGTGAATAACATATAATTAGGATTGAACATTTCTTTGGATAATAAAGTCAGCCATTCTCGTTTGACCCCTCCTGCATCAACTGCTTCTTCCCCGTCAAATGTCACTATTAATTTACTTCTCCATTGGTCAGGTTTTTTTGATGATAATATATTGAATGAATCGTTGAATAAATCGACTCCATTGCGTTTTACTTTGATTCGCAAGTAGTCACTTTTATATGGCAATTTTTTCAATTCTTGCTTAAAATATTTTTTCTTATTATCTAAATCTAATATTTTCGCTATGATAATGATTAAACCTCGAGGAAATTGATATGGATGTTTTTTTAATATTATGTTTATTATTTTTTTATTATCTTCACAAAATTTATTGAAATATCGAATAAAAGAAGCATCAGTAAATGTAAAAATGTCATTACGCAAAGGGGATTTTTGCTCTGATTTATAATTTTTTTCAATAATAAATTGCACAGAATTATTTTTGTTATATTTCGAATTAAAATTGATATAAAGAAAAGATAATAAAATGAACGATTGTAAAAAGGGTTGGAATATTAAATATTTCGAATCTATTTTTTTTTCTCCGTCGTTTATTTTTTTATTTATTTCATTTAATAAATTATTTAATTGTTCCCAACACGGAAATAGAACTTTATTAACTTTGCCAATGAACGATGCAAATTGAATTAATAATTCTGTTTTTATTTTTTTATTATCTTTTTCTTTATTATTATTCGGTTTTGTGCAAATATTTTTTTGTAAATTTCTTATATATATTAAAAGACTTAATAAAATATGTTCAGGTAATGGTTTATTATAATTAATTATTTTATTTTTTTCATTGACATTAAAAAATGTATTATTAATATCTTGTATAATTTCATTATTCAAACTTTTGAATCTTTTCAGAATTTTATCATATATTAATTGATAAGCATTTTTATCTGATATAAATTCATTTAATAATGAGGTAGGATTATTATCATAGGTCCATCTTTTGGTTCTTAAATTAATTCTAAAGTCGTAAAATAAATCAATTAATTTATCGATAATATTTTCATCTAATTCTAATACATTATTATTATTTTCTCTTTCTTTATTTGAACTTAAATAATAATCCGGTATATATTTGCACTCTTTAATTATAGAAGTGAATATTTTTAATTTATATATAGTTTGGAAATGATTAACTTTGTGGGAAAATATCATACTGATTAAATTATTTAAAACATTCTTGTTTTTTTTGTATTTAATGTTCAAAATCTTTTTGATATTCATCGATGCTTTTGTAGGTGCAATTTCCTTTTTATTTTTTAAAGATAAATAAACCCCATTTTCTTTAAAAGTATAATCAAGAAAATATTTTTTCATAGTTTTTGAATAATTTGACATTAAGCTCGAAATTAAATGTTCAAAATTATCAATGAATATATCCTCATTTGAATTCTTTTCCAAATTTAAATAAATATAATTTTTTAAAAAATTATTTTTTTCTGCATTTTCTTTTGGAATAGAATCTTCTTTATTATATATAATATCGAAGGCCCATAACATAAATAATAAATCTAAAATTTTATGTTTGATTTGAGAATTTGTTATCAAATCTTCCATTAATCGAGAATATGAATTCATAATAACATTATCATTTTTGCATAATAAAATATATTTTTTCCAGTAAATATTTTTTTTATTATACAATATCAAATTTTCGATAAAATCATCATCAAACGATTTCTCTAATTTATCAATATTTTTCTTTGAATAATTCATTTCTAATAAAATTTCATATTCAAAATAAGATAAACTATTTAAACTAATTTCATTATATTCAAATTCTTTTAAAAACTCTTTTTCTTTTTCAGAGGCTTTTTCTGATTTATCTGATTTTAATGTGAAATTATTATTTAGAGTAAGAGGAGGAAATGTCAGGGGGGGAACATTCATGCAATTTGTGCCTTTTAAACGATGATATTCAGATTGAAGTTCGGTTGATAAATTTGGAACAAGTGAGGGGTCTAAATTCTTAAGAATATCTTCTCTTAATTCATTTGGAAGTCCGCATATAAATTGAGTATTTTCATCATTAGTATTTGAATTTCCATTATTATCTCTCTCGTTTTCCTTATCTTTATCTTTTTCCTTATTATCATTGTTTTTTGATTCATCATTTCCTTCAGATTTTATATTATCATTATTATTAATATTGAAATCATTTTCATCGCTTATATCTTGATTTAAAGTTTGAACACCTATAGATTTTTTATTATTTTCTTCATCATCCTTTATATCTTTCTCAGTCTCATTTTCATTTTTATCATCTTTTTCTTTACTTAATTCTTTATTAGTTTTTTTATCGGTAAATTCATCAAAATGAACAAATGGATGAAAAAGATACTCACTTGGTTTATAAAAATTACAATAATTAAAACCTGTTTGGAAAATGCTCCAGTTTTCTCGAAATTTATTTACTTTATTAACATTTTTTGGGACTATTGTTTTTATTATATTTTGCTTTTTTGGTAATTTTATAACAGTTGCTTCTTCAAGAAGATCATTTCTGATTTGCTTTAAAATATTTATTCTCACAGTTCTTTTATCGGAACATGAGCAAATATTAATAATACTTTTTCTCATTTTATACATAAGTTTATTAAAATAGCTACATTTTTCTTCTTTTGAACCTAATAATAAAAAATTAGTATAATTTTGAATATAAGTTTCATCTAAAGGTGTTATATAAATATAAATAAATGAATCAATAATTTTTTCGAAATTATCTAATTTTTTTCTTTTTTGAAATAATTTTATTTCGAGATTATCTTTATAAAATGTGAATAGAACATTGTGTGGTACTTGATAGAAAGAAAAAATGAAAGATAAGGATTCTTCAAAATATAAATCATACCAAGTATTATAAAGATTATTATTTTTTTTATTAATATCTGAAAATAGAATTTTATCGTTAACATTTTGTTCATATTTCTCAAAATGAAAATCAAATTCAAAATCTCGATTTCTTTCAAAACTTGCATCATCATCTATATTATAATCATCATAACTGCTCATTGAATTTTCGTCTTCATAAAATTCATCACGGAAAAAATCGAAATGTCTCATAATACCATCAGGTTCAAGATAATCATCATTTTCATAAAATGAATCATATTCTTCATATTCTTCTGTTCCATCCCTTATATCTTCACGATAATCATCTTCATTATTTCCATCATCATTTTCATCTTGCTCTAATTGACCTATATCGTCCTCACTTTCATTGTTATTATTTAAGCTCAAATTTTGCTCGTTGTAATTTTCTTCTTCTAAATTTAAATTTTCATTGTCCTCATTTATATTATTAAACATTGTTTCATTTATTTGAATATCATTATTTTCATTATCATTATTTTGTTCATTATCTTCTTGGATTTCATCGTTTTCTTCTTGTCTTTCATCGTTATTATTTCCTTCTATATAAAAATCATTCTCATGAATATTTTCGGAAAATTCTTCCTCCATATTTTCACGATTTTCATTTGAATTATTATTATCTGACATATTATTGTCATCGTCATCTTCTTCTTCGTTTTCTTCATCCATGTTTGATTCCATGTTTTCTTCGTTTTCTTCTTCCATGCTATAACTTTCGTCAAAATAGAAAATATTTTTCTTATCTTTATATTTTGTTGGACAATATTTTAATAATCTGTTTAAATATATAACACCCATTTCATGATATAATTGATTATTATTATTTACTTTCATATTTTTTAAAATATTAGTTATACTTTTGACTATATCACATTTTTCACTTAGAATAATCTTAGTGATTTCAAATGGATTATATTGGCTATATATATGACTACTCTTAAAAAATACAGACATTATATATAATATTAAAATATTATTCTTGAATGTAATCATATTTTTTGTTTCAATGAAATTTTTGTTTTGAATGCTATTAAAATCTTTTATATGTTTTGTACTTATTTCTTTCAAAGAATCATTGATTATATATAGAATTTTTTTCCTGCATTTTTTAACTAGAAAAATTTCTGATTCATTCATATTTCTTCTTCTATATGTTATAGTATGAAGTAAACTGTGAATTATACTAATATTTTTAAAAGATTCGATAATACCAATATCTGAATTAGTAAATGGATGATAATTTTTTCCCCATGCTTTTATTTCGTTTTTGATATCAATATTATTTGCGTCATTATTTTTATAATTGTATAACGTTGGAATTATTTTATTTATCAAGAAATTAATGAAACTAATTTTATGCCTTTTTCCTTTTTTTAAACGCAATATCATTGAAATATAAGAAGGAAAAGAATGTAAAATACTTATTAAGGCTATTAAAGATGTATCTAAATCTATCATATAATTTTTTGTATTTATATTTTTTTCTGAGTTTTTTCTGATTTTAACAATGCATATCCAAATATGTTTGATTAATTGATGAAATATTAATTTATTATTTTCTAATAAATTTTGATAAATTTGTTTCAACAATTGCGATTTATTTTTCAGTTTTTCTTTATTATGTTTCATTATATCACATGAAATATTTAAATCATTTTTTAAATTTTTTTCCTTTTCTTTATAATTTGATTTTAATAATATTACTCTTTGAATGTTTGTTTTATTATTCTTCCAAATTTTGCTTTGCTTTTGCTTTTTTTCGACTTCTTCAATATTAAATAAATTAGAAAACGCTCTTTTAAATAGGACATCATAATTTTGAGCATAATCAGAAAATAAGAATATAAAATCTTCTAAATAAATTTCTTTTTTATCATCTTCGGATTTCAAATTCACCCATGCATATAATAAAACACTCTCGATTAAATTTTGTAAATCATTTTCATCGCTGAAAATTTTTAGCATAAATTGATTAAAACTTTCGTTCAAAACTACTTTTGCTTTAAAATTATTTTCATAAAAATTTTTATAAGAATATTTTTTATCGAATTTTAATCGGAGTATATTTTCGAGTAGACCTTTTTGTAAATATGGATATAATATTTTTATATCATTGAAAGTTTTTATTATTATAATTAATAGCATAATAAGAATATTCTCGGTTATTATTCTTTTATCGGGATTTTTATTTTCTAATTCATGTTGGAGCATTTGAAGCATCATATCCAAAAATAATTTTTTTTCTTTTTCGAAATTTTTTTTAATAGTATTCAGATATTTAAAGCATAAATAAATAGTGACAATATTTTCAAAGACCAATTTAATGATTTTATTTTTATTAAATGTATTTTTCTTGGAGCATTCTTCAATTATATTATTTATAGATGATATATATGATTCAATAATATGATGCTCATCGAAATATTCATATATATCTTCTTTGTCTTCAAAATAGACATTAAAAATTTGATGATATCTTTGAATTGTGTAGTTTATTCTCATTTTAATTAATAATTCTTGTTCCAATTTTTCATCTGAGTTTAATAAAATATTTTTTTTAATGGAATTTAATTCATTAAAATTTTTTTCTAATATATATATTAAGTGATCATCTTCACCATTTAATATAGTTCTAAATTTCAAATTTTGTCTTCGTAAATTGTTTGTCATTTCATTCGAAACTTCTGCCATGTTTATCATATTCATCATATCACTAATTAAATCTTTAAATTTTGTTAAGGAGTAATCGATAAATATTGGATTATTCTTTATGTTTCTATTTTCTTTGTCTTTTTGCTTTTTAAAAATTGTATTATTTTCATCTAATATTTTTTTTATGAGTAAAATAAAATCAGTTTCGGGGATTGGGGTTGATTCCTCTATACTAATTAATGCATGATTTATTTCATTTTTTTCTTCTCCTTTTTTTCTATTGGGTTTTATATATTTCAAAATTGATTCTTCCATTACTTTTCCTTCTTGGACTGCTTGCATTACTTCATAAACTTTAAAACCTTTTTTGTATATTTTATGGTAATCGAAATTTTTTAATTCTTTTGGAGTATTCATTAAATCTTCATCTAAAATGCACAAAATTGTTTTATACATTTGAGCACTGTATAATTCTATTTCTGAAAACTGCTTCAAATTTTGCTCGAAGTGCATTTTGTTAAAAAATATTTCTTTTAAATCTTTCAATATTATATATTTAGAATATAATTCAATATCATTTTTATATTTTATTTTCTTTGTAAATTCGCTTTCAAAAATTAATAATAATAAATAATCACTGCAATTTGAAAATCCAAATTGAGCAAAAAATAATATAAGCGAACTCAATTTTTCCCAAATATTATTAATTATCAATGATTCTAAAATAGGTATTTCATTTTTTCTAGATTCAATTTTGCATAACTCCATTAATTTATTTGCCATTTTTAATAATTGACGAACACCTCCGAATTTTATGATATAATATACTTCTATTGAAGTGAAATAAGTATTATATTTGCTTATGAATAAATAATGATATATATTTAAAATATTTTCAAGTTTAATCAAATTAGAAATTATCTCTTTGTTGTCTGAATTTGGAGATATATTTTGAAAAATTGCTTTACGAAAATATTTCAGAATTAGATAAAAGAAATAAGCTAAATTAATATCATTTTTAATAAATTCACATTCTTCTTTTTTTATTTTCAATAAATTATCGTTAGTTATTTTTCCCTCAACTAATTCGGTAAAATTAAGCGAATCAATAATATTAAATTTATTTTTAGTTATAGGAAATATTAAATCACTAATAATTTCATTATTATTAATTTCATCAACATTTTCAATCTTAATTTGTTCATCAAATTTTGGTTTTACTTTTATTTCCAAATAATTATCTTCGTTTAATATTATAAAATTATTTTTTCTAATATTATCAACGTTTTCTATTTTTGCTATAATTTGTTTAATTTCAGGTTTAATGTTATTCGATAAAAATTGAATATAATTATTACCATTAATAATAAAAGCTTTGCCTTCATATTCATTTAAATAAGTATCAATATTCGATTTTTGATTTATCCTTTGAATAAAAAGTTTCGTGAAAATCGAATAAAACTTGTATAAATTTTCTTTTAATGGACTTAATTTTAAATAAACTTCATTAAAATAAGATTGGAATATATATTCATATGATTGAAGCATTTTATCCTTTTGAGATTCTTTTATATTTAATGAATTTGATTTTGTGATTAAATTATCGAAATTATCAAATAAATTTTTTAAAACTTCGGATTGGGATTCTTTTTCTTGCTCTATTAATTTTGAATATTTTGGAATAAAGGTATTTAATAAAAGAAAATTCGGATATGCTAATAAAGTCGTTATTGTCTTAGCTAAAGCTTTAATTTTATTTTCGTATAATTCAATGTTTGTTATATTATTAATATAAATATTATTCGACGGATATAAAGAGAGAAAAATAAAATTGAATTTATTTTTTATTAAATATTGGTTCAAATTTAAATCTGATTTTTCGCTAAAGTTGAAATTTATTTCGTTAAATTCTTTTATAGTCTCATTTAAAAAAGAAAAATAATTATCAAAATAGCAATTAATAATATCATTCATTCCTTCTTTTTCGATTAGGTCGAGCCATAATGAATATTCATCTAACGTTGTTTCTGGCAATAAATATAATTTATAATAGAAATATACTTCATCATTTCTAATTTTATTAAACGCGGAATTTATCAAATTTATCGCATTATTATTTTCTAAAAGAAATTCTTTGCCTTTATCATGAATTGAAATTGAATATAAAGTATATAATATTAAATAAAAAATTCCATCGGCTTTTGGTAAATTATTAGTAAGATAAGTGAAAATTAATGGTAGAATTCCGTTTGATATGTACATGGGTATTTTTGAAGGAAATGAATTACATATTTTTATTATTAAATATATACATGAAATAAATACAGAATTAAAATTATTATTTTTTTTCATATCGTCATTGGATATTAAATTTTTAATCGGCTCGAGAATTAATTCATCGATTTTATTGACTTTTTCTATATTTGTTGTTTTATTTATAAATCTAAATATTATTAGTATAATTTTATTAATTAAAAATATTCTAGAAAATATAGTCGGATATTTTACACTAATATCCGCATCTTTGATTGCATTATATATAAGTTCTCCTTCGGCTGAATTTAAATGCTCTAATTCATATATCAATCTTGGAATTAATTGTTGAATAATAAAAGACTTTGTGAAAAGTGTACAGCTATTCAAATAATAAATTAGATTATTAATATGGTATAAATATAAATTATCTTTTGGTATTTGGAAAATATTATTTAAATTTGATTTTGGAATTTCTTTCTTTGTTTGAAAATAAAAACTTAATATGGTTTTTAATAATGATTGATTTAATGATTCTTCTTTTGTAAGTATAGTTAAATTATTATCTTTTTGATAGGTCAAATCATCTAATATATCTCTAAATATATTATTTTGCGAAAAAATCTTTTCGTAATTTTTATTATTATTAGAAATAGTTAAATAAAATTTCAGAAAAATAATTTTTATTTTAACATCTGTTTTATGTGTTAAAACGTATAAAGTATCTTTCATTATTCCTTCTATATATTCATTTGTTACTAATTTTTCTTCGAATCCCGATATTTTATAAAACGACATTATGAATAAGTTAAAAGATAATTCTAACATTAAATAAATTTTTTTGGGTTCGTTTTTTTTGTAATTAACCATTGATAGAAAATTCAGAATGCAAAACAAGTTATCAACAGAAGCAATATATGTTATTTCATCGGATGATAAATTATTATCTAATTCATATAAATTTTCATATATTTCTTTATTAGTAAAATATTCATAAACTTTTTTGATTTCTTGAAAGTCATTTTCGTTGGTATAATCTTTATTATTATTAATAATTTCCCTAAATATCAAAAAGGGGTCGAATTCCTCCATTTTTGCGTGCTGTGAAGAATTGGCTTTATCTTTCCAGTTTTTATTTAGTTTTAATAAAATATCTTCTAAATTCGCTATAATTTTTTTATTGAATAGATAATCATTATTAATAAATTCCACCAAAATTTTCGGGATATTTACAAAAGTTGTTCTCATTTCATAAATTTTTGATATATATCCTTTTATGCCTTTATTATAACTCATAAATAATTTTAATATTCTTATAATGTATGCTTTTATCTTTATATTACTAGTTTTAAAAAAAATAGTTTCTAAAATTTCAAAAGAAGCGAAAATATCATTACATCTCGAATTTAATAATAAAACAAATAAAAAATTTAAAACTTGTTTAAGTTTATTTTTTGTTGTGTCTTCGGATAAATCCTTCGAATATTTATGTAATAATTCATCGATGTAATTTAATGCATATTCTATAGACCATAAAGATATTTGGGGTAAAGACCAAGATTTAATTGAAGAGATAAAATCAATAAATTCTTGCTCTTTATTTATAAGTGAATTTATTCGGGAAATAAACTCCCCAAGTGGTGTATTAGGGTCTATAAATTTATCTGGATAATTGCCCTCTGGTATTTCTTTGTATATTTTCATTTTTTGTCTATAATTTTTTGTTAATATTTAATTATATATTAAAAAAAATCAAAAAAAACTTTTTTTTTTAATTTTATGTTATAAATAGTTATACATTAATTTTTTTAATG
>Ga0256405_10012154_pt1 | contig 10759 bp, 11 predicted proteins | sample RumenRJG_02DNA_FD_189096 | JGI IMG/M metagenome (GOLD analysis project Ga0256405, IMG submission 189096) | Bovine rumen microbial communities from Lethbridge, Alberta, Canada - RJG_02 | ecosystem: Host-associated > Mammals > Digestive system > Stomach > Rumen | place: Canada: Alberta... | reverse complement strand
CCTGCAGAAGCAGGAACTGCCGAAAGAGATCCTGTTCAACACCGATTTTTCGGACCTGAACGACAAAATATAAAACCACTCCGATTCGAACCCCCGCAGGTTGGTCATGATGCCCGACGCTCGAAAACAGAGCCGGCGTAATACCCTGTGGGTTCGAATCGAAAGAAAAACAGAAAAAAATGGAGGAATTATCCCATGGCTGAAACAAAAGTAATCGTTATCCCTGAAGGAAAGATTTGTGACTATATCGACGGGAAATTCAGAAACGACACACCAGAAGAATATGTGCGTCAGACGATTGAAAAGCGTCTTGTGAACGAGCATAAGTATCTTCCGAAGCAGGTGCGCATCGAATATACGTTGCAACTCGGGTCCAGAAAACCCCGTGCGGATATTGTCATATTCTCAAAGGATTGTACTGATCCGACTCAGCAAACGCAAGACAAAATCAAGATCATTATTGAGTGCAAAAAAGAAGCTGTTGACGCTCGCAACGCTAAAGACGGTGTTGAACAGCTTAAGTCATATATGTCGGCTTGTCCGAACTGTGAATGGGGCATGTGGACGAACGGAAAGCAAAAAGAAGTATTCCGTAAATACACCAATGACAAAGGCGCTGTTGACTTCATGGAATACAACGATATTCCGTCCGCCGACGGTAACCTCGACGATATTAACCGCCCGAAACGAACTTCGCTGAAAAACGCATATGATGACAACCTACTGTTTGTTTTTAAAACCTGCCATAACCACATCCATGTGAATGACGGTCTGCAAAAGCAGCCTGCTTTCTTTGAACTTCTGAAAGTCATTTTCTGCAAAATCGAAGACGAGCGCAACATTCCGGCGCCTCTTGACTTTTACACGACTTCTGAGGAACGATCTAATCCTGATGGACAGTTAACGGTTAAGAAGCGTATTTCCAAAATCTTTGATCGGGTTAAAAAGAAACACGGCAAAATTTTCGATGCGAATGATGAAATCAAACTATCTCCCCGCAGTCTTGCTTACATAGTCAGCGAACTTCAAAAATACAGCTTGCTCAACACAAATATTGATATAAAAGGAAAAGCATACGAAGAAATAGTCGGTGCAAACCTCCGTGGAGACAGAGGTGAGTTTTTCACGCCCAGAAACGTAATGAGGATGGTTGTTGAAATGATCAATCCTCAAATGGACGAGAAGGTTTTAGACAGTTCTTGTGGAACGGGCGGTTTCCTTGTTACCGCTATGACGCACGTTATTGAACAGTTAGAGCATGAATTTTCAGATCAACTCGGTTGTCCGCGTAAGGACTGGGATACTGATTCAGTCCGTGCTTTCCAGGACCGCATTTCGGATATGGCGTCGCACAACTATTTCGGCTTTGACATAAACCCCGATTTGGTCAAAGCAACAAAAATGAATATGGTCATGAACAACGACGGCAGCGGAAACATCCTTCAGACAAACTCGCTGCTTCCACCTCACGAATGGAGCGATGAATTTAGGGCGAAACTTGCTGAAGCTCTTGGGATTGAAAAAACTGCAATCAGAAACCATAAAACACTCGAATACTTTGATGTCATTGTTACAAACCCGCCGTTTGGTAGCAAGATTCCCGTAAAAGATAAGACTGTTTTGGAACAGTTTGAACTTGCTCATATCTGGGAAAATAACAAGAAAACCGGCACATGGAAAATGACTGATCGGCTTCAGTCTTCTGTTCCCCCGGAAATCCTGTTTATTGAACGTTGCTCGCAACTTCTTGTCCCGGGCGGAAGAATGGGAATCGTTCTGCCTGATTCGATTCTCGGCGCTCCCGGCCTTGGATATATCAGAGAATGGCTCATTCGTAATCATAGAATTATTGCAAGCATTGATCTTCACGCAGACACCTTCCAACCTCGAAATGGCACGCAGACTTCTGTTCTTTTCTTGCAAAAGAAAACACAAGAACAAAAAGACACAGAAGAAAAGAGCGGTACCATGGCTGATTATAATATCTTCATGGCAATGGTTGAAAAAGTCGGACACGATAAGCGCGGCAATCCCACATTCAAGCGGGATCAGGAGGGCAATGAAATCCTTGTTCCAGACACGAACAGTGTTCTTGTTCTCGGTGAAACAAGCGACGGAGATAGAACCGTATCTCATGAGCAAAAAAAGAAAGTTGAAGACGACCAGACGCCCGATGTTCCAGCTATCTTTGCCGAATGGAAAAAGCAGGAGGGATTGGCATGGTAAACTCAAATCTTGCTTATAAAGATAAAGTCCCGGAAATAGTAACGCCGATTATCAATGAAGCACCTCTCAAATGGTGCTCGGTTTCGCTGTCGGATGTTGTTTCTCGTGGAAAGCGTTTGGAAGCAAGCGTTTTTGATGTTGAAGCAAAGCGTGCCCGTCAAATAATTCAAAAGGGCAAATACCCGCTTGCAACAATAGGAGGAGATAAAGGGCTTGCCACTTCATATACTGGCGCTCGTTTTAAGCGCGTCTGGGTTGAGCGGTCTGACTTGCCGATCTATCAGCCATCAACCATTGTTGATGTGAAGCCGTCTCCAGACGGGTATATCTCAAAACTTACTCAAACCAACATCGATGCGCTTAAAGTACATCGTGGACAGGTTTTAATGACGTGTTCAGGTACCATTGGCAAGGTATCTTTTGTCTCTAAGACTCTGGACAACAAGATTTTCAGCCATGATCTTCTTCGGATAGACTGTAAAGAGAATATAGACCAAGGATACATTTATGCTTATTTAAAGAGCAACCTTGGGAATAAGATCCTGCTTACAAATAGTTATGGAGCGGTTATCACGCACATTGAGCCGGAGCATCTTGCCACGGTTCCGATCCCAGACGCTCCAAAAGAGATTAAGGAGCGTATTCATAACTTGATCGTTCAGTCCTATGAATTACGGGATGAATCAAATGATTTAATCGACCAAGCCACGCAGCTTCTAATCGATGAGCTTCACTTACCGGACATTCACGACTTCGATGTGAAGGATTACAAAAAGAACGCTCCAGTGGAAACATATAGCGTTAAGCTTAGCGATTTGAATGGCCGTGCGGATGCGTCCTATCATGTTCCGATTGTTGATGCTATCGTAGAACATCTGAAGAAATACGCCGATGAAGTGACAACAGTAGGCGATAAAAGAATTAGCTCTGATGTTATTCTTCCCGGCAGATTTAAGCGTGTTTATGTGGATGAAGGCTATGGCATACCTTTCTTTGGTGGACGAAGTATTGGAGAGTTAGATCCTTCAGATAAGAAATACCTTTCTTTTTCTCAGCATGATAAAAAGATTAAAGAAGAACTCACCATAAGAGAAGGAATGGTATTAATAACTTGTAGCGGAACTATCGGAAAAACAGCTCTCGTCCCTAAACACTGGGATGGGTGGGCGATGACGCATGATATAATCAGACTCGTTCCTGCTGATAACATGACGGGTTATGTTTATATCTGGCTTAATTCTGATTACGCTGAAAGAATGATAAAAGCTCAATCATATGGTTCGGTGGTCACTCATATTGAGAAAGAGCATTTATGTAGAATACCAATTCCCATCCTAAAAAGCCAATACAATCAGAAGCAAATCAATAGCCTCGCTCTTGAAGCAAACGAGAAACGCTATGAGGCGTATAAACTTGAACAACAGGCTCTTCGAATCATGGATGACGAAGTGATTTATGCGAAGTGAGGTGAAATGAGATGGATGCAAAAAAAGTGAATCTTATTAGATGCTTTTTGTTTACAAATTTGCCGAATGCTACACATTGGTTGATGTAACTTTGCTTGTAACGCTTTCCATCACCAAACGAACTCCGAGGGAGAAACCGTATTGGAAAGCTGCCTCTTCGGCGAGGGAGTGTCTTTCGTTGCCCGCGTCGTCATACTTTTCGAGCAATTCTTTTTGCTCTTCGGCGAGCGTGTCGCTCAGCTTGTCCCGGTTCCGGCCCATAAGGGCGCGCCGGAGCGGCGGTTTTGCTCCGTTTTCTCTTGAAAAACCGCGGGACGCCTGCTATAATATCGGTAACGGAACGAACGCGGCAAAAGGAGAAAGAGAGAAAAACGATGAAAACGGCAGTGCTCGCCGGGAGTGTGAAAACGGTATTGCTCGTTCTGGGGATCGCGGGGCTGATCCTGGGCGTTCTTTCCCTGCTTTTTGCGGCGTTCTGGCGCTTCAGCTATTATCACACGATGGACGGATCGCCGGAGCTGTATCTCGCGCTGCGCCGGAGGATGGTCCTCTTCTTTGTCGTCGGGATCGCGCTCGCGGCGGCGGGCGGCCTCTGCCTCCTTTTGCGGCTGCTGCTGTGACCTTGCTCCGAAGACGTCCGGCGGAGGCCGAAGCGCAAAAAAAACGGAGCATGGCAGGAAAATCAAACGAAAAAAAGAGTTATGCCCCCGGCAAGACCGGTCCGGGAAGGGAGAAAAAAATGGAACTGATCCGCAGCTTTTCGGTAGACCACACGCGCATCATCCCCGGGATCTTCACGAGCCGGGTCGATCTTGTGGGAGGCGAGCCGGTCACGACCTATGACGTCCGGCTCAAACGCCCCAACATCGAGCCCGCCGTCGACGTTGCCGCCATGCATTCGCTGGAGCATCTGATCGCGACGTTCCTGCGCAACGACCCCGACTGGAAGGACGAGGTCGTTTACTGGGGGCCGATGGGCTGCCTGACGGGCTTTTACCTTATCCTCAAAGGCGACCGCGCGCCGCGGGAGCTGTACGGGCTGATGCTGCGGGCCTTCCGCTCCGTGCTCGACGCCGGCGGGGTGCCGGGCGCCGCTCCCGAAAACTGCGGGAACTACCGGATGCACGATCTGGAAAAGGCGAAACGGTACGCCGGGGAATTTGCCGATTATCTGGAAGCGAACGCCGAAAACGGCGCGATCTTCGTTTATCCGGGGACAGAACGGCCGGTGACGGAGGACGGACGGCGTTTTTACGATTCATAAGGCGCGCCGGCGGAGGAAAAGACGGAAACGATGAAAACGGTGAAAACGAAAAAAAAGGGAAACAACTGGACGGCGTATTACGATCCGGAGACGGAGCGGTACTTCGCCGAGATCATCTACACGAGCCGCGAGGGGCGGGAACAGTACGATTACGAGATCACGCGGGAGATCTACGACCGGCTCGGCGGTTTTGCCGACGACACGGAAAACGAGCGGCTGATCCGGACCGCGAAGATGACGTATTCGTTTGAAAACACGATGTACGGCACGCTCGGACCGGAACGGACGGTCTGGGACGGGGAAGCCGAGGAAGCGATGCAAAAAACGGTCAGGAGGCAGGAAGACCGGGAAAAGAAGAAGGGCCGGCGCCCTTCCGGACGGTAAAAAAAGGCGGGGCGCGTCCCGCTTCGGAGAGATGACCATGAGGAACGTTCTCAATTTGTTCAGAAGGATCCGGTCTTTCGAAACTGTCACGCTTCATACGAGCGGGATGCGCCATGTGACCGATTATGAGATTGTGAATAGAGGCGACGAAGCGGAAATCTCTCAATATGCCGTCGGATATTGTGACGGAGAAGAGGTGCGTCAGCTTCAAAAACGAGCCGTATGCTCCGCAAAGCGTGCGTTGAGATTAATGAATAAATGCCGTCTGCTGTCGTGGGACGGATTTCACGGACAACGCCCCAAGGGGATCAAGGACGGCAAGAATTTTATTTTCAAAGCTACCGTAAACGAAGGAAAAGAAATATACGCGACAGGATCTCAGAGATTTCCGCCGTGTTACCGTGATTTCACGGACGGACTTTATGAGATGCTGCGAGGTGCGGAAAATGAAAGAGTATAAAGTAAACTCCGGTTACGGCTGGCACGCGTGGTTCTGGGTCGATAAAGAAGAATTCGAGGGCGAGTGGAAGACCGGAAGGCTTCGGTACCGCATCGAAAAGGCCGTCGGCAGAGCCGACGACGGCAAGCTTTTTCTGATGGTCTGGACGAATCACGACCAACACGACTGGCACAAATTCTCGCAGGTTTTTTATGAGATCGATGAGAGCGAATACGCCGTTCTTCTCGATCGCGCGATCAAACAGGGGGAACTTTCGCCGAAAGACCGGGAGCATCTGATCAAAAGAATGAAAGCGCCCTTTATCCCGCCGTGGGACATCCATAAAGCCGTTGTCGTTTACCGGGACGGGCGCTATACGCTCGGTCAGCAGAACGGTTTTCCCTATCTGATCGCAAACGGCGAGAGGTTGACTCTGACCTGCCACCCGTACGAGCCGTGCCTGTATATCACCGACGGGGACGGCTGCAAGACGGCGGTGCACAACGCCTTTGATCCGTTCGACGTCCTGGACGCTTTCAGCAGAGGCGAGACCATCACGTCGATCACGGGCAGAGAATACGACGCGCCGGATTTTTGCAGAATGGTCGAATACGCCGCCGGTATGTCGGATATAAGTATTAGCGACGCGGAAATTGTGCTCGGCTTTGACAAAAAGCGGGAAGAGACTGTAAAAAAGAAGCAGGAAAAAGAAAATGCAAAGAGCGAGCCGTTTCACCCCGAAGCGACGCGCGTCATATACGATGATCCGGCGTATCGCGTCATCGACGAATACCCGGACAGAGCCGTTGAGTATTGCCTTGTCAAAAATGAACGTATCGCGAGCGGACGAAACGCGCATTGGTACGCGCTGATGTGGGCGAGCCGGGCGCTGTTTTTCGACGGTGAGGAACAGATTTGGCGCTACGACTGCGGCGGCGCGGAGGGAAAACCGATCGCCGCCGACGCTTTCTTTGCCGCCGCAAACGAAAAACGCGGAACGAATTACCGCGGCGCGTTCTTATATCCGCCCAACGGCGGTTGGCTCAGTAACACGGATTTCGACCGTGTGAACGCCGCCCTGTTCCCGAACGGGACGGACGGGCTTGAGGTTTATGAATGGACGACCGACTGGTCGGACTATTTCGACGACGGTCACGAGTGGTGGGGCGCGCTGTGCTTTACCGTGTACGACAGGACTCTCGACCGCTTTGCGGTGATTATGGCGTCGGCGACAGACTGACCGACTCCGGTATTGCGGAAACAAAAAGCGCCGCCTTTCGCGCGAAAGGCGGCGCTTTTTTCCGTTACGCCCGGATGTCCTTGCGGCAGTACCGGAAGAACGCCGCGGCGACGCCCGCGAGGGCGAAGAAAAGCCCGGGGACGAGGTATTTTATCTCGATCCCGCCGGAGGCGACGATCACCGTGCCGTCGGCGTAGGAAAAAGGGGTGAGATAGCGGAGGAAGGCCGCGCCGTCGGTCAGGTTGGCGAGGATGTTGAAAAAGTAGAGGACGAACGCCGCGCCGAGCCCGAGGCCGAGGCCGCCGCCGGTGAGAAAGGCGGAAACGCCGAAGAGGACGCACGCGATCTGCGTCTGGAGGAGAAGATAGCCGAGAAAGATCCGGAAAAAGAGCCCGGCGCCGAGCGTTTCGCCGATCGCCGCGCTTCCCGCGGCGGAGACGAGCGCGACAGCGAGGTTGAGGCAAAGGATCTCGGCGAGGACGGCGGCCAGCTTCTGCGCGACGACCGAGGCGCGCGGGATCGGGTGGGTGAGGAGGAACTCCGCCGTGCGGTCCCGCTCCTCTTTTGCGAGCGCGGAGACCCCGAGCAGCGCGGCGAAGAAGGCGCCGCCGAGCCCGAGCACATTGCCGCATTCCACGGCGAAATAGCCGGAGAACTCGCCGAAGTTGATCTTGTCCATATTGAAAGCGGCGGAAAACGCGCCCATCTCGGAGAAAAGATCGCCCATCTCCGCCATCTCCGCGGTCATCTGCGGATAGATGACGACGCTCACAAGGAGCAGGGCGGAGATCACCGCGGTCCAGACCGCGAGACGCGCGGCGTCCCGCCGGATCTCGTGGAAAAACAGCGTCATCTTACTTTTCCTCCTTTTCGTAATAATGGAGGAACACGTCCTCGATATCGGGGTCGGTCAGGGAAATATCGTCAAAGGAGAGTCCGGCGAGCGCCGCGACGAGAGCGTCCGCCCGTCCGCTGTAAAGGAAGCTGATCGCCGCGCCGTTCTGCCGCACGTCCCGGATCCCCGGGAGCGCGGGGAGCGTCGAGGCGCCGTGCAGGGTCACGCGCTTGGCGCCCGTGCCTGTCAGCTTGTCCACAAAGTCCTGCCGGATCAGTCTGCCGTCCCGCAGGATCCCCGCGCGGCGGCAGTGGCGCCCGATCTCGGAGAGGACGTGCGAGGAGAGAAAGACGGTCGCGCCCTCCTCGCTCCGCTCCCGGAGCAGGGAAAAGAACTCCCGCTGGATCAGCGGGTCGAGCCCGCTTGTCGGCTCGTCGAGGATATAGAGCCGGGGCCTGTGCTGCAGCGCGGCGACGATGCCCACCTTTTTCCGGTTGCCGAGGGAGAGCTCCCCGACCTTTTTGGCGGGATCGAGCGAGAGGCGCTCGCAGAGCCGCCGCGCCTCCTCCCGGCAGTCCTTTTTCCGCAGCCTGGCGGAAAAGTCCAGCACCTCGCCGACGCGCATCCCGGCGTAAAACGCCGCCTCGGCGGGGAGGTAGCCCACCTCGCGCAGGATCGCTTCCTTTTCCTTTTCGGCGTCCATGCCGAGTACGCGCGCCTCGCCCCGGGTCTTTCGGATCAGCCCGAGCAGGGTGCGGATCGTGGTGCTTTTGCCGGCGCCGTTCGGCCCGATGAAGCCGTAGATCTCGCCTTCCTCCACGCAGAGATCGAGGTCCTCGATCCCCCGCGCGCGGCCGTAATACTTGGTCAGTCCCTTCGTTTCGATCGCTTTCATCCGGTTTTTTCCTTTCAGTCCGCGTCCCCGTCCGTCGCCTCCAGGAGGAAGCTGACGGGACGGAAGCCGTCGTTGCAGGAGATCATCGCGGAGCGCGGATCCTTCATCCATCCGTCGTAAAAGTTTTCCGCCCCGTGCGCGAGCGCCCTCACAAAGGGCGAGACCGTCGCCCACGCGCTCTCGCAGAAGCCCTCCGGCCGCTGCCCGCCGTTTGCCGTGAAGACCTGTCCCTCCCGCATGGAGCAGGCGTGCTCGATGGGGTTTTCGTACGCTTCGATCAGATCCGGGTAGCAGGCGATCCGCTTGACGGTGATCCTGACATTTTTCATCTCTGTCCTTTCTCCGGGCGGTCTCCGCCGCCGGGCCGTTTTTTTCAGAGCGTTTGGGCCGTTTCTTTTTCGGGCAGGACCTTTTCGATCACGCCGCCGCCGACGAGGCGCCCCTCCCCGTCGTAAAAAACGGCGGACTGCCCGGGCGCGGCGGAGCGGACGGGCGCGTCAAAGAGGACCCGGCACCGGCCGCCGTCGAGTTTTGTCACCGCAGCGGGCTGTCCGGGATGACGGTAGCGGGGCTTTACCCGGCAGGAGAAGGTTTCCCCGGTCTCCGGCTCCGGCACGCTCATAAAACAGAGGTCCCGGCAGAGGATCCCGGCGCAGGCGGTCTCTTTTTCCGCTCCGAGCACGATCTCGTTCTTCTCCGCGCGGATCTCCTTTACGTACGCCGGATGGCCGAGCGCGATCCCGAGCCCCTTGCGCTGCCCGACGGTATAGCGGTAGATCCCTTTGTGGCGGCCGAGGACGTTCCCCGCGGCGTCGACAAAATCGCCCTCCCCGGGGAGAGGGACTTCCGCCCGGCGCCCGATAAACGCCGCGTAGTCGCCGTCCGGGACAAAGCAGATCTCCTGGGAGTCCGGCTTGTCGGCGACGGGGATCCCCGCCCGCCGCGCGATCTCCCTTACCTCGCTTTTTTCGTACCCGCCGAGCGGCATCAGGGTTTTTGCGAGCTGCTCCTGCGTCAGGCGCCAGAGCATATAGGTCTGATCCTTTTCGGCGTGCAGCGCCTGCCGGACGGTGTACCGGCCGTTTTCCAGCCGCACGACCGAGGCGTAGTGCCCGGTGGCGACAAAGTCGGCGCCCAGCACGGCGGCGAAATGGAGGAGCCTCTCCCATTTGATCTCCCGGTTGCATACCACGCAGGGGTTCGGCGTCAGCCCGCCGAGATAGTCCCGGACAAACGCCCCGACCACCTTTTCCTCAAACGCGGAAACGCAGTTAAAGACGTGGTAGGGGATCCCGAGGATCCGCGCGGTCTCCCGCGCGTCGTCGATCTCGCAGCAGCGGCTTTCCTCTCCGTTTGAGCCGGCCCAGGTGCGCAGCGTGACGCCGATCACCTCGTACCCCGCCTCCCGGAGCAGGTACGCCGCCGCGGCGCTGTCCACCCCGCCGGAGAGTCCCACGATCACTTTTTTCATACCTTCCCCTTTGCCGGTCGGACCGCCCGGGCGTTTTGCCGCGCCCGGGCGGTCCGTTTTTTTGACCGCCCGCCTTTCAGGCGCGGGCGTTTTTGCGGTTTTCCTCTACCTTGCCGACCAGATACCGCCCCACGGCGCCCGCGTAGCGGAGCGCGTCGCCGATCAGCTCGCGCGGGACGGAAAAGGGCACGTCGCCGATCTCGTAGGTGAAATCGCCGGTATAGTCGATCTCGCCGAGCGCGGCGGCGATGCTCTCCCAGTCGAGCTTTCCCTGATAGGGCAGGAGGTGCGCGTCTCTCGTGTAGTCGTTGTCGTGGATGTGCAGCGCCTTCAGCCGGTCGTGCCCGAGCGCGCGGATGAAGTCCGCGGGACTGTCGGATCCGTCGGGGAGCACGACGTGGCCGACGTCGAGACAGGCGACGACGGATTCGCTGTCGAGCGTGTCGAGATAGCGGATAAATTCCGGGATCGTGGAGCAGGTATCAAAGCTGATGGTTTTCCGGATCCGGTGCTTCTGCCACATATTTTCGACGCCGATC
>Ga0256405_10012153_pt1 | contig 10761 bp, 8 predicted proteins | sample RumenRJG_02DNA_FD_189096 | JGI IMG/M metagenome (GOLD analysis project Ga0256405, IMG submission 189096) | Bovine rumen microbial communities from Lethbridge, Alberta, Canada - RJG_02 | ecosystem: Host-associated > Mammals > Digestive system > Stomach > Rumen | place: Canada: Alberta | collected... | reverse complement strand
TTATTATGAAGATAGAGAGATTTGTTGGAATTGTTGTTTTGTTGCTTGCGCTGCAATATAGCCGTGCACAAGAAACTCATGTGATAGAGCCAAGTGTTGTGGAGGTGGGCTATCAGGTTAAGTATGAGAAGATGGTGGACTATTATGCTTTGCGTATAGGAAAGAATATATGTCAATACTTTAGTTATGAGAAATATCGCTCTGATTCGCTTGGTAGTAATCCAGAAACATCTATGATATTTTTAAATGAGTTACTCGAAGCTGCAAACAAAAAGAATGATAAATCGAAACAAGAGAAAGGTAGTCCTGGGCATGGTGATTATATTTATTGCTGGCTAAATAAAGACAGTTGCGTTACCTACACCAGCAGAAACGGATCGGGTTATAGAATTGCAGAAACAGCTCCCAAACAGGAATGGACAATATATGAAGATAGTACCAAAAATGTATTGGGATTCAACTGCCACATGGCTAAAACGCATTTCCGTGGTAGAGACTGGACTGTGTGGTTCTCTGAAGACATTCCCATGTTACTTGGTCCATGGAAATTAGGAGGACTTCCTGGACTTATTTTGGAAGTTAAAAACACGGGATTCATAGAGATAAAGGCTGTAAGTGTTGATACAAAGAACCCAAAGCCTGTGACATTCTACAATTTTTGGAATAAGAAATTTGAGGATATTGACAGAAAGACATATATAAGAAAAGCATGTAATCCACAAAATTATCCTAAAGGAACGAAAATGACTCCAGAGATGGAATGCGAATAATGAAAGTTGTTAAACTTAGAAAATATCGTTTAAACTTAAAATGCTATTTATGATTAGATTCATAAACATAGTTTTTCTTCTGTTTTTTATAACGCTATCTTCACGGGCGCAAGTTAAGGTTATTGGAACAATAACAGATTCGAGCAAGAATCCATTGCCTTCTGTTATTGTTAAGAATATCAATGCTGTTACCAAGAAAATGGTTGGGTATGTGCAAAGTGATGCTAACGGTAACTTCACTATTACAGCCGAGGTTGGCAGCACAATACAGATAAAAGCGTTAGGATATGGGGCAAAGGACATAGTAGTTACTGAAAATATGGCATTTCAGAACATTGTTTTGAATGATGATGCCGTAGCCTTGAAGGAAGTAACAGTAAAAGCTGATAAGGTAAAGATTTTAGGCGACACTATCAAATATTTGCTCTCTACCTATGCACATAAGGGCGATCGCACATTAGCTGATGTGCTAAGCAGGGTTCCTGGTTTTGAAGTGAACAAAGCCAATGGACAGATTTCTTATGACGGAAAGCCCATCAGTAACTTCTATATTGAGGGTATAGACATGCTTGGAGGTAAATATGGAACCGCAACCAACACTTTGCCTCAGGGAGATATTGCTGCCGTTGAAGTGATGAAACATCATCAGCCTATTAGGGTGTTGGATGAGTTCACATATTCAGACAATGAAGCCTTGAATATCAAGATGAAGAATGGTGCAAAGGCTCATTGGATATCAACTTTCAATGGCAGTGCAGGGGTAAAAAGCAAAGGAGGATTATGGTCTTTCGAAAGCCTTGCTATGCGAATAAAGCCCAAATGGCAGATGATGTTGACATATAAAACAAATAATTCGGGAAAGGAAATAACCAAAGAATGCGAAAACTTACTAAACTTAGATGATATAAATGGTCGGTTGACCAACCTGATTTCTCTTCCTGTTGCTTTTTCTGCATTGGGGCAACGCTCTCTTTTTAATCGCAGCCATGCTTTTACAATGAATATGTTGAACAAAATAAGCGATAACTCACAGGTTAATCTGCAAATGGTTTATACCAATGACAGGAAAGAAGCGTGGGCTCAGCGAACAACTGAATATTATAGAGAAAAGAGCAACAAAATTGTTGATAACAATAAGCGATATCTTGAAAAGAGCAATAATCTCTATACCTTGCTGAAATATGAGAATAATGCTAATAATCATTACTTAAAGAACACCATTTCGGGAGATTTGCAATGGAGAGAGCAATGGCTCACGGAAACAGGAACAGAGCCACATGCTCTGAAAGGGAATATACCCGATTTTACATTGAAAGACAATTTGTATCTTATCAAGAAATATGGCAAGCATCTTGTATCATTTCATTCAAATAATGTGATGCAGGTGAGACCGCAGCACTTATTTTCTGATACCATTTATCAGGATATAAATCAGCATTTTTATGAAACAAATACCTATGTGCAAGGTGGATTAAATACAGGAAAATTCAATCTGTCGGCTTCATTTGGAATAAATGCTGCATTGTATGATTTTAGTTCTCATTTGCGTAATGTTCCTGATAGTTTAGGAATGGCAGCAGGAAAGAGTAAATTCTCTTTCTGTCAACTATACGCTTTGCCAAGTGTGGAATATCATGTTTCAGATTTCAATTTCCAGCTGTTGACCAAATTAGAGTCTAACTATTACAAATATTCTCTTGGTAATGGAAAGTCAAAATATAATGTATCACCAGAACTGCATGTTAAATGGGATGCAACACCAAGACTGACCTTAGGTTTGCATGGTGAAATTTCAACAGAGCAGGTAAACGTAAATCAGTTTTTCCCTGCATTGGTTTTGCAGGATTATGAATATATCAATAAAGGATATTGTGACTATCAGGTAAGACGAAGCAAATCAGTAAGACTAAGTGTTCTTTATCGCAATGCCTTGAAAGGAGTTCATTTTAATATGTCGGTAGCTCGTTCTTTCGACAAAGAACCTTATATGTCGTCTCGTGATTTTATAGATAGATTTATTGTTCTGTCATTACTGCCAGAAGAAGCACATGAGAAATCGTGGAATGTTGTTGCTGTGCTCTCTAAGGGACTGTCGTTTCTAAACGGAAAGCTTAATGCACGTGTAACTTACAACAATACCAATTCTACCATTGCTCAGGATGGACTTGTAATGCCGTTCAACACATATATGCTTACATCTACTATTGGATTTTCTATGTCGCTATGGGAAGGCATGGATTTTAATTATGAGCTTTCTTCACGTTTCAACAAAATGGGAATGCCTGCGTTCAACAGCAGCTCTGCATTGCATAACTGGAAACATTTTGCAAGAACAAATATTCCATTATGGCAGTCGTTGAATTTGGTAAGTTCTGTAGAATACTATCACAATCAGCTCACAAACAAGCAATTCAAAGATATGTGCTTTATCGATATGGCGTTTAAATACACAACAAACCATTTTGATTTTGCGTTGGGAGTAAATAACATTCTTAATAAAGAATTCTATGCCTATAGCATCAACAACGACTTGGTAAGAAGTAGTTCGAGTGATAGAGTTAGGGACAGAGAATTATTGCTTAGTGTGTATTACAAACCATAATAAACTCTTTATAAACAGATATATATATGCGAATAATCTTAATGACTTTTCTATGGCTATGTTCTATAGCCTCTTTAGCCCAGACAATAACAGGTCGTGTAGTTGATGAGTTGTCACAGCCTATGGCTTTTGCCAATGTGATGTTATTGAATGGTACTGACTCTTCTTTTATAAAGGGAGCCATAACCAATGATGATGGTACATTTGTCATATATCTTCCGCACTATGCGTGACAGCTGGACTGGTTATTTCCCTGTAACAACTATTTCGAGGGATGCCTATACCTTTACACAATCAATAGGTGCCTCTATCACATACAACTTCAACACCTCTCGAAGCAAGTACAAGGGTACTGGTGCAGGTAATGCAGAGAAGGATAGATTGTAATGGCGAGAATAACATTATATAAGCAATCAGACTCTATGCAATGTGGCATAGCATGCTTGCAGATGATTTGCAAGTATCATGGCAGGGATGTGAATAAAACAAGGCATGTCTTAATTGTAAAATGCTTCCTGTTTGTATGGGACCTTGCAGCCAGAAACTATTGGAGAATGGCGGAAAATGGACAAAAGAAATATGTTCAATGAGGAGTATTGATACTTCCTTTAGTGATTATTTAATAACCGATTTTTGGGTAAAGTCAATGGTTGAGAAATATAATGAATAGATTAGGTTTATTAATTATAACTATCATAGCTGCACAGACTGTTTGTGCTCAATCAATAAGATTATCAGGAAAAGTAACTGATAAGCGAGGAAAGGCTATTGATTTAGCAACAATTGTTCTTAAGGATAGTACAGAAAAAATACTAACTGGTGGAATAAGTGACTCTACAGGTTATTTCATGTTAGAATTTGTTCCGCCAAAGGTTTTTAATGTGCATATTTCATGTGTTGGCTATGATGAATATTTTCATCATTTTGATAGATACACAAAGGATGTATTTATCAGTGCAATTCTTGATTCTTCTGCTGTGAATTTAAGTGAGGTTGTTGTTACATCAAAAATGCCGTTTATTCGTAGAGAGATTGATCGTGTTGTGTTAAATGCAGAAAAGTTAAATGTGGTTGCTTCAAATTTCATGGACGTTTTAAACCATACACCTGGTATAATTGTACAAGATGACGCTATCAGTATGCTTGGCAAAGGCAAAGTTATAATCTTGATGAATGGTCGTGAATTAAAGATGGACATGAAAGAACTATACTCTTATTTTAGTTCGTTGCCTTCTGACAATCTTAAGCAGATTGAGGTAATGACAACACCACCATCCAACTATTCTGCCGAAGGTAATGCCGGCATCATAAATATAGTTACCAAGAAACTTAAAAATAATTATATTGGTGGGAATGTATCAGAACGTTTATCTGTAAAAAAAGAATATTTATATGACGATGCAGGATTAAATCTACAATATAAATGTAATAAGATAGAAGCATACTCAAATATTGGAGGTGGATTGGGCACCATGCAATATGAAAATAAAAACTATATTTATTATCCGCAGGAAACATGGAATACAGCCAATAGCAAATTGAAATCAAACGATTATATATTAGCTATGGCTGGTATTGATTACATGCTTACTAAAAAAGCATCAATAGGTGCAATAATGTCATATTCTTATATGCGTCCATATGCAGATGAACAGTCTGAAACTTTTGTTCTATCTTCTGTTAATGATAGGCTGAAGCATTTTGAGACATTTACTGATTTTCAATGCGACTACAATCGTTACAACGCCAACTTGCATTGTACAATAGATTCTGTTGGTAATGTAGGAACTCTTAACGTAAATGCAGATTATTTGAATTATACAATTGACGATTGTATAAATCTACAGACAACGCACGATGAGACACTTAGTTATCTTAATCGTCCCAATACCACTATACACATATTCCAATGCAAGGCTGATATGGAAACAGCCATAGGAAATAATGCAACTTTATCATACGGCATTGCTTTTTCTCAATCTAAGACAGACAATAGCACATGTTATGAAAGAATCAGTAATAACTATGATTTGAACGACCACTTTGTTTATAACGAAGATATCATAGCATCTTATGCAGATTTAAAATACAGATTATCAAACAAATGGGAGACTAAATTTGGAATTCGTGGTGAGTATGGAAAATTGGATGGTAATTCTATAAAATGGAATAAGCATAGCAAAAAATATCAATTTGATTTGTTTCCAACAGCATTTATAAGTTATAACTTGGATGTGGATAATACTTTGTCATGGAGCATATCAAGTCGTATTAATCGTCCAAGTTATGTGGACATAAATCCATTTACAACATATATTAATACTCATACAATTCAAACGGGAAATCCAAATCTATTACCAGAAAAAACATATTCTTCGGAATTTAGCTATACAAAGGGAAATTTGTCTCTGTCTGCAAGTGTAACGTTAAGAAACAAGGTAATATCATCATATACCTCTATTGATCCAATAAGGAAAATTACAACCTTGACAGTTGATAATGTCATGAAAAAACAGATGTATAGTTTTGATGTATCATATTATTTTGATAAGTTCAGTTGGTTCAGCTGTTCGATAGATGGAAGTTTGTATACTATTGCATCAAAAGCAGAAACGGGATATAGTTTAGAAAACATCCATCATACTTCTGCTTATTTTTACGTAAACAATAACTTTTACTTTAATAGTAATAAAACTTTTGTAGCTAATCTTTGGGGACAATATCAGACAAAAGAAAAGGATGTTGTTGGCGAAAGTCTAGAGAGATATAGAATAGATTTGGGAATTAAATATTTTCTTTTTGAAAAAAAGTTATCAATAGGATTTAATTGGCAGAATATGTTGGCTTCACATTCAAAATCAATTGTAAAATCAGGAGATGCAACATATATATATGACAAGATGCCATATCGCATACTTAATATTTCTCTTTCATATAGATTCGGAAAGAAACATAATATTACTCCAAAGAAGTTTGGAATAAATTCTGATAGATTTTAAAAACATATGGCAAAAATAACCTTATATAAGCAATCAGACTCTATGCAATGTGGCATAGCATGCTTGCAGATGATTTGCAAGTATCATGGCAGGGATGTGAATCATACATTCCTGTCGGAAATGTGCTGTGCCACTCATGAGGGTGTTTCGCTCCTTGGAATAAATAATGTTGCTACGGAGATTGGATTCAAAACTGTAAGTGGGAGAATAAGTGTTGATGCCATTGGTAATGGAGAGTTGCCTTGCATTCTGCATTGGAACCAGAACCATTTTGTGGTGCTTTACAAGGTTAAGAAAGGAAAGAAATTCTATATTGCCGACCCAGGAAAAGGATTGGTGAAATATGATTTAGAGGAGTTCAAGAGACATTGGATAAGTACTAAGTCTGAAGGTAAAGAGAAAGGAATAGCAATGTTTCTTGAACCCACTCCTGAGTTCTACAACAAACAGCTTGACGACGAAGGGATAAAGACCCAACATTCTTTCAGATTCCTCTTTGGTTATATCAAGAAATACCGCCGTTATTTCGGACAGATTGTTTTAGGCTTGCTGGTGGGCAGTTTGCTGCAGCTCATTCTGCCTTTCCTAACTCAATCTATTGTGGATGTGGGAATAAAGAATCAGGATATAGGTTTTATATGGTTGATTCTCTTAGGACAGCTGATGCTCACCGTTAGTCGCACGGCATTCGATTTTATTCGTCGCTGGCTGTTGCTTCACATCTCCATGAGAATAAACATATCGCTTGTGAGTGATTTCTTTATCAAGTTATTGAAACTGCCAATGTCGTTCTTCGACACAAAGCTGTTAGGTGACCTGATGCAGAGAATGAACGACCATAGCCGTGTGAACAACTTCTTGACACAACAAACATTGAACGTTACGTTCTCTGTATTCACCTTTGTGGTGTTCTGCATTGTGCTATTGTCATATAACTGGCTCATCTTTTCTATCTTCATTCTTGGAAGTGCGTTGTATGGGGGCTGGCTGATGCTTTTCCTGAGACGAAGAAAGGTGCTGGATTATGAACTGTTTGAACAGCAAGCTATAAACAGCAACAAGATATATGAGTTTATCACTTGTATGCAGGAAATAAAGCTACAAGACTGCGAACAACGTCGTCGTTGGGAATGGGAAGACACGCAGGCTGACCTTTTCGGTGTGCAGATGAAATCGCTTAAACTGCAACAGACACAGGAGGCTGGCAGCATCTTCATCAACGAACTGAAGAACATTGTAATTACTGTTGTTGCAGCAACAGCTGTTATACATGGACAGCTCACTCTGGGTATGATGCTTGCTGTGCAGTATATCATAGGGCAGCTGAATTCTCCTGTTGAACAGCTAATGAATTTCTTTTATTCGGTGCAGGATGTGAAGATTAGTCTGGAGCGTATCAACGAGATTCATCAGGTAGATGACGAGAATGGGAAGAAGGGATTGCTTACAGCGGTGGCAGACAGTAGCAAGGGTATTGACATTGAGAAGGTGAACTTCAAATATGATCCTCATGCTCAGAAAACGATTATTGATGATGTAACCATACATGTTCCAAAGGGCAAGGTGACGGCTATTGTGGGAGCATCGGGAAGTGGAAAAACAACGCTCATAAAACTGATGCTGGGCTACTATCCTGTGCAGGAAGGCGAAATAAGGATTGGAGATACTAACATAAACGAGCTAAACAAGAAATGGTGGCGCAGACAATGTGGAGTTGTTATGCAAGATGGAGTTATCTTTTCTGAATCTATTGCCCGCAATATAGCTGTTGATGATGGAGAGATCGATACTGAACAACTGCTGAAAGCTGCTGAAATAGCATGCATAAAGGACTATGTGATGGGATTGCCTTTGAAATTCAACACAAAGATAGGTCGCGATGGCATGGGATTAAGCCAGGGACAAAAACAACGTATCTTAATTGCAAGAGCTGTTTACAAGAATCCTGACTATATTTTCCTTGACGAAGCAACTAACTCCTTAGATGCAAATAACGAAAGATTGATAGTGGAAAATCTCGATAAATTCTATCAGGGACGTACTGTAGTTATAGTTGCTCATAGACTGAGTACTGTAAAAAATGCCAACCAGATAATTGTGCTAAACAATGGCAAAGTAATAGAAACAGGAAATCACCAGGAGCTTACCCAAAAACGAGGAGCATACTATAACCTTGTTAAGAATCAATTGGAATTAGGAAATTAGCATTAAAAATTACAGAGAATTCCCTTTTTGTGGTTTTCTTGATTCTTCGTCAATTTAGTTGAAAAGTATTGATTCTAAAATTAACGAGAATTATACGGTGAAATAATAATGATATTGCATAGAATTATGGAAAAGAACAACGACTTGGAGAAAATAGAATTGCGTAGCGAGAAAGTGCGTAGGATAGTTAACGAGAAACCACCTTTCTTCATAAGGTATGGAACAATTATCCTTACCATTCTGCTATTGCTCGCTGCAATAATTGTATATCTTGATTTTTATAAATAAAACTCCATACTTATACACACCATAATAATCATGAATTCGATTCATTGATAACCAATAAAACGCTATCGTTATGGTAGCGTTTTTTACTTTTATACGAATAAAGCGTTTTTCACAAAAAAAATTTTGAAGATATATTTTTTATACCTATTTTTGCAAAAAACAGAAATAATATGGCATCAACAACTTTACCAAATAGTACTGCATCAAATTCTACAGTTGAAGCATTATGGACTCTTATAATGCAACAATCGAAGAATACCCGTCAGGCAATAATGGAACGCTTTGTTTCCAACAACACTAAACTTGCAGAACAGATGCTGTTAAAGGCATCTATTGAAAGGGAGCCTCTCCCATCCCTCCCCAAAAGGGAAGGGCTAACCAAATGTTTGCGTTTTTTCTGAAAAAAATCCATGTTACTTCCCTCGTTTGCTAGTATGCGCAGGCTATGCCGACAGCAAGCACTTTGTCGGTGATATAGGCATTCCTGCCGGATTGCGTTTCTTGCTGTTATTTTTTGAATGTGTAATGTTCGTAATTGCATGCCTATTCTATATAAGGTTTTTATAGGTTTTTCTTTAAAACTCAACGTTCAAAGTTGCTGGTTGACCAGCGCAAAGCGCTTTAAAATTAACGAAAAATTATACGATAATTAACGTTAAACATCTTTGCGTGAATTTTCTGGTATCTGTGCTTTCTGTGTGAACGTTTATCCTTTCATCCGTATAATGTCGTTAATCTTCCGTGCAAAAATCTCCAATTAAAGTTCAATATTCAAAACTCAATGTTCAAAGTTGTTGGTTCGCTTTCGTTTATTCGTAAATTTACGAGCAAGTCGTGAATTTACTGACACTCGACATGCGCGATGCAGTTGCATCGCTATTGAAGATTGAAGATTGAAAATTGAATAATAATTTATAATTAACTAATTAGTAATCGCCCTTTAGGGCGACTAATTACCTCCCTTCGGTCAGTGACCGTTGGTTCCACATTCCACATTCAAAATTCCACATTAATATTTTGTTCTGCCCTCGTTTTTTCGTAAATTTACGTCTATCGCCGTGAATTTACTTTCACTCGACATAAAAAATAAACAAGTTTATTTTGTTCTGTTCTCGTTTATTCGTAAATTTGCAGTCTATACGATTTGAAGATTTATGAGTTTAACAGCTATAGCAGGTAAATTATTCCTGCCACGACAGAAACAATTGCAACGCCACATCAACGAAGGTGTTGAGTTGCAGCACGATGTTTTGAAGCATCTTCTTGTAAAGGGAAGGAATACGGAATATGGACTTAATCATAACTTAAATACAACTGGCAACTATGAGGGGTTCGTTAAGAATGTTCCTGTGAACACGTATGAGGAACTCAAGGCTGATATTGACCGCATGCGCCACGGAGAGGCAAATGTTCTGTGGCCAGGACGCGTGAAGTGGTATGCCAAATCATCGGGCACTACAAACGACAAAAGTAAGTTTATACCTGTATCGGCAGAGGGCTTACAGAAGATTCACTACAAAGGTGGTTCGGATGTTGTGGCTCTGTATCTTAAAAACAATCCCAAGAGTAGGTTGTTTGATGGCAGAAGTTTGATTCTTGGTGGCAGTCATCAGCCAAACTATAATCTGCCTCATTCTTTGGTTGGCGATTTAAGTAGTATTCTGATAGAGAATATCAACCCATTGGCAAATCTGGTTCGTGTACCTAAGAAGTCAACGGCTTTGTTGTCGGACTTTGAGGTGAAGCGCGACCGCATAGCCCGTGAGTGCATGAATAAGAATGTTACCAACATCTCGGGTGTTCCTTCGTGGATGCTTTCGGTGCTGGTTCGTGTTATGGAGCTTACGGGTAAGAAGCATCTTGAAGAGGTGTGGCCTAATCTTGAGGTGTTCTTCCA
>Ga0256405_10012152_pt1 | contig 10762 bp, 16 predicted proteins | sample RumenRJG_02DNA_FD_189096 | JGI IMG/M metagenome (GOLD analysis project Ga0256405, IMG submission 189096) | Bovine rumen microbial communities from Lethbridge, Alberta, Canada - RJG_02 | ecosystem: Host-associated > Mammals > Digestive system > Stomach > Rumen | place: Canada: Alberta... | reverse complement strand
GTCGCCAGCATGGAGTGGAAAGGGGAAGTCCCCCTGGTTCTCACCGTTTCATTTTTTTCAATTCGTTTCGCATCCATCGCGGAGCACGTCGCATGATTGATGCTCCAATGCGTCGCACTTGTTTTGATGTTCCATTCCATGATGGACCGATTGCATTGTTGTATCTGTTTTTCTCTCCGACTGTCTCCCTCGCCGGCTGCAGCATGCTTTGTTATTGTTCTCATCTCATAAACTAAGATTGCTGTCTGCTGTCCCCGCCGGATGGTGGTCCGGTCCTGGGGACGGTCCAAAGCACACCCCGGTATAAAAGAAGACCCGGCCAGGTCCGGGACAGTAAACCATCCCGGTTATCACTGGCCGGTACATCAAAGAAAACATCCATTTTTAGTTTTGCTATTCGCTTGCATTCGGGAGATCATGGACAGTCATGTATTCACACCCTCATCAAAATATAACTGCGTTTTCTCTCGGATAAACCATGTCCAGGAACTTCCCGACCCGAACCGATACGGCACACCCTTTGTATGGTGTCCTGTGTACCGGTACCGGCGCTTCTGACCGGTCAGTGCCGTCTGAGTAAGTCGTACCTTTTACATGATGATAGGTATGGATCTCTTTCGTCCATCTCCGGAAAGCCTCTTCCGTCTGCTCCACTGTTTCGATGTAATCATCATGGAGCTTCTGCAGCCGTTCAATGGGTACCTTGATTGCCTTTTCATATTCAGCAGCGAGATCGTCTTCAAACTTCAGCAGACCATTGATGACAGCATCACTGTCCTCTTCCGTCAGAAATTCCTTTGTCCAGATCTGGTCAAGTCGCTTGCTGTACATCTCAACGGCGGCTTCTGCGTCTGCAATACTGTCTTTTGCTTTTCGGTAAGCTGCTGCATCGGTTTTCTCCATCGCGGAGTGCTGTTCCTCCCGCAGCTTGTCGAGCTCCGCTTCGTTCTCTGCGAGCTTCGCCTTGATTGCTTCGATCTCTGCTGCTCTATCAGCAAGCATAGTATCGATTCTGTCGAGTATTTCTTTTGCCATATTCTTCATGGATATTAACCTCCAAGTCCATTGTTTTTCATTGAATGGCCCGACCGTAAAGGAGAGCCAGCCGGGCCGTACTCATTAACATGACTGGAACCATCATGCTAACTTCATCTTATTATAACATAATACATGTTATGTATACAATCATATTGACCGCCGGATCAGCACTCCTCATCATCCGGATGGTGATATCTGTACAGATAATGCTCATATTCAACCCAGCTATCCAGGAACGCCTTTTCCTTACTGCCGCCATAGTGCTCCTGGAACACTTTTAGCAAACGGGCATAATCGTTCTGATCGGCTGGATCAGGCCGCTCTCTCTGGATGGTACTGCTCAGTAGCCTCCGGTCAAGATCAGTCACTTCCGGATCCTCGCCTGGCCACGGTACGGCCTCCATGAATTCCAGGTATGTCATCGGCGCTGCGTTGACTTCACCATTTTTGATATGGCGCTCCATTTTTCGCAGAGCCTCGTCGATATATGGTGCCATCTTCCTGACAATGTAGTTCTCAGTCAGTTCCCTGGCATCCAGGAATCCCGGACCTCTGACGGCCTCGAGTGCCGCTTTGCGGACCGCTTCATCTGCGATGTTCTGCAATAGTTTGTGTGTTTCGTGTGTCATGTTTCCTCCTGGTATGGTTTGTCACTGTAACTAATGGGAAAAGCACCAAACCTCTTGCCCTCTTTCTCATAATCACACTGAAATCACACACTACACTTCTGCCGATCTCCGGCGGGCCGGGACCGCTTTGTTCTGCTGTTATCATGGTGTTACCTCCTGTTGTACGGTTCGTATACGACGTTGAAATCCTCACTGGATATGGCGAACATTCCACAGTCATTGAAAACCGGATTGTCAACGTACTTATCCATGATTGAGAACCTGATCTCACGACCTCTGACATCCCTGACGTATATATACCCGCCAAGAGTCCCTGGGATCCTCGGAACAAACACTTTTCCCTTGAGAGAATCTGTTCTCTGATTCTTAACAATAGCCATATCATTTCCTCCGTTCATGCATTACAGTAACAATAAGGTGAGAAAGGTGACGTTCTTCTGAATTCTTTATATATATAATTGTCTTTTCCAAAACTTCTTAAGAAAGAGAAACATCACCTTTTTCACCTTTAACGTCGTTCGTTCAAAATTCCTCCTCACGTCCTGTCGTTTCGTCTGCAAGTAATCCGTTTGCGTGCAGCATATCGTTCACTACCGGGTTATATGATTCCTTGAGCTTCACTCCACGATATACAGAATATCCCTGAGCTGTACCGAGTGTGATTCCTATCCCGGCTGCTCTATGTTGAATGTTTCGTGTTTTCAATGGAACAACATTTGTCTTCATGCAATACGATGTGTATTCGGATTCAAATACCGTCTTATATTCAAAATCTGACTTCTTTCCGGTCAGAACGCACCGATCCTGAACAAAAGCGAACAATGTATCATATCTTTTCCGGTATTCGGTCATCAACGCCTCAGAGCTATCACAACGCGAAAACTGCAGTTTGTTGTTAATAAGTCTCTGCAACCCTGCGAGCGCCCATCTGAGTATACCGTCGCGCTCCCGGCATAACTTGTCTACCAGATCCGGATCCCTGTCCTCTCTGGGAACGGTATGCCGGAATGGTACGAATTGTAGTCGCTCCGAAACATGATTGCCTTTGTCATCTGTGAAAACCGGCAACGCGTTACAGGCAGCAACCATGACTCCGGTAAACTGATAATCGAACCCCTGGAGACCTTTGAATTCTGCAGATACCAGATCCCCGCCTGTGAGCTGTTTGAAGATGGACGATGAGTCGATAGCTTTTGCACTCTGGTCTCCGACTGCGAGAAGTCGCTTGCCGAACGCCCGACCTGTGGCCCATCTACTCGAACCCAGTTCCTGAAAGCTGACGTTCGCGATGTTATGAACCCCTAACAAGAACGATATCACTTTGAGGAAAACTGTTTTGCCGGTGTTGCCTTGAGGCGAAAACAGAATCAGCGCCTTTTTCAGCCGGTAACCGTGAATCGGTGATAGTATCATTCCGGTCCATTCCTGGAGCATATCAATCATTTCCCGGTCCGGTGCTCCGTCCTCGTCGCTGCAGATGTCGTTGATAAACTTCTCCCATAACGGAGCTTCTGCGTTTTCGTCGTACTTGCAGGAAAGCTGAATCGAACCGATCTCATCCGGAGCATGCTCCAGCAGTTCCTCAGAACGAACGTCAAGGAGACCGTTCTGCACGTTGATATATTTCTCTCCCTTGTTGATATCGTCGAATGAATACGGTTCTGCATTGAGCCGGATCATGGTAGCGACGTTCTTCAACACTGTGGGATTAGATACTGCCGCAGGCAGATAGGGATTCACCTTTGCTATTACCTCAGCTTCTGACTTCTGACGGTATACCCCATGCTCGAACCAAAAGACGATATCTGAATTGGTGCCGGGATTCCTCGCAACTATAACGCTGTTTCTCTGGAGAATTGTCTCAGCCAGCAGACCGGTGTTGACCTTGTGCTTTTTTCCATCCAATGGCAGCCACGGCGGGTATTTTGGTTCGACCTCATCTATCAGTCGCAGCAGATCGTCGCGGGAATGTCCCTCCTCAAGCCAATCCGTAACATCTCCCTTTTCCTCCTCCGATGTCATGACTGTTCTTCTCCGGTATGCAACCGGCGCAAGGTCTCTATCGATCTCTTTCATCAGCTTGCGCCCAGGATCGTCATTATCCGGCAGCAATACTACATCCGCGCCGATGAAATAATCTGCATAGTGTGACTTCCAGTCGCTCACGCTGCCCGCCGTTGTTGCTGTCAGACCTTTGTTGCGAAGATTGTCAACGTCTTTCTCTCCCTCGGTGATGATAACCGTCTTGCCCGCTCTGATTCCCTTGACAAGCTCCGGCAGACAATAAAGCATTGATTCGACATCCCCTTTACCTGGCAAGAACGTCTCTCCGTCAGTGCGTCCGAAACGAATGTTTTTATCTTTATACCTCAGCTTGCTATAACCGTATTCCCCCTTGATGTTACGGAATCGATATTCCGCTTCAAGATCGATTTGCCACTTCTCCAAAGGTTTGTCCTCTTTCTCCGGCATAAGGTCGGCCCATTCGAGACCGGCCGCCGAAAGAACGTCGTTGATATTGCATTCGGCAAAGCAATTCATTAGAATTCTATCCTCTGACGGCAGATATGTTATTGATAGGCTTCGTTTTCTATCGTCATGGTTCGGGCAAAAGGCTTGCCACTTGTTCGGCCCTCTGGCCCGAACGCCACTAAGTGCAGACAGAACCTTGTTGATATCACTCATGCCTCAGTGCCTCCGCGTGATTCTCTTTCCAGGAAATCCTCAACCCATTCGTCCCTGGTCATAATCTTTATGCCGCACCGGATATGCTTCAGCCGTCCATCCAGGCATGCGCACCGGAGATAGTTATAGCTCAGGCCATACTGGTCTGCGTACCTTTTCAGTATGTTAAATTCGTGTTCCGTCATGCTCTGTCACCTCCTCAGTATTCTCCCCTCAGTATTTTCTGCGCTGACTGGATTTCCTCGATGACCTGCTGTACCTGGTACCGTATTTCTGGAATGATGAACGAATCAATCTGATAATCTATTTCTGCCTCATCCAGTCCATCTGCTTTCATCTTATTTGTTTCGTCTGACAGCTTGAACCTTGCTGGCATTACTACACGATTATCGCAGAAGTGGCAGCATGGTCCGTCCGTCTCCCGGTCAGCGATCGGCCACGGATTGCAGCCGCCGAATGGATCATCAATCGGATACCCGCAAATACTGCATACTTTCTTCTCCATGCCCTCTATTACTTCTACCTCAATTCCTCCGATGTTCTTTTTCATCATATTTCCTCCTCTCCAAACAGTTCTGCTTCATCCATATCCAACGCCTCTGCGACTCGTTTCCTCCAGCCAGGCCAGAATACCACTTTGCCGCTGAGTGCTGCATATAATGACTGCGGTACAATCCCGGCCTCGATTGCCAGACGGCGCGTCGAGATTCTGCGCTCTTGCATAACTCGTTCTAACTTTTCATATTTCACTGATGTGCCTCCTCTCGTTCAGATTTTCACTTGCAAGTTTTACAGTTTTATATTACAATGGCTTTAAAGGAATTAGAAGCGAATTTTAGCAACTTGCCAAAAATGTTCAAATTTCAGTATATTGTGAGGTTATAGATGAAAAAAAGCAATTATGAATATGATAACGCTGTATTCTATGGTCGCCTGGATGAGCTGCGCAAAGCAAAGGGATGCAAGACGTTCAAAGACTTTGCCAGAAAGATAGGCATCCAGGAGACAAATATCTCCAAATGGAAAACCGGAACATCATCCCCCCGGATAACGACCATGATAGAGATTTGTAATAAATGCGGATGTGATCTGGACTATCTGCTGGGTAAGAGCAACACCTTTAGAAGTGAGAACAATGACACCCATAGAGAGACCGGCCTGTCAGAAGAGGCCATTGAGAAACTTCGCCTATATAAAGAGGAACAAAACAGAGCGCATACTTATTTTCCGGAAACCGCACACCTCATCGGAACGGAATTCGAGAAGTACGTTCAGCCTCACCGCTTTATACCTGAGCTCCTGTCTTTCGTTCTCACCTACCACGCTCCCGGAGCCGACCAAACAGTGTTAGAGCAAATCGTCAATAGAGCTTGTAGGCACAACACGGCTCGCGCCGGATTCTCATTCCTGCCAGCCGTCACGCAGGAAGTCTGTTTAGAGGCATACGAAAAAGCACTCGAGGAGATAAGCTCGAATTATTACAACTATGAGAGCACGCCCGAGAAAAGTTACAAGCGAAACGTCCGGGAAATCATGCTCGAGAGAAAAGGCGATATTCTGAAAAGACTTCCGGTTAGTATGGCAGATGATGTTTATGAGAATATCGAGATTGCAAAGGTTCAGCATGTGTATCCCTTGATCGCAAAGGCCTCTGATGATGCGGACGATTCTTTTCAATATCATACATCAAAGGACCTACTGAGAATGTTCATGGAATTTATGTCCGATCTGGATGTACTTGAAGCAGACAAATAAAAAATGAACGGCAGCCACCCTACCACGAGCAAGCTGCCGTCCTGGTACCATATACATCCTATCACCATCCGAAGTGAATTGAAAGGCACCGGAATCATTATACATGATTCGGGCCGGAAAGGAAAGCAAATGAAACAGAAGCAAATCAGAATCCCTCAGATCGAGATCGTGACCGCGCCCGATCCGGCAACGCTCCAGGAAGAGATCAACAAGGTTCTCCTGCAGCATCCTATCGTCAAGGATATCAGCATCGAAGATGGCCGCGCCGTCATCCAGTATGATGTCACTGTCAACGCCCCTGCGCCGCCTCCACTTGAGACCGGCGGCCCTGTCGCTCCAGATCATACTCTGACCTTTACGGACTCACTCGATCCGGATCAGTCCGTTCGGATGGTAGTCGAGCTGATCCTGCCGAAGCTGGCCGGAAGATATTACTGCTGCGACTGTGACAATTATGACTGGGGAAAAGGCTGTCCGTATCGTAAAGGGAGAATCATGCCGACGGATCCTTGCTGCGATATGCTGAACGTCACGATCAGCAGCCAGGAGAGCATCATAGACAAACCCGAACGGATAGACCAGATAGAACCGAAACAGATAGAATTCAAAGAGGAGGCATAGATATGGCAACATTCACAAGAAAGAAATACGATGATAAGGGATGGCTTCTCTCCTGCCGGATAACCGTATCAAATGGACTCGCTGCTGACGGCTCACAAAAGAGAGAGTCCATCACCTGGCACGCGGATCCTGCCGCAGAGAATACTAAGAAACGCAGAGAGGACTCCATGAAAAAGGCCGGGATGGAATTCGAGCTTGCTGTCAAGAATGGTTCCTATACAAGCGGCGGCAACATGACTCTGAAAGACTATCTCGATAGATGGCTGGAGGATCACGTCAAGAGGAACCTCACAACCGGATCTTATACCACTTGTGAGACCTGGATTAGAACGGTCATAGTTCCGGAGATCGGCACGATCAAACTAAAAGACCTCAGGAAGTCAGACCTCAAGGGCCTGTATGCCCGCATGGAGGATGGAACCCTCAAAGGCAACCCAAAGGCATACAAGCAAAACTCCATCCGGAGAGTCCACCAGGTTATCTCCAGCGCGTTGAGTATAGCCGTTGACGATGAGATCATCTCTCATAACGTTGCTATGGGACTCAAAATGCACAAGCGGGACAAAATGGCTGATGTAAAACACTTTGAAGATCAGCAGGCTGTCGCTTTTCTCCAGTCCCTGGACGAACCATATACGATCATCAACCGCGGGAGGAAACGTAAAGACGGAACACCCTCTGCGGAACATAGAGAAGTCACCAGAATCCAGTTCCAGCTCAAAGTCCTGTTTTACCTCGCCTGTTATGCAGGCCTGAGGAGAGGAGAACTCCTGGCCCTGACATGGGATGACATAGACTTCGAAAACAGCACGATCGATGTCAACAAATCCTATGAGGCAGATAAGGCGAAAGGATCCTCAAAGGAAACCAAAACAGCGGGATCAAATAGACTCGTCAAGGTTCCTCAAATCTGCATGGACCTGTTGAGCGACTTGAGAGAAGAACGAGAAGAGTACAAAACCAACCTGGGAGACTCCTGGAGAGGAGATCCTGACCATGACGTTCTGTTCATCAAATCTGACGGTTCTCCTATGGGCATAGATACGCCGAATAAGGCTTTTAAGCACGCCATCAAGAGATATAATCAATCCCATGATGAAAAGCTCCCAGAGATTACGCTACACGGCCTCAGGCACACTACTGCATCAATATTGATCGATAGCGGTATGCCAGATGTAGCTGTCGCAAAAGTTCTCGGACACTCCGACCCATCAACAACCCGGCAGGTTTATGCTCACGCTTTCCGAAAAACTGTCGACGGAGCTGCAGATATAATGGCTGACCGACTCGCAGCGGGTAACACCAAACGCGCCCATGTTGCACCATAAAAGCTGCAGAAATCACGAAACGTGCACCAAACGTGCACCAAACTGAAAAACAGAGATTGAAAACACATCGGACGTTCTAAGCATGAAAAAACCTGGATCCCTTTGAATTACTGGAGTCCAGGTTTCTTCTATCTGGTCGGGATGACTGGATTCGAACCAGCGGCCTTTGCGTCCCGAAATTTGAAATCCGCTTTTCGTACCTGTTTCCAGTTTTCTGCATTGTTCTCCAGAACGCAGTAATCGCAACGGTTCCGGCCGGTTCTCTTTTCTCTATCTTTGTCTGGCTTTTATTCCCATTTTGGCGCATTTTACCCCATTTTGGCAAAAAGGTCACACCAACATCACACCAAAAAGAATCATCCTCACACACTATCGAGAACCAAAACCTGCCTGCCGATTTCCATTTCTGGTTTTAGGATAGACCCCATCCTGTCGGATAAGATGCCAAAATCGCTCCGGGAGTGCATCGAGTATTCGGTAGACAACCCGTTTTCTCCTGGTGCAAAGACTAAGATACTCCCGAAGAAAACCTCGTTTTCGTTTTCATCTATTGCAGTCACGTTCTCACTATCCGAACCAACCGCTGCAGGATCAAACATAATCTCGTACTTTCTCCCGCCGATTTCCCGGAGATCCGTTGCAAGGTTATCTGTCCCGATCAGATCGCAGTATTCGCTGATCTTTCCGGAGACAGTTATCCATAGGGACCGATTCTCTTTAGCATCTATCAATAATACATTCATCGTTCTTCTCGTTTCTCCCATGATGCGACATTATCCAGCGCGATCATCTCCGGAGAGCTGGTACCGGTATATTTAAAGGAAGATAACCCGGTCCCATGATATGACCGCGCCTCCAGCTTTTCATCCAGGAACGACCGCAGGACTGGCGCATCCTCCGACTTCCGGATCTTCCTAAAAGCTTGCTTTTCCTGTGTTGCTATGGTGCTTTTGCTTTTCCCCAGCTCGTCAGCACACTGTTTCAACGTCTTGTCCTCTTTGAATCGCGCCCGCAGGATATACTGATCACGTTCTGAGAGCTTCGCAACAACGGCCCACAGTTTGACCGCAAGCTGTTCCCGCTGGACCTCATCGATCAGATCATCAATGCCGTTCTCATCATCCGGGATGGTATCAATGATGGCCTGTTCCTCTTCTATTCCGTCAACCGGCGCGTCCAGACTGCCTGTTATCAAAAATAACGCATCTGCCTTGATTGCCTCAACCCCGGCCGGAGACAGCTCCAACGCGGAACATAGTTCTGCCGAAGTCGGCAGTCGTCCAAAGTCGCTCTCGAAGCTGCTGCAGAGCCGTTTATACTGGCGTATTCGCTCCATCTGATGGACCGGGATTCGGATGATGTTTCCGTGGTTCTCAATGTACCTCAGGAGCCACCATTTGAGCCATAGACCCGCGTAATTAACGAAAGAACCCTGTTGCTCATCGTACTGATCAACGGCTTTTAAAATGGCGAAATAAGCCTCCTGGAGCAAATCATCAAGTTCGATTCCCGGACGGACTAAAGGCTGCGCGATCTGGTGAATCAGTCCCAGATTTTTCTCGTAAATCATCGCAAGGCACTCCAGCCGGTTCTGTCCTCTCTGAGCCATTCTGACAAGTTCCTCATTACTCGACGGCATACTGCGTCACCGTGTTACTGCGGGATCCGGTTCGACTTCAATCAAAAACATCTGCGTCGACAGTCTTGCTTCTCCAGCATGGACCATCAGCTTGCAGATACACTGGCCGGATTCTCCGGACACGTTTTCATTTGTGACAAGTGCGACATCACTTCCGGAGTGCTCCAGATCCTCTGAGATTCCCTCGCCGTCTGGCGTTTTTCCTCTCATCGTGACTGATGCTCCGTCTGGAATGGCATACAGATCCGCGCCGTCCGTCAACGTGATGAGGATCCTGCTGCCGCTATCGTGCTGGCTGATCCGGATGACTGGCGGCTGACCATCTGTCGGAGTGACATCTACCTTAACCCTTGTTATATACATCGTCATTTGTCTGAACCTCTCTGCTCTATTACAAAACTATTCCAAACCATTCAAGGAACACCTCTCGCGCCGTTCGCGCGTAATTTGTGCTCTGTGGATCGCCACCGTCCGACACTATTGGATATTTGGGCGCTGCCGGCGTTGAATCTGCTTCAGGTTCTGCCGGCGCTTCACCGTCAAGCCAGAGTGCGAACTGATCCTGCGTTGTCATGCCCTCATAGGTTGTGTTTTCATCGTCACTATTGTTCTGTTCTGCTTTGAATTTAGCCAGCTCAAAGGCTGATGTAGCTATTTCCTTAACTGTTTCACCGGTTATCAGGTCGACCGGCACACCTGTTTTTTCGGCGGCCGCCTGCCGCAGTTCCATGATTTCTGTCTCTGTCATTGGTGCGTATCCTTTCTGTTACCTCACATGCTTTTTTGCATGCTTTTGAATGATCTGCTCTAAAACTGTATCATCGTTGTTTTCGTATGCCTCAAGCTCTGAGATCCTTGTAGAAATCTCGCGCAACTGTTTAGACAACGCGGCAATATCGCGCCCGCTGTTGGACTCGTCAATAGTCGCGGCTATCTTGGCCTGCAGCGCTCTCAACGTGGTCAATTCGCTGCCTTTTGAGAGTGTATCGAGTATCTTTCCATCGGTTTTCATTTGTATATCCTTTGCCCTTTTTCATGTGGAAATTGCTTGTGGGGAAATCGGCGCT
>Ga0256405_10012150_pt1 | contig 10763 bp, 9 predicted proteins | sample RumenRJG_02DNA_FD_189096 | JGI IMG/M metagenome (GOLD analysis project Ga0256405, IMG submission 189096) | Bovine rumen microbial communities from Lethbridge, Alberta, Canada - RJG_02 | ecosystem: Host-associated > Mammals > Digestive system > Stomach > Rumen | place: Canada: Alberta | collected... | reverse complement strand
CGCATAACGTATTTTTGTAAGCCAAAACTTTCGATACGTCTTCTGATGTTTTCAGCCGCTTTTTGCTCGTGGCCACCTTGAGTTGTGGCAATATACCATTTCTTTTCTGCTAAATTTTCAGACATACTTCTTACCTCAATGATTCAAATGCTTGTCTTAATTCTTTAACTAGAACTTCGCTTGCATAGTTTTCGAGCAATAAGAAAATTGCTGCAAAAATAGTTATAACTAAAACTGTAATAAATGCAGGTAACAATTCTTTTCTCTTAGGCCATTTAATTCTTTTTCCTTCGTGGAAAACGCCCCTAATGTAGTTAGTGATCTTATTCATAAAACTTCCTCACTTACTTTCTTTATGTAGAGTATACTTGCCGCATCTTGGACAAAACTTGTTAAGTTCAAGTCTAGCTTGGGCATTCTCTACTTTTCTAGTTGTCGAATAATTTCTGGCAAGACATTCAGTGCAAATTAAAATAACCTTTTTCCTCATGTTAATTCACCTTATTTAAACAACTTGCACTAATTTTAAAATCACTAAACACAAGTGTCAAGATTATATTTATATAATCACGACATATAGCATTAAACAGCATAATACCTAACACTTTCATGATGAGTTCCAGGTACAGCTGCTGGAAACTCTAAAAATTCGTGTTTAAATCTATTTTTATCAACTTTTGGTAATCTAATTTCTCTTAAAATCAAATCAAAACATTCATCAATTGTATGTAAAACTGTGTAATAAGAAGATCCAACGAGTTTTGCAGAATTTTTCGCATTCTTTCCATCAAATAAAACATCCATATATAAATATTCGACAGGAGAAAAAGTATAATGACCTTCTTTAATCTTATTCACTAAATTTTGTTTGTATGAGTTATAAACGTACTCTCTTCCTTCACTTAATCTCTCATAGAAAGCTGGACCACCCTTGTCATATTCACACATTTCTTCTTCACATTTTTCGCTTTCATCAAAAACATATACGCCCCATTTTCTATTCTTTTTCAAAATTTCACTTATGAAAAACAGCAAAGTTTGAACAAAAAAGCCTCTAAAGTCCACTATTTTTCTAAAATTTTCATATGACAGGACATAAAACACTGCATGATTTAATATGCCTTCAAAATCTAAACTACAAGATCCGAACTTGTTAACATAAGACTTATATTTAGCAAAAATTGGGATCGAGATATTTTGACAAGCCTTATAAAAAATCTTCTGTGATCTAATGTCACCACCCCTGGCTTTGGCGATGACATTTTCGTAGTCTAAAAAACTAGCGTCGATTCCCATAATCACGCTCCAACCAAAAATTCTATCTCTTTTTATAAATTTCTAATCGAATATAGCGCTATTCCACACGCCAAACTTGCATTGAGACAATTGACCTTTCCATACATAGGAATTTTGGCAATAATGTCACAGTTTTCTTTTACTAATCTGGAAATTCCATATCCTTCTGAACCAACAACAATACATAAAGGGGTGTCTTTAGGTAATTGCATTAATGTTGTATTTGAATCACCATCAAGTGCAACAATCCAGTAACCAGCTTTTTTAAGTTTTTCAATTGCATTAGACAAATTGCTAACTTCTACACATTTAATAAAATTGATCGCGCCTGTTGATACTTTTGAAACAGTTTCATTTAAAGAAACTGAGCCTTTTTTCTTATAAATAACACCACTTACATCAAATGCATCTGCGCTTCTAAGTATTGCCCCAAGATTATGAGGGTCGCTTAATCCATCTAACATCACCATTATTGGATTTTCCTTCTTCTTGCCATCTGAAATGACCTCTTCTAATCCATATGTATGATAGTTTTCGACTTCGCCAACTATTCCTTGATGAACTCCGCCATGAGCTAACGAGTCTAACTTGTTTTTTGGCGCAACAATAACAGGTATTTTTGCATTTTTAACGAGACTTAGTATTTTTTCGTCTTTAAAACCTTCAGCAATATATACTTTTTTTAATTTTTTTGCTTCAATTGCACCCTTGATCGGATTCTTTCCAATAATTATGCTCATGCGTATCTCCTAAAAAATAACACCTCATAAAAAGAGGTATTGCAAATTCCTATTTATAAAAATTGACTGAGTTGTTTTAATCTATAAAACTCCCTTTGCGATTAAATCTTTTCTGATAGCATCACTTCTCTCAAAATCTTTATTATTTTTAGCTTCTTGATATTGATTATAAAGGTCCTTTTCTTCGGTAGTAAATGCCTTTGGTTCGTAGTGCAAACCTAGGATGTGACACATATCAGTGAGTGTATAGAAATAGTCTTGCAATAGACTTAAATCTTTATCTTTTTTTCTAATTTCTACGTTAGCTTCTTTGATAATATTTAGCATCTCAGTAATAGCATTTGGAATGTTGATATCGTTTGATAATTCATTCAAAAAACTCGACATTTTAGTTGAAATACCCTGCAAAACCCCATTATTTACGTTGATATTGAGATTTAATTGCTTATAAACGAAATCAATTTTTTGCTTAATTGATTTTGCGTCATTTATAGTTTCATCAGTGAAATTTAAGACACTTCTATATGGGCAATTAAGTAAGGTTAAACGAACAACATCTGCACCATATTCGGCAATGGCATCTTTTGCAAGAATTACGTTGCCTAAAGACTTGGACATTTTCTCACCTTTGATGTTCATCATTGCGTTATGAATCCAATAATTTGCAATAGCATTTCCGTTCATGGCTTCCGCTTGAGCGATTTCGTTCTCGTGATGTGGGAATTTAAGGTCCATACCACCACCATGAATGTCAATTTTCCCTTTAAAAATTGAATCAATCATAACACAGCATTCTGTGTGCCACCCTGGTCGTCCAAAGCACCATGGAGTTTCCCATTTAATGCCATCTTTTGTATCTTTCCAAAGTAAGAAATCTAATGGGTTCTTTTTCTTAGTGTTTTCTTCAACTCTTGCACCGCTGATTAAGTCTTCTTTGTTAATTTTTGAAAGCTGACCATAATTTTCGCTCTTTTCAACATCAAAAAATACTTCGCCATCATTGACATAAGCCGCGCCTTTATCAACTAATCTTTCAATATAGCTAATAATTTGAGGCATATATTCTGTGACTTTTGGATTTTCGTATGCTGCTTCAACATTAAAAGCATCTAAGCATGCACGATATTTTGAAATATAAAACTCAGTAATTTCTTTTTCAGTTTTGCCTTCTGCAATTGCCTTGTTGATGATTTTGTCATCAACATCTGTGTAATTTGACACATATTTAACTCTATAACCGACATATTCTAAGAATTTTCTAAATGTATCAAAGAATACAACAGGTCTCATATTTCCAATATGAGGATCGTTATAAACTGTTGGACCACAAACGTAACAAGAAACCTCTCCCTCTTTAATAGTTTTGAAAGGTTCAATTTTGTTTGAAAGTGAGTTATAAACTTTAATTTCCATTTGTTAGTCCTCCTAATCGCATAGATTTTACCACAAAAATCTACTTTCTTCATTGATTTATGTAATGAATTACATAAAATAAATTATCTCTTATGATATAATATTTAACTCGGAGGAAATGTTATGAAAAGATCACTCAGCGGAATTAAACCAACAGGCAATCTAACATTAGGAAATTACATCGGCGCACTTAGAGAATTCTCAAAATATCAAGGCGAAGACCACGAAAATTTCATTTTTATTGCTGATTTACACGCATTAACACTTCCAATTGACCCAGCGTTTTTAAGAGCAAACACAAAAGATATAGTAGCTTTTTATCTTGCCGCCGGTCTAGATCCAGAAAAAACCACAATCTTCCTCCAAAGTGATGTCAGTGCACATTCAGAGTTAAACACAATCTTACAAAACTACGCATATATGGGTGAATTATCTAGAATGACACAATTCAAAGATAAATCACAAAAACTAAATAATGAGGCAATTGGCCTTGGACTTTTTGCTTATCCAGTCTTAATGGCTTGCGATATTTTACTTTATGACATTGATGTTGTCCCAGTTGGCGAAGATCAAACTCAACACGTTGAACTTTGTAGAGATTTAGCAAGAAGATTCAACGCAAGATACAACAAAGAAGTCTTCAAGATTCCTCAACCAGCCATTGCAAAAGTCGGCAAAAGAATCATGTCTCTTTCTGATCCAACCAAAAAGATGTCAAAAAGTGATCCAAAAGGCGATATTTTCTTAAAAGATGATCCAAATGTCATCAGAAAGAAGATTATGAGCGCAGTCACAGACACAGAAACCTGCGTAAAATATGATCCAGTCAACAAACCTGGCATTTCAAACTTATTAACCATCTATAGCGCACTTAGTGATATCTCAATTGAAGAAGCTGAAACGCAGTTCAAAGATTTTACAAGCTATGGCGAGTTCAAGAGAATTGTTGCTGATAAAGTATTAGAAGTTATCGTTCCATTCCAAGAAAAATATAAAGAAATTTTAGCAAGTGGCGTCATTGATGGAATCCTTGAAGAAGGCGCAAAAAGAGCATCATATGTAGCTAATAAAACTTTAAGAAAAGTAAAGAAAACAATTGGTCTATATGTTAAAAAATAAACCTAAAAATTTGATTGCAATTGACCTTGATGGAACACTGCTTCCAAAGACAAAAATTATATCAGAAAATAGCAAAAATTTTCTAAAAAACCTCGAATCTACAGGGAATTTGGTGGTTTTGGCCTCCGGAAGAGGCTATCGAAATCTCTTACAATATTATGATGACATTGGTCTAAAATCCTCACCAATTGTCGCCCACAACGGGCTTTATATTTCGCATCCAAAAGACATCAAATTTCCTGTTTTTTGCTATGAATTTGATAAGGAATTATTGAATGGACTTGTCCATGTAATGAGGCCTTACGCAACCAATATTTACTATGAAAATTTGCATGGGATTTACATTGAAAAACCAGACGAAAAACTTCAACAATTCTTCCATTATCAAGATAAGCCAACCAAAGTCGGTCCTTTAGGTAACGAAATCTCTGATACCGCCTTAACTCTTGTGTTTGGATTACCTGTAGTTAACTATAAAAAGGAAGAAATTACCAAAAAACTTAAAGAATTATACCCTGAAGTCGAGATTCGCTTTTGGTGTGACGAAAAATACTGCGAAATCTACAAAAAAGAAAATTCAAAAGGAGCCTGTATCGATAAAATTGCCGAAATTTATGATATCGATAAAAAGAACATCTATGCCTTTGGTGACAACGATAATGATTTAGAAATCATAAGCGCATATCCTCATTCATATTTAATGAAGAATGGATCAGATCAAATGAAGCCTTTAGCCGTCAATATTACTGAGTTCTCAAACGAGGAAGATGGCGTCATTAAAGAGCTGCAAAAGCATTTCAAATTATAGAGACACACGCAAAACTCGAATAAAATTAACATAGATTTGCTGCAAAATTTCGAAAAATAGTTGAGTTTTGCGGCGTTTTTTGTTTCAATATAAGTTTTTTATTAATTCGAGAGCTTATATTTTTTATTTTTAATAAAAAATAGTAAAATAGTTTTGCACTAGGAGGATTTAAAATGAAAATTAAAAAATTAGCACTTTTCACGCTATCACTCTTATCTGTCTCCTTACTTGCTGGATGTAAAAATAGCACTCCAGAAGAACCAGGAGGCGACACACCTGGTGGAGATACTCCAGGCGGAGATGAACCTATTGTTGCTGAAAAGTACATGGTCACATTCAAAGACGATGATGGACGAGAATTATACAAGTACGAAGCTGAAAAAGGCGACACAGCAATGTATGCAGGAGAAACCATCAAAGGCGTATTTGGTGTACAAGAAGGCGACTTAAACATCAAAGTTTTCGCTGGATGGAATAACCCATTAGCTTCAGTTACTGCTGATGTCACTTACACAGCAACTTACGATACATATTCATTACCAGTGGCTGGAACATCGCACTACTATGGTTCCTCACTTAAGATTGATGAAGAAGGCGTAATGTTGCATTACAACAATATCGATGCTGAATTACAGTATGAAGGGATCGAACAAGGTGAAACATTCCCTGTAGTTTTATTTGGTGACAAAAATAACAACGAATACTCAGTTACACTTTCAGGTGACGATAAGTATTTGATACAAGTTAGTGTTCAAACATTAGATGGACCACAAGTTCTTGGTTACTTCCAACCAGATGTTGAAGAATTCAAGGGTTCATATAATGGAATGGACGATCCAGATATGATGGGTCCTTATAACGAATATAACAATACTCTCTTCCTTGGCAATGAATTTGCCGCTGACATTAACTCATATAGAGCTGGCTATAAAACAGGTTACTATTCATTATTTGAATATAGAATCCAATCATATTTCAAATTAGATTCAGAAGGCCACTTATATAAAGCAATCGATGTCATGGACTATGAAGATGACTATGACTATTTCAATCTTAGACTTGATGATGAATCAATGAATTTATTCCAAATTTCTGAAGAATATGGCGATTCTGCAGCGTTTTTCCCAGATTATTCATATTTTGCAGATGGTTTATACTTCGATGAAGACACCATTTTTGAATTCGATGTCGATAACGATGACCCTTATAAAATCTATTTTGAGGATAGCGAATATGTTGCAGGTTTTGAGCATTCATACCAAGGTACAGTTGTCAACTTAACAAACCAAGAAGAAAGAATCACTATTGTTCCTTCTTCAAATGGAGTCAAATTTATAAGAGGTGAAGATTCTTGGGATTGTGCTGTTAACTTATTAGCTGGTGATTATTTCTCTGATTGGGAAGGTATTACGTATTCATCAGATGATTTAAAGGTTGAATTTGTTACTGACCTTGATTGGGATACATATGACTATCTTTATAACCTTTATATTAACGATGAAATGGTTGAGTATACTTATGGTGTCTACAACGGACTTAAAGTTATCAAAACAAATTACAATGACAAAGATATCTACTTTAATATTTATCAAAACGGAATTTGTATGGAAGCAGTCTTAGAAGGCGAGAGTCAATATCTCGTTAACCGCGAATTCTTCGAAGAGCAATTTGTTGGTACTTATGATTATGATTACTTCGAAAACAATAACGGATTTGAACAAAAGAAAGATGTTCTAAAAATTGATTCTGGATTTGAAGTTTCAATCAACGAGCAAAGCGTTGAATCTGAATTTGTTTATGACGTCGAACATAAATCACCATATATCAGCATTGAAAATGGCGATAACGATTTAAAACTTAAGTTCTTCTCAGTAGAACCAAAAATTGTCTATCTTGATGATGGCAATACAACCCTTGCTAATGCAAAACTCTATGTCGCTGAAGATGCCTTAGAATATTACTACAACACATTTATCGATGGTAGCTGGAATGTTCTTGCTTATGATGGAGATTCTTTAAAGATTAACGGAGCAGATGCATATTTTGAAACAACGCTATTAACATCAGGTACAGGATATACTCTTGGATTCCTCATTTACCATTCATCAGGTCTCTATTTCTATTTACCATCAAAAACTGGTGCCCAATATTTATTCGCATTAGATTCGGAAACTGGTGAATTACTTGATCCAACCACATTTATTCCTACATCAATGGTTCAAAAAATGATTCAAAAATACTATTTTGAACACTCTGAATACGATGAAGATTATTTCGAATTAAATAATCATGGTGAATTCTATGTACCAGTTGGTAATGAAGAAACACATGTTTGCGCACACGAAAAACGCTCGTTCTATTTCCAAATCGAACCAACAACTGGCGTTCCAATGATTTATTTTGAACACGTTATTGGTGAGGAACAAGTTTATATAGGCATTAAAGTTTATGATAACTACATCAGAGTTGGAGGACAAAACGAAAACTACGTTTCAGAACTTGCTCACTTAGCTCAAGGTGCATATACATTCTCAGATGCCGCAAGCTCATATGCTGTCTTAATTGATGGAATTAATATGGATGTCAATGGAATTCCTATGACAAGAACAGAATTCTCACTCGAAGACAGCAAACTTATCGCAAAAGGTTATGACGGACCATCAAATTACACTGTTACATTTGATGTTGAGTTTGGTGACGTATCAAATCCTGTTCTTTCTGGAACAGTTATGGTCCCACCAAATCCAGCACAAACAATTTCAGATATCCATCTAATCAAAAATGATGCTTTCGATAAGAGAACCTTCCTTGGCAAATACATTCATGATGACCACGAATACGAAATGGTTTTAGAATATAGCGAACTCTATGGAACTGAAACATATGTACTTAAAGATGAAAATGGTACAGTTGTCTGTTCATACGCTTCATTTGCTTATCGTAATGGTTCCTGTGTTTTAGTTGGTAAATATCAAAGATTTACATCAACACAAACCTATGTTTTCTCAATTATCAACGGCGAAAGAACCTTCGAAATCGTTGAATAAGAATTAAGGTTTAAGGATTTTAAAAACCTCTAAATTTCCAAAAATAATGGACTTTTAGAGGTTTTTTCTTTTAAATTAACGTATTTTTTCAATAATTTTTTGTTCTATTTCACCTAGCGTTGCAACGAATTTTTTATCATTTAGATAAGCTAATTCACATTCTAAATTATGGAACTCGATGCTATGAGCATGTAGGAATTGAGAATCATAATCAAACATATTTTTGAACTTTTTATTTGCTTCAAAATTTCCATATTTTTGATCTCCCATAATTGGATGACCAATATATTGGAAGTGAACTCTTAATTGATGTGTTCTTCCTGTTTTTAAAGTTGCTTCAACCAAGCTATATTCTTTATTTGCCCAAACGACATGATAAAGTGTCTTTGCACTTTTAGCTCCGTTCTTTAAACTTCCAACTTTAACGAATCCTGAATCTGCATCTTTCATTAAAGGTGCTTCAATTATTCCATCTTTTTCTATTTTTCCATCAACCAATAAGAGATATCTCTTATCTATGTTTTCATGATCTTGGAATTTTTCCGTAATCATTTGAACAGTCATCAAGTTTTTTGCAAAAACCACTAGACCACTTGTATTTCTATCTAATCTATGACATGGAGAAGGTACAAAATCGACTCCATCATTTTTGAATTCACCTTTTTTATATAAATATGATTGAACTAAGTTCGTTAAAGTGATTCTTTTTTCTTCAGCATCACCATGAACCAAAATTCCTTTTGGCTTATTCAAAATTAAAACATTTTGGTCTTCATAAATTATGTCTAAGTTGGCTTTTAAAACTTCGATCTTTTTAGGATTATTAAATTCTTTTAACTGTTCATCAGTCACATATACTCTTAAAACATCATTTTCTTGAAGAATATAGTTCTCTTTTATCCGTTTTCCATTGATTTTGACATCTTTTTTTCTAAATGTTTTGTAAATAAAACTTAATGGGGCATCATTTAAATATTTCCTCACGAACTTATCGGCTCTTTGGTTTGCACTAGTTTTATCAATCTTAATTTCAAACATGAGTTGATTATAACATAAAGAATAATCATTAAATAAATTATTTAATGACAAGTGCATTTGACATTGATAAAATAATTAACGCTGGAGAAATACCCAAGAGGCTGAAGGGGCGGGCTTGGAAAGCTCGTAGTCTGTAACAGGAGCAGGGGTTCAAATCCCCTTTTCTCCGCCATCATCGATTATCTAGACACGTACGAAAAGGTGCGTGTTTTTTTGAGCATTATTTGTTATATTTGATCTTGCGAATACAGCTTTATCAAATTGTAACTAGACACATAAAAAACCCATGAAAAATCTGGACGGACACGTTGTTCAAACTTTTTTATTTCGCTCTATAATAAGGAATGTCTTATTTAAGCGCTGTCTCTAAAATAATGTTTAATACAGAAATTGTGTCAGAGAACGATATATCAGAGGCAAACTCATTCTTCTTTGAAAATGATTCCCATCTTTTCTGCATAGATAAATCATTTTCAATTTGATTCTTTATTTCGGTCGCGTATCCCGAAGAAAAAATAGTATTTCTATATCTACACGTATTATTAAACGCTTCTTTAAGAGTGGAAATATTAATATCATCCCATCTTAATTTATAGATGATATACAAATCATAGAAGTCCTTACTTCTACTGTTTGTCACACCTCTGTTGAGAATTGTTTGAAGTTTTTCTGCAATAATAGTTTCAAAATTATAGGCAGCAAAAGTCAAAATCTCGTTGTCAAATAAACATCTATAACTATAAGAAACAGATGAAGGAGTAATTGGATCACCAGTAGCGATATCAATACTCACCACCACCTTAACATTCTCAAGTCTACCTAGCAAGGAGACATTAAAACCACCATATTCATCTTCTTGTCGAATATCATTAATATCAACAAATTCAAAAGTAATGTTGTCATCGACATCTATTTCAGCAATTTCTTTAAAAATCTTCTCAATATTTTCTTTGTTCATCGGTAATTTTGTTAATAAGAAATCCATATCCATTGTGGATCTAAAATCAATGCCTAAAGTAGTAGAAAGTAAGAACCCGCCTTTAAAAACAAAATTTTCAACATATTGAGATTTTGCTAATCTTTTTAAGAATGCATCAAAGAAATAATCTTGAAGAATAACGTTTGAAGGAACTCCTTTTTGACTAGACAAATTTTTGATTCTAGCCTGTAATGAATTCTTATTAATTTTCATTTAAAAGCACCTCCATTAGACTATTTACTTTATCTTCGATTTTCATTATACGTGCGTATTGGATAAGCCTATTCACATTTTTATCTTTTCTTTTGCTATACCAGGTTACA
>Ga0256405_10012149_pt1 | contig 10765 bp, 9 predicted proteins | sample RumenRJG_02DNA_FD_189096 | JGI IMG/M metagenome (GOLD analysis project Ga0256405, IMG submission 189096) | Bovine rumen microbial communities from Lethbridge, Alberta, Canada - RJG_02 | ecosystem: Host-associated > Mammals > Digestive system > Stomach > Rumen | place: Canada: Alberta | collected... | reverse complement strand
GCATTTACATTGCCGGACGTGTCTTTAAGTGGATCAAGGCACAGGGCGGCGTTGCGGCGCTGGAGAAGGTCAATATTGAAAAGGCAAATCTCCTCTATGACTTTATTGACAACAGCCGTCTCTTCAAGGGCACTGCCGTCAAAGAAGACCGGAGCCGCATGAACGTCACCTTCGTTACCGGCGATCCGGATATGGATGCCCGTTTCTGCAAGGAAGCCGCAGCAAAGGGCCTTGTCAACGTCAAGGGACACCGGATTGTGGGCGGCATGCGCGCCAGCATCTACAATGCCATGCCGATCGAAGGCGTCCGCGCACTCGTCAGCTTCATGAAGGAATTTGAGCAGGCCAACGCCTGATTCTGTTTGAGCCCGGACCGCCTTCGGGCGGTCATTTTATCAGGCGGGGGGCAATAGTCCGGCATCGGATGCTCCATCCGGATGCATCATCCGATGCCGCCTTCCCTGCTTCCTGCCTCACTCCGGACCAACCAGCCAAAAAAGGTGCGGGCCCTGGCCAGGACAAAAGCCGCTCCGGCAAAAGCCCATAATTGAGGCCTGCAAAAGAGGAGAAACGTTATGGAATACAATATAAAAACACTGAATTCGATTTCACCGGCGATTTATACCGAACTGCATTCCAATTACCATGTTTCGGATAATTTTGATGCGCCGGATGCCATCCTTGTGCGCTCTGCCTCCATGCATGAGATGACCATTCCCGCCAGTGTCCAGTGCATTGCGCGCGCGGGTGCCGGCACCAACAATATCCCCATCGACGCCTGCAGCGAGGCGGGCATCTGCGTTTTCAATACCCCCGGTGCAAACGCCAACGCCGTCTGCGAGCTGGTCATCGCCGCCATGCTCCTCTCCTGCCGGAACATCATCGGCGGAATCGAGTGGGAAAAGGAAACCCAGATTGGCCAGGGTGACAAGCTGGAGAAGAACGTGGAAAAGGGCAAAAGCCAGTTTGTGGGTCCCGAGCTCCGCGGAAAGACCCTGGGCGTCATCGGCCTGGGCGCTATCGGCGTACTGGTTTCAAACGCCGCCGTGGCTCTTGGCATGAATGTCATCGGCTATGATCCCATGATCTCCGTTGATCACGCCTGGAAGCTGTCCCGCAAGGTTCATCGGGAAACGTCCCTTGATGCCGTTTTTGCCCAGAGTGATTTCCTGACGGTTCACGTTCCGCTGAACGACAAGACCCGCGGCATGATCGGCCAGCGTGCCCTTTCCCTGTGCAAGAAGGGCGTCCGGATCATGAACTTCTCCCGCGGCGGACTGGTGGATGAAGAGTCCCTGATTGCCGCCCTGGGGGATGAGCGTGTTTCCCATTATGTGACCGATTTCGGCAGCGAAACCCTCCTCAAGACCGAGGGCGTCATCTGCCTGCCCCACCTGGGTGCCTCCACGCCTGAGAGCGAGGAAAACTGTGCGGTGATGGCTGCGGCCCAGACGCGCGATTACCTCGAATCCGGCATTATCCGCAACAGCGTCAACCTGCCGGCCGTGGATCTGGCCCCGATCACCAAGCCGCGCCTTCTCTGCATTCACAGCAACATTCCCAACGTTCTGAGCGCCATTACCTCCGCTGTCTCCGGTTTCTCTCTCAACATCTCGGACCTGGTAAACCGTTCCCGCGGAAATATGGCAGTCTCTGTACTGGACATCGACGATCTGCCGAATGAACATAAGGATGAACTGCTTGAAAAGATCTCCTCCATCGCCGGCATGAAGCGCGTCCGTCTCCTGACGCTCTGATCATCCCTCCAGGCTTCCCTTCAGGGAAGCCTTTTTCGTCTCTGTGATTTTTCCCGGCGCATCCGGCAAACCTCCATATTCCTCCTCTGCTCTCTATTGACTGAATGTCTGAAGCATTGTATCATGACCTCATAGTCTGAGTGACAGCTCACGGAAAGGACGATCAACATGGCACCAAAGAAGAAAAATAACCACGCCGGCAACGATCCCTTCGACTTCAGCGAACAGATTGAGGAGCTGGAGGCTCTTCTGGATGAGGAGGAAGATGAAACCAGGCGTGAAATCTTAAAAGGGCTTCTGTATCAGGTTCGCTTTAATGTTCGTGACTATTTCGATAAGATGGAAGCAAAAAATGAGCGTTTTCCCATGATCCCGCCGCCTCCTCCCCGCGGCTCTAAAAAGGATGCGATCCGTGAAACCTCTGAGATATCGGAATATCACCGGAAGCATCCCAATGGGCCTGTGAAGATTGTCCGGGGCACAAAAACCATCCGGGAACTGCTTGACCGCATGGATGACTCTGACCTGTACAATTACTGCAAGTATGTCCAGGAATACGATGTCCTTCTTAATCATTCGCGGACAAAATGGATCGAGGCCATCCATGAGGCTTATTTCAGGGATCCGTCCGTCTTTCTCTACTGCGTCGACCCAGATCAGATGGATGATGTTCTCTCTCTGACCGAACTGGCTGATGAGGGAAAGGAATACACGGGAAAAGCAATGCCTTTCCTGGCACTCTCCTGCCTTGCCACCTTCGATCTGAAAAACGCCACCCTGACACTTGCCAGCGATTATGAGGAGCTTTTCAGCAAGATCACCCCGTCAAAGCTGAAGCATGCCAATAAACGTGTTAGAGAGTTTGACCCCGCCATGGATGTGCTGATGCACCATTTCGGGCTGATTGAAATGATCGAGGTTCCCGGCCTTCTGAAAGATCTCTTCCAGATTGAAATGTCCGAAAAGCTCTGCTTCTCCCTGATGTACTTCCGGCTCTCCATTCCGAAAAAATATCAGACTCTGACCGTTCTCAGGGACGGAAGACATTTCATCTCTGAGATCGGCCTGGATCTGAACAAAATCATGCCGGGCATGAACGTGGGCGAATTCCTTGTCCCCTATTTCCCGCCGAATCAGTATCAGATGGAACAGTGGAAGAGAAAAGGAACCTATATGGATGTCTATCCGGGCTGGTCCTACCTGCTGGGTTTGCTTGCTCTCCATATGGGGATGAAAATGGAAGAGGCCAAACACGAATGTGATCTTTACTACCAGGATGTGCGAAACGGTGCAACGCTGAATGAGATGATGAATGACCTGATGGGATCCAGCGAGGGAAACAGGCATCTCATTCCCCGGATGATGATCTGGGAATGCGCCCTCCACTGTGTGCTGGGAACCGCCCTCCCCGGCCTGAAAGGCGCCAACCGGATTGTCACCTCGCAGATGTCGTATTTCATGAAGGATGCTTCCTTCGTCGATGATCCTGTCTCAGCAGAAAACATCAAGCCGGATACGCACATCGAAAACATGCCCGAGGACCTTCAGCGCGAACTGGGTTCCAGACTCTTTACCCTTGAAACCACGGATCTTGAACCCATCAAAGACATCGTGGATCAATTTCCGGACAACATCGATCTCAATTATATTTACGGGGTCGCCAATGAACGCCTCGGCCGGCTCCAGGAGGCCATCAGCGCATTTGAAAAAGTGGACCGCCTGATGGAGGGAAAATATGCTCTCATCAGGGACATCATAAAGCTCTGCCGGGATGGAAAGTTCCGGAAACCCGTTTCAATTCATTCTGACGGAACCCTGATCTTATGACCCGCAGCCATTCACCCTCCTCAGGCCTTCACTGTCCGTCTTCTCCCGCAGCGGCCCGGTCATTCCGGAATTGACACACTGCCGCTTCGTGACAGGTCCGCTCCTCAGGTCATATTCCTGGCCCAAGCCGGTCAGGAATTCCTTACCGATCCGCCTGGTTCTTTCTGTTCCGGCGGGGAACGGAAAAAAGGATTCGTACAACGCTTGTACGAATCCTCTTTTTTTGGTTTCTGCAAGGCAAACAAGTGCCGGAACAGGCTGAACCAATCCGGCTGTTTCCCGTTTTTCCTTAAGGCATGTCAGTTCCCGGTCAGATCGAACGGGAACTGACGCGTTACGGGGATCAGGCCCTCAGCGAATTGTTTTTGCAGGTGGGTACATTTACATCACCAAACAGCGTATTGTTTTTGCAGGTGGGTACATCTACATCACCAAACAGCGTATTGTTTTTGCAGGTGGGTACATCTACATCACCATGCAGCGGATCGGCGGGGCATTCCAGGCCACCCGAAACATCCTTCATTTCCTTATCGTTAATATTCTGTTCAAAAACATCTTTCTTCATTTCGTCCATGTTATCGTCCTCCTGTTTTTTGGGAACATTTGGTTGGTCTGTTCCTGATACGGCAGAACTTTTGTTCAGCGCGTTCATTATATCATTTTTACGCAGTCATGCAAATCTTTTTAGCCGCTTCCAATCAATTCCCGCCTGAACACCGTTTATTTTTTATCCCGGTCAGTCGGAAAACTGTCCTTGTATTTCATCCCCAGTTCTCTGGCTTTTTCATACCAGCCATTCCTGAACAGATAGCAGATTTCCTGATCCGCTGCCAGATAATCTGTTCCCGAATCGCCGCAGGCGGCTGCCCGGCAGCCTGCACCGCAGAGAGTGCGATAGTGACAGTCCCGACACTTTTCGTTGTGCTCGATGCACTCTCTCATCTGCCTCAGACAGGTACTGCGGTAAAAGGAATCGGAGAGAATTTCGCTCAGAGACTTATCGAACACCGAATCAAACTGATTTTCGATCGCTGTTGCTGCCATGGTCATGCAGGGAAGAATCTTTCCCTGCGGGCTGATATACAGCGTTTTCTTGACCGTACCGCAGGCCCAGGATTCTCCCGCCTCTTCACTGCCGGAAAACCCTGCCATTGGAAGTATGACGGCTCTTCGCTCCCGGCTGAACTCAATCAGCGTGGAAAACTGCACCGACAGCGGCATCCCGTCTGCCACATACTGCGGAATATAGGCCATGATGGCCTCATTTGCCTCATTCTGCGAAAGAAAATGCTCCTGCTGGTTTTTCCATCGCCCTGTGGGTGCTGCAATGTTCATCTTCAGATGCGATACACCCAGAGAGCCCAGCAGATCAACATTTTCTTTCAGATCTCCGATGTTGTGTTTATGCAGGCACATGGAACAGCTGGTCCGATAGCCCCGCTCGTGCAGAAGGCGGAATGCCCGTATCACGTTTTCCTCTGCCCCGGGGATGCCGCGCATCCAGTCATGCCAGCGCACCCCGTCAAAGCTCATATGGAAAAACGGATGCATCTGTCTCTTTTCAAGTTCCTCAAGCAGCTTTTCATCAACGAGTGCGCCGTTTGAATAAATCATCCTGAGAGAAATGTTCCGCTCCCGCAGTCCGTCCAGAATCTCAACAAAATGCGGGCTCACCAGCGGTTCGCCTCCCGTCAGATCCACGGCACGAATGCCGCAGGCCGCCAGTTCATCCAGAATATGAACACATTGTTCGGAGGTCAGATCGTCTCCCTGATAATCCGGTGCAGACATGAAGCAGTGACGGCAGCGATAATTACAGCGTCCCGTGATTGACCAATACGCAAGCATTTTATACATGGCAGGGAAGCTCTTGTATTCCTGCCACGGTTCAAGCCTTTGGGTTCCATCCCCCTTTTCAGCAATTCCGGAATCAACCAGCCGTTTCAGCGTTTGTCTCTGTTTATCGGTCAGGTCCTCCTCATGAATCTCTGTACGTCCATCACAGGCGTAGACCACCCGATAAGACTCCCTGTCAAAGAATTCCGTTCTAAACGGATCCGGATGGCGTAAGGCAAAAGGCAGCCCTTTCCAGCCGCAGAGCTCATAGCCCTGCTGCAAAATATAATACGATATTATTTCCAGCCTTCCAAATACCCAGATGATCACAGGAGTCCTCTGTCATCCAGCCTTTTCCCCCTGAAAACGATGATCGTTCCAGGGATGATTCCGCCTCTCAGACAGCTCCCGGCCATATTCCAAGAATCTCGTTCGTCCGGTATTATAATGCACTGTCTCCCTGAAAACAAGATTCCGGATTTTCCCATCACTGTTGCTTTGGTCTTATCGCACGTTTCCGGGAAATGAAAGCGGCCCTTTTATTTCCGGCGTCTTGACACGGCGCGGGCGGCGTGCTACTATGCCGCGACAGATGAATTTCAGGGAGGTTTTTTTCAGAAATGGAAAGAGACGAACGGTCCAAAATGCTGGGAACGATGCCAATCGGGCGGCTGATCCCGAAGGTTTCGATTCCCATTATGATTTCGATGCTGGTTCAGGCGCTGTACAACGTGGTAGACAGCATCTTTGTCGCCCGGTTTGATCCCAACGCCCTGACGGCGGTTTCCCTCGGCTATCCCATTCAGATGCTGATGATCGCGGCATCGGTCGGCATGGGCGTGGGCATCAACAGCCTGATCAGCCGAAAGCTGGGGGAAAAGAACAGGGAGGAAGCCCGGCAGGCCGCCTGGAACGGCCTGGTGATCGAGAGCGCCTGCTGCCTGCTGTTTTTCGTGATCGGTCTGTTCCTGGCCGGAACATTTATGGGATGGCTGGTATCCCCCACCCTGCAGGACGCGGAGACGATCCGCGGCATGGGAACCAGCTATCTGCAGATCGTGACGACCTTCAGTCTGGGCATCTTCCTTTCCATCACCTTTGAGCGAATGCTGCAGGCCACGGGAAACACGACACTGTCCATGCTGACTCAGCTGGTGGGCGCGTTAACCAATATCATCCTGGATCCCATCATGATTTTCGGTCTGCTGGGCTTCCCGAAGATGGGCGTAGCCGGGGCCGCCGCGGCGACGGTGATCGGCCAGCATGTCAGTGCCCTGGTAGGCTTCCTGTTCAACCAGAAGAAGAATGCCGAGCTGAAACTGGAACTGCGGGAATTTGCCGTCCGCTGGCCGGTGCTCAAGGACATTTTTGCCGTGGGTCTGCCCTCCACCGTGATGCAGGCAATCGGCTCGGTCATGAACGTGGGCATGAACGGGATTCTGTCCGGCTTTGCGGAGGGCAACGCAGCAGTCAACGTGCTGAATGTGTATTTCAAGCTCCAGTCCTTCGTATTCATGCCGGTTTTCGGTCTGGGCAGCGGGATGATTGCCATCGTCGGATACAATTACGGCGCACGGCTGAAGGAGCGGATCTATTCCGCCGTCAAAATCGCCTGGATCTGGGTGATTACGATTCTGGCGCTTGGGCTTTTGCTGTTCCAGTTCTTCCCGGGACAGCTGATGAGCCTGTTTGAATCCGGGGATTCCACCTCAGAGGTGACCCGGGCCATGACCCGGCTGGGGGTCACTGCCCTTCGGATCATCAGCTGTCATTTCCTGATCGCCTCCGTCGGCATCACCCTGAGCAACTTCTTCCAGGCGATCGGGAAAGGCATCTACAGCCTGATTATTTCCCTGAGCCGCCAGCTGATCGTGCTGCTGCCTGCGGCCCTGCTGCTGAAAGCGGTCTTCGGAACGGTGGATGCCGTCTGGTGGTGCTTCCTGATCGCGGAAGTCTTCTCCGCCGCCCTGTCGCTGTACTTCTATCGGAAATGCGACCGTGAGATTATCTCAAGGCTGTAAAGCAGGAACAGGCGTTCCCGGGCGCAGCCCTGTCACGCTGTGACAGATTGTCAAGTTCTGTCTGCTGACAGAAGTCCACTGAAATCAGTATAATACCGCCTGATCGGATTTCCGGACAAATAAACGGAACATCCTCTGTTCCTGCCACGATGTGCCTTTTGTCAACAACGGGCCCGGGCATAACCGCAGTGGCAAATACTTGAGACTCAGAGGCCCATAATGGAGGTTTATATGGATCTGAAAACGTTTCAGAAGCGTCTGACGAAAAGTGAGAAGAATGTAAAACAGCTTCAGTCCCTTATCGCCGAGGCTTCTAAAGCTGCCAACGCCGTCCGCAAGAAGAAGAAATCTGCCATCAAATCCTGTTCCCGGCAGATCGAAAAATACTACAACAAGCTGGAAAAAAAGCTGAACAGAGCCTGCATTAAGGAAATTAACGATCTGAAATCCGATGTGACTGCGAACAGCGAGGAGATGGAGAAGCAGCTTAAAGCGGTCATCAGCGAAGTGAATGACAGCGCAAAGCTCGCTGATGAAAAAACGGCACAGCAGATCGAAAAAGATCTTACCGACTTCGCCGCGGATGTGGATACGGCCAAAGAAAACATTCAGAACGCCCTGGATGTCGTAAAGTCCTGTGACATCGATTCCCTGCTGCTCAAGGCGCAGATGAATATCAACGCCGCTGAGGAACGCATTGACGGCGATCTGACCAGGAAGGACCAGGCTGCACAGGAAGCTCTGCTTGCCCAGCTGCTTGATTACGCAGATGCATGCCAGGAACTGATTGCCGTCATCGCGCTTGAGGCAGGTCAGGTCATTCTAGATTCCTCGATTAACCCGGATCAGATTTAAATATCAAACAAAGCCATGGCCACAGGCCATGGCTTTTTTCAGTTTTCCGTCAGTTCCGGCGGAGCCTGGTATTCGATTTTTCCTTCGCGCTTTTCAAACTTTTCTCTTACACCCGGCTTCACCCGCTCCAGAATAAACCCGAGAATGAAATTATAGTATTCCTCCGGAACATACACCTGAAACGGCAGAATATCCACCAGAAGGATCATATCCGCCCGGCGTTTCAGTTTAATCCTCTCAATGCTGTCAAAGCGAATCATCTTATTGTCGTCCCATTTTTCCGGGACTTTATAGGCAGGATTTCCCATATGCACGGTAATGAACGTTTCATTCATATAGTACGGAATCCTGTACCTGCCCCTTGTAAAAAGGGCGCTGAGGAGATAGATCAGCAAGGCAAGAACCGTGCACAGCAGACTCATGCCGCCGGCTACCATCAGGACAAGCGGCATATCCATTTTCGTAAAGTATGCATAAACGACAAAAATCCCCATCACGGCATAAATCGGAACCAGGATATATACCAGCATCGACCGATTCCGAAGAAGGTCCATCCGGTATTCCCAGTGCCATGCCCCTTCCGGATCTTTCAATATCCGGCCGCGACTGACTTTCATTCTTTCCACCTTCTCCCAACACAGACGAAGTTCTGCCTTATTCCGACAGCTTTTTCGCCGCTTTTATCCTGTGCGGCATATTCCGGGCTGAATCCGCGAAAGAGATTCAGCGACTCTCTTCCATCAGCCAAACAGACGTGCGCTCTGCTGGCGAACCTTCTCACATTCCTCAGGGAAGATGGTTTCATGCCGCGCCATTTTTTCCTTCGCATCAAACAGGGTCCACGGCCAGTCCGTTTTGCTGTAATCCTTCAGCTGCAGGGTATTTCCGCTGACAAAAAATTCCGTCGGCCCGACAAAACGGCTCAGCGTATTGTAATAATTCTGCAAAAGATCCAGATACGCGGTATTCGTGGCATTGCTCGTCATAATCAGCAAAACCGGAATGGGGCGGTCATTGCAGCACGGATTTTCCATATTGTACGTCAGGTTCTGGAAGATCAGCCGCTCATACAGTGCACGGAACGAAGCCGTGAGTTCACCCAGGTAATTGGGCGAGCCGATGATCAGCCCGTCCGCCTCCCGAATGGCATCCAGAACCGTCGTGAGTCCGTCCCGGCAGATACAGTGCCCCTTGAATTTTTCCTTCTTGCAGCCAAAGCATGAAATGCATCCGGTATATTTATCCAGCCGGTAAAGATCAAATTTCGTTACCGTGGCCCCCGTTGATTCAGCCCCTTTGATCGCCTCCGTGATCAGTGTATCCGTATTCCACTTCATTCGCGGTCCGGCATTTACCGCTACGATTGTTTTCCCCATTTCCCTGTTCCTTTCTTTCTGTGTCCATTCAGCACTTTCGCTGCCCGGCCAGTTGGCGCCGCCAGGCCTTTTCCCGCTTTGCGCGGCCCGGACGGCTTTGTCAAAGAACCGCCCTAATGAACTGCCGCCTTTGTCTCAGGGCTGCCCGAAAAAAAGCCGCCCCCGGTCTCTTCTCTTTCCGGCAGTTCATCCATTTACATGCTCCATTTTAACGCATGGAATCCTTTTTGACCAGTCCTGAATCGATTCGTTTTGCTGATCAGCGATCCGGAATCCTGAATAAAAACCGGCAGGTTTCCCTGCCGGTGATGAACAGACATCCGGATTATTCCGCTGAATTGACAACCACTATCCTGCCCTGACCATAGGGATCCGCATACTGCTCCCCAATCACGCCGTTCAGAGGTCCGGTGATATAATCAATCAGCAGCTGGTTATCCAGTTTGCCCTCCTTCACAAGCACTTCGGCGCCCTCAAACATGGTATAGCCATTCCCCTTCTCCAGCAGCTGATTATCCGCGCCCGCGAGACGATACCAGGCACCCGGATCAAGCGGCCTGTCGCCAACAACGACGTTGCGAACCCGGCGTTCCATGGTTTCATCCACATGATGAAACATGCTGCCAACGATCACACAGGGGGTCGGAATGGTGGGATCCACCTCAAACGTCATCCCGGCCACCTGGTTAAATCCGCCGAACGGTCCGGGCAATGAATGGACCGAATATTCAAGCGCATCCAGGATCTGCTGGCCGGTCACGCGAATGACGGTCAGATAATCGTTAAAAGGCAGGGTTCTCAAAATCTCATGCAGGGTAACATTTCCCTTTTCAATCGACGCCCGGATGCCGCCCCCGGCGACAAAGGCAATATCCGCATCGACGGCCTGATTCAGATACGCATCGGCGCAGAGGTCACCCAGATTGGTCTCCGCATTCCGGATAATCCGGACAGGCGAACCATCTTCCATCCTCGCAACCGGATCATTGATCACGAGATCAGCCGTACTTGAGGCAACCACCTCCTGCAAGGTTTGATTCAGTTCATCCGATTCCGCATGAACGGCATCCGCAGCAGGATTCTGCAGATTCAG
>Ga0256405_10012148_pt1 | contig 10766 bp, 4 predicted proteins | sample RumenRJG_02DNA_FD_189096 | JGI IMG/M metagenome (GOLD analysis project Ga0256405, IMG submission 189096) | Bovine rumen microbial communities from Lethbridge, Alberta, Canada - RJG_02 | ecosystem: Host-associated > Mammals > Digestive system > Stomach > Rumen | place: Canada: Alberta | collected... | reverse complement strand
GTGCTGACGAACCCGCCGCCGAGGGAAACGAACGAACCGCGGAACCGATTTTTGAAGAACCGCCCCGTCGAAAGAGCCGCCGCGAATGTTCCCGCGAAGGGAACGGAGACGAGGACGAGGCATTTTTCAGAAAGAATCTCCGCATTTTCACGGGCGACGCGCTCAAGAAGCGGCTCGAAGAACTCCCGGAGAATCGGGGAATCGGCGCCCTTCTCCACCTCGCGGAATGAAGACTCGCCCACAGTAAGGCTTTCCGCATACCGGACGAGGCTGAAATTCCCGTCAAACGCGACGGCAATGAAATCGGCGATGTCGGCAAGCGCGAAACTTGCGAGGCTCCGCGCGTCGTCTGTCGTCGGCTCGCGGCCGAGTTCCGCAAGGAACCGCTCCATCCTCGCCCCGCGCGGCACATGCGCCCCGAACACGAACCGGTGCGCGTTCTCAAAACCGCTCCCGTCGGCGCGAAGGATGGCGCAAATGCGGTCAATCCATTCAATCCACAAATCCTTCGTTCCGACGTACCTGCGGAGATTGAGCGCGGTGTCGACGTCGCCTTTTTTCTCCGCGTCAGAAGCGAGCCGGAGCGCGTTCACGGAGCAAAGCGAAAACAGCTTTGAAAGACCATCGCGCGAGAAAATCGATTCGAAAAGCGCGAGGCTCAAATCAAGCCAGCGCACGCATTTTATTGATTCGGAGAATTCGCTCCGGCGGAAAAACGCGGAAAGATACGCGCCGCTCGGATACGCCGTGTTGAGCTGGACGAGCGGCGGCTGGATAATCAGGACATTCATGGCAGAAGTATACCGAAATGCGCGCCAAAACTCGAACGATGCACAGCGCTGTTTTTTTCAGCAAAAAAAAACAGTAATTTTACAAAATTTGCTTGCATTATAAAAAATCAGTGGTATTATAAAAATCGTGGTGAGGAAAGAGATGAGGACTTACACCGACCGCACGACAGGAGGCGTTATGCAATTTCCGACAAAGATAGAAGACTCTTCGGAGTGTAATCACTAATTTATTGCGCCACCAGCGGCTAGGCTGGCATACATAAGATGCAGTTCCTTTCCATGAACATGGATTTCGGAATGCTGACATCCCAAACGGCACTGGAGAGACGGTGCCGTTCTTTTTTTCTTTTATGAATTTTCAGATGTCCGGCGGCTCTTTTTGCGCTTCCACAACGAAGGCGCGTTCGATATAATTATTTCTCATTATGGAAAACGAAGGCGGACAGAAATCCAATTTGATTTTTTGCGGAAAAACGCCGGCTATTTCTTTTTTTTTGAACGTCTATGGGGACAATGCTTTTTTTGCATTGTTCCTTTTTTTTTGGAGAGAGCCATGACGTGAAATCAGCTCAGAACCTAAATGCAATCGGAATATTTCAAAGCGGCCTGTCCTGAATCCGTGATTTCCGGACAAGGTTGATACACACAAACACACTATTTCAGCACCTGAAGGAGAAAATATGCCACTCAACAAAGATATCCACAAAGTCATGGTAATAGGTTCCGGTCCGATAATCATCGGGCAGGCGGCGGAATTCGACTACGCGGGAAGCCAGGCCTGCAAGGCGCTCAAGGAGCAGGGGCTTGAGGTCGTCCTCGTGAACTCGAATCCGGCGACGCTTATGACCGACCACACGATGGCCGACCAAATCTACATCGAGCCGCTCATCCCCGAGACAATCGAGCGCATAATCGAAAAGGAGAAGCCCGACTCGATTCTTTCTTCGCTCGGCGGGCAGACGGGGCTTACTTTGTGCATGGAGCTGGCAAAATCCGGGTTCCTTGACAGCCACGGCGTCAGGCTTCTCGGCGCGAAACCCGAGACAATCGACAAGGCGGAGGACAGGCAGCTTTTCAAGGACACGATGGAGAAAATCGGCGAGCCGTGCATTCCATCAAAAGTCGTGACGACACTCGAGGATGCGGTCGATTTTGCGGAGAACGAAATCGGATACCCGGTCATCATCAGGCCGGCGTTCACGCTCGGAGGAACGGGCGGCGGAATCGCGTACAACCACGATGAGATGATGGAAATCGCGCAGAACGGACTGCACCGCTCGCCCATCCACCAGATTCTCGTCGAGAAATGCATTTCAGGATGGAAGGAAGTCGAATTCGAGGTCATGCGCGACCATTCGGGGAACGTGCTTACGGTCTGCTCGATGGAGAACTTCGACCCGGTCGGCGTGCACACGGGCGACTCAATCGTAATCGCTCCGACGGTGACGCTTTCCGACAAGGAATACCAGATGCTCCGCTCGGCGGCGCTCAACATAATCTCGTCGCTGGACATGGAAGGCGGATGCAACTGCCAGTTCGCGCTGAATCCAGAGAGCTTCGAGTACGCCGTCATCGAGGTGAACCCGCGCGTCTCGCGCTCGTCGGCGCTCGCGTCAAAGGCGACGGGATATCCGATAGCGAAAGTTGCGACGCTCATCGCAATCGGATACAACCTCGACGAGATTCCGAATTTCGTCACGAAGAAAACGGCGGCGTGCTTCGAGCCCGTTCTCGACTACGTTGTCGTCAAATTCCCCAAATTCCCGTTCGACAAATTCGTCTACGCGTCGCGGAAACTCGGAACGCAGATGAAGGCGACCGGCGAGGTCATGGCAATCGGGCACAACTTCGAGACGGCGATTATGAAGGCGGCGCGCGGGGCGGAAATCGGCGTGAAGTCGCTCAACCTGCCCGTTTTTGAGGAAGAGAGCGACGAGGAAATAAGGCGGCGCGTCGGAGAATGCACGGACCAGCGCATCTTCGCGATTTTTGCGGCGATAAAGCGCGGAATCATGAGCGTCGAAGAAATTCATTCCGTCACGAAAATCGACACGTGGTTTTTGGAGAAGCTCCGGAACCTCGCCAACATCGAGAACGAATTCGCAGCTCTCAAGGAAAAGAAAATCGAACCGACGCAGGAAATGTACGTCAGGGCGAAAAAGCTCGGCTACCCGGACGGCGTAATCAGCGCGATTTCCGGCGCGAAAATAATCGGCGCGGGCGGAATCCTTGCGGAGGCGGACGAGGCGAAAAAACTGAGCGCGGAAGGAAAACTCGCGCACATCGCGCCATCGTTCAAGATGGTTGACACGTGCGCGGGCGAGTTCAGCGCGGAGACGCCGTATTTCTACGCGGGATACGACAGCGAGAACGAGGCAGGAGCGTTCCTCAAAGAGCGCGAGTCGGAAGGAAAGAAGTCGAAGAAGGGAACCGTCATCGTTCTCGGCTCCGGCCCCATCAGAATCGGACAGGGAATCGAATTCGACTACGCGAGCGTGCAATGCGTGTGGGCGCTCAAAAAGCTCGGGTACGACGTCGTCACGATAAACAACAACCCTGAGACGGTCTCCACCGACTTCGACACCGCGGACAGGCTCTACTTCGAGCCGCTTACGCCGGAAGACGTGATGGGCGTGTACAATACGGAAAAACCCGTCGGCGTCGTCGTCGCGTTCGGCGGCGGAACGGCAATCAAGCTCGCGAAATTCCTTTCCGACCAGGGAATCAGGATTCTCGGAACGAGCGCGGACGCAATCGACTTGGCGGAGGACAGGGAGCGATTCGAGGAATTGTGCGCGCGGCTCAACATCAAGAGGCCGAAGGGGCTTACGGTGTTCACGGAAAAAGAGGCGCTTGAGGCGACATCGAAACTCGGCTATCCGGTTCTTCTGCGCCCGAGCTACGTTCTCGGCGGGCAGAACATGATTGTCGCGTTCAACGACGACGACGTGCGCGAATACATGAAAATCATCCTCGCGCAGGGAATCGAGAACCCCGTCCTCATCGACCAGTACATGATGGGAATCGAGCTTGAGGTTGACGGAATCTGCGACGGCGAGGACATCCTCATCCCGGGAATCATGGAGCATATCGAGCGCACGGGAATCCATTCGGGCGACTCCATCGCGGTCTACCCGTCATGGAACCTGAACGACGTTCTCAGGCAGAAAATCATCCGCCAGTCGAAGGATTTGGCAATCCAGCTCGGGACGAAAGGCCTCGTAAACATCCAGTACCTCATCTACAACAACGACCTCTACATAATCGAGGTGAACCCGCGCTCAAGCCGTACCGTTCCGTACATCTCAAAAGTGACGGGCGTTCCGATGGTCGAACTTGCGGTGCGCGCCATGCTCGGGGAAAAAATCCGCGACATGGGATTCGGAACGGGACTGCACCGGATTCCGCCCTATTTTGCGGTGAAGGTTCCCGTGTTCAGCTTCGAGAAGCTGATGGACGTCGACACGCACCTCGGCCCCGAAATGAAGAGCACGGGCGAGGTTCTCGGAATCGCGTCAACGCGGGAGGAGGCAATATACAAGGGTCTCATCGCGGCGGGCTACAAGCTCAACCACCCGACAAAAGCGGCCGCGAACCCGCTCGGCGTCCTGTTCACGATTAGGACGACCGACCATTTTGAGATACCCGACCTCGCGCGGAAATTCTACGACATGGGATTCAAGCTCTACGCGACGGAGGGAACTGCGCGCGTAATCTCCGATTTCGGAATGGAAGTCCAGGTCGTCGCGAAAATCAAGGAGAATCCGAACGACAACGTGCTGACGCTCCTCGATTCGGGAAAAATCGCGTACATAATCTCGACAAGCGCGAAGGGAAGGAACCCGCGCGCGGATTCGGTCAAAATCAGAAGACATGCCGTCGAGCGCGACATTCCGTGCCTCACGGCAATCGACACCGCCAACGCAATCGCAGACTGCCTGAAATCGGCATATTCCGCGGAGAATGTGGAGCTCGTCGATATCAACAAGCTCAGGACTTCCAAGCAGAAAATCGAGTTCACGAAAATGCAGTCGACTGGGAACGATTTCATCGTCGTCAACGCGATGGAGCAGCCCGTCAAGAATCCGGCGGGACTTGCGGTTCGCCTGTGCGACAGACGGACGCAGGTCGGCGCGGATTCGCTCGTCCTCATCGAGAAGAGCGACAAGGCGGACGCCACGATGAGATTCTTCAACAGGGATGGAACGGAAAGCCGCATGGCAGGAAACGCAATCCGCGCTGTAGCGAAATATCTCTACGACAACAACATAAACGGAATCGCGGACAGGCACGAGCCTTCGTCGCCGACCGCAACGCTGACCGTAGACACTGAGGCGGGCGTCAAGTCGCTCCTCCTCTACAAGCTGAACGGAAAGGTGAATTCCGTCCGCGTCGATATGGGCGCGCCGAAATTCAAGCCGAAGAACATCCCGACGAACCTCGGCGTCGCTCCGGTAAGCTTGGGCGGAAAAACGCCCGCGGAAGCTGTCGTCGCCCAGAAAATCGACGTGGCGGGAAATTCATATTCCGTCACGAGCGTCGCCGTCGGAAACCCGCACTGCGTCGTGTTCTCGAAATTCGTGGACAAGGAGCGCGTGACGGAAGTCGGCCCGATGATTGAGAACCACCCCGCCTTCCCCGAGCGCACGAACGTCGAATTCGTCCGCGTCGTCGGAAAGAACGAGCTGAAGATGAGGACGTGGGAGCGCGGAAACGGCGAGACACCCGCATGCGGAACAGGCGCGTGCGCGGCGGCAGTCGCTGCCGTTCTCAACGGGTTCTGCCCGCTCGACGAGGACATCACCGTAAAAGTCCGCGGCGGCGAGCTGATTGTCCGCTACACGGGCGAGACCGTTTTCCTCACGGGAACGACGGCGGTCTGTTTCTCGGGCGAAATCGAAATCTAAAAAACTGAAAACCCGCGTTTTTTGCGGATGGAAATCGGGATTGCGCGCTCGCAGTCCCGATTTTTTTTGCGGAGCTAGTCGCGCCATTCTCTGCCGTTCGTGAGAAAAACGCTTTCTGTACGGATGCGGAGCCACGCCGAATCAATGCCGTCGATTTTCTCTTTCGCGCACACCTCAAGAACTTCGGCAACGTCGTTTTTCTTCATCAGGGCGATTTTACTTGCGGAAAGGGACGGCGCATCGCGGATTTTAATGGAATCCGCGGCAACATACGAATGCCCCACAAAACGGATTTCATCCGACTCCTCGATGTGGTCGAGGACGTACTCCAGCACGCTGCCGGATTTCCCGAAATGCCAGTAGATTACGAACGCGCGGAATCTCATCCCGTAAGTTTGATGTTCCGTCCGTCCCTGTTGAACGGATAGACGAACATCCGTTCGGCGCACTCCCCGTCCTGTCCCGAATAGAACGAAATCTCGTACCAGGACCACGCCGTGAGCCAGCTGTTGCGAAGGAGATGGCATTTCGTCTTGAAGTAGAGCGAATCGGAATCAGCGCCCGCAGCGCGCACATTCTCCGCGGAAGCGAACGACGACTCGCGGTACTCGTCCTTCATTTTTGCCCCGAACGAAAGCGAAGACAAAAACGAGGCCTGCGCCATCAAAACGACACAGGCGACAATGGAGAACATTCTTCTAATTCAGGCTCCCCAAAAAAAATCCCGCCCCGACACATTCTCCGTCAGGGCGGGAAAATTCATAAAACCGCGAATCCCGCAGGAACCATTCGCATCAGCGAATCATTCCGTGGTATTCCTGAAGCGACTTCACGCCGCCCTCGCCGCCGTTCCCGTTCTTGACGGAGGCGATTCCCTGCACGGCCGCCATCGCGCCTGCAAGCGTCGTGATGTACGGCACCTTGTACTTGAGGCACGCCTTGCGGATTGTCTTCCTGTCCTCGGCGTAGTTGCGCTTCGCTTTGGGAGTGTTGATGACGAGGCAGACTTCCTTGTTCATAATCGCGTCGATTACGTCGGGACGTCCGCCGCCGATTTTGTTCACCACGTCGCACTTGATTCCGTTCTCGCGGTAGAATTCCGCGGTTCCTTCCGTGCTGACAATCGTGAATCCCAAATCCTTGAGCGTCTTTCCGATGAAGAGAACCTGCTCCTTCTGCCCTTCCTTGTTTGACAGGGAAATCAGGACCTTCTTGTTCTCCCAGGCGGCAGGCGCGTGCGGAAGCTCCGAGCCGGCGGCTTCCTGCGACTTGTAGAACGCGAGCGGGAAATTCTCCGCTATTCCGAGAACCTCGCCCGTCGAGCGCATTTCCGGCCCGAGAATCGGGTCAACGCCCGGGAAGCGTGCCCACGGAAGAACAGCCTCCTTCGCGCCGAAATACGGAATCGTCTTGTCCTTCAGCCCGAGCGACTCAAGCGACTCGCCGAGCATCATCCGCGTGGCGAGCCGCGCCATCTGCGTGTCGCAGACTTTCGACACGAGCGGGACGGTGCGGCTTGCGCGCGGGTTCGCCTCTATGACGTAGACCTTTCCGTCCTCAATCGCGTACTGCATGTTCATAAGGCCGCAGACGTGGAGGCTTTCGGCGATTTTCCTCGTGTATTCCTTGATTGTCGCGAGGTTCTCCTTCGGAATCGAGACCGGCGGAATGACGCACGCGCTGTCGCCCGAGTGGATTCCGGCAAGCTCGACGTGCTCCATGACCGCGGGAATGTAGACGTGGTTCGAGTCGGCAAGCGCGTCCGCCTCGCATTCGAGCGCGTTCTTGAGGAAGCGGTCGATGAGGAGCGGGCGGTCGGGTGTGACGCCGACGGCTTTCTCGACGTATTCCTTGAGCGTCTTCTCGTCGTAGATGACCTCCATTCCGCGTCCGCCCAAAACGAACGACGGGCGAATCATAATCGGGTAGCCGATTCTCTCCGCGCACGCTTTCGCCTCGTCAAAGTCCACCGCCATCCCGCTTTCGGGCATCGGGATTCCGAGTTTGTCCATCATGTGGCGGAAAAGGTCGCGGTCCTCGGCGATGTCGATGGAGTCGATTGACGTTCCGAGAATGTTCACGCCGTTTTCCTGCAACTCGCGCGCGATGTTGAGCGGAGTCTGCCCGCCGAACTGCACGATTACGCCGAACGGCTTCTCCTTCTCGTAAATCTGGAGGACGTCCTCCGTCGTGACCGGCTCGAAGTAGAGTTTGTCCGACGTGTCGTAGTCCGTGGAGACCGTCTCGGGGTTGCAGTTGACGATAATCGTCTCATATCCGAGTTCCTTGAGCTGCATCGCCGCGTGGCAGCAGCAGTAGTCGAATTCGATTCCCTGTCCGATTCTGTTCGGGCCGCCGCCGAGAATCATTATCTTCTTGGGGTTCGTCGTCGCCGTCGATTTGTCCTCGGCGTTGTACGTCGAATAGTAGTAGTTCGCGCCCTTCACGCCAGAGACGGGAACGGCAAGCCACGCCTCGCGGATTCCAAGCTCGTTGCGCCGTTTCCTGATGTCCTTTTCCGAGACCTTGAGTATTTTCGAGAGATATTTGTCGGAGAATCCGTCCTTCTTCGCCTGGATGAGGAGGCTGTCCTCGGGAACGCGTCCCGGATTCTGGAGCATCTTCTCCTCAAGCTCGACAAGCTCCTTCATCTCGTTGATGAAGTATTCCTTGACGAACGTGATTTCGTGCAGCTTCTCGACGGAAACGCCCTTCCTGAGCGCCTCGTACATCTGGAAATACCGCTCGCTCGAAGCCGTGCGGAGCATCTCGCAAAGCTCGTCGGCGCTCTTCTTGTTGAAGTCTTTCGCGAACCCAAGCCCCGCGCGCCCGTTCTCAAGCCCGCGTATCGCCTTCTGGAACGTCTCCTTGAACGTCTTTCCGATTGACATGACCTCGCCGACCGCCTTCATCGAAGTGCCGAGCGAATCCTCCGCGCCGCGGAATTTCTCGAACGCCCAGCGCGCGAATTTGAGGACGACGTAATCGCCGTCGGGCGCGCCGCCCGGGGTGTACTTGTCGAGCGTGCCGTCGCGCCAGTACGGAATTTCATCAAGCGTAAGGCCGCTGGCGAGTTTGGCGGAGATGAGCGCAATCGGGAACCCCGTCGCCTTAGAGGCGAGCGCGGACGAGCGCGACGTGCGCGGGTTGATTTCGATTATGACGACGCGTCCAGTCTTGGGGTTGTGCGCGAATTGCACGTTCGTTCCGCCGATGACGCCGATCGACTCGACAATCTTGAACGCCATCGTGCGGAGCTTCTCCTCAAGCGCCTTGTCAATCGTGAGGAACGGCGCGGAGCAGAAACTGTCGCCAGTATGGACGCCCACCGCGTCGATGTTCTCGATGAAGCAGATTGCGACCATCTGGTTTTTCGAATCGCGCACGACCTCGACCTCAAGTTCCTCCCAGCCGAGAATCGACTCCTCGATAAGACACTGGTGCGTCATCGACAAATCAAGCCCGTTTGAGACGATTGTGCGCAGTTCCTCGATGTTGTAGCAGAATCCGCCGCCCTGGCCGCCCATCGTATATGCGGGACGGACGACGAGCGGGAACCCGATTTTTTCGGCGATTTTCTCCGCGCCCTCGACGGTGTGGCAGATGTCGCTTCTCGGCGTGTCGATTCCGAGGTTCTTCATCGTCTCCTTGAAAATCTCGCGGTCCTCGCCCCGTTCGATTGCGTCGAGGTTCACGCCGATTACCTTCACGCCGTACTTGTCGAGGACGCCCGCCTTGTTCAGCTCCATCGCCATGTTCAGTCCCGTCTGGCCGCCGAGGTTCGGGAGAAGCGCGTCCGGGCGTTCCTTCTCGATTATCTGCGAAAGCCTCTCCACATTCAGCGGCTCGATGTACGTCGCGTCCGCCATGACGGGGTCGGTCATTATCGTCGCCGGGTTCGAGTTGACGAGGACGATTTTGTATCCCTGTTCGCGCAACGCCTTGCACGCCTGCGTTCCCGAATAGTCGAACTCGCACGCCTGCCCGATGACAATCGGTCCTGAACCGATAATCAGCACCTTGTCGATGTCTTCTCTTTTGCTCATAACGAAAAACCTCAAAAAAAAGGCTGAATCCAAAGAATTCAGCCTAAAAAATACGGATTAAAAATAAAGCGGACGATGATTTTATTGAGAGAAAGCCCTTTCTGTTGCAAATACACGCGTCCATAATCGGGATTGGAGTATACATGATTTTCCGGCTTTATGGTAGACGTCGCGCCCGCATAAAAATGCCATACGGTTTCGATTCGTCACGAAAACCGGCGGAGAATGCCTCCGCGCAAAAAAAGACGGCACCGTATCTCCGGTGCCGTTTAGAATGCTGAAGTTCTTAAAAGAACCGCATTTTTTCTGTGCCAGCTTAGCCGCTGGTGGCGCAATAAATTAGTGAACATGCTCTTCTGAGCCTTCTCTCTTCGTCGGATATTGCATAACGCCTCCTGTACGTGCAGCCGGTGTAAGTCCTCATCTCTTTCCTGACCACGACTTTATGATACCACGGCTTTATTAAAATGCAAGTGTTTTTTGAAAAATTCTGCGTTTTTTCTCAAAAAAAACGGCGAACGGTCATTTTTGCGCCGCTGAATTCCGCTCCCAAAAAACGCCGTCACCGTACCCCTGAATTGTGGCGTCCGTTTCTGCAAGGGCAAGCCGTTTTTCCGCGAGGAGGCAGTATCTCTCGTCGATTTCGATTCCGGCAAACCGCCTGCCGAGTTTTTTTGCGACGACGCTCGCAGTTCCGCTTCCGAGAAACGGGTCGAACACTATGTCGCCGGGATTCGACGACGCAAGGATAAGTTTCGCGTACAGCTTTTCGGGCTTCTGCGTCGGATGCTCGGTATTTTCAGGCATCGACCAAAACGGAACGGTGATATCGTCCCAGAAATTCGACGGATACGTAAGGCGGAATTTCTTCTCCCCGTCAAATTCCCAGTCTTTCGGAATGCCCTTTTCCGTATAAGGCGCCAGAACCCGGCGCTTTACCTTCACGTCATCGATGTTGAAAACGTATTCCGCGGGATTTTTCACGGCGAACCAAATGTCCTCCATCGAATTCTTCCAGTTCC
>Ga0256405_10012146_pt1 | contig 10766 bp, 5 predicted proteins | sample RumenRJG_02DNA_FD_189096 | JGI IMG/M metagenome (GOLD analysis project Ga0256405, IMG submission 189096) | Bovine rumen microbial communities from Lethbridge, Alberta, Canada - RJG_02 | ecosystem: Host-associated > Mammals > Digestive system > Stomach > Rumen | place: Canada: Alberta | collected... | reverse complement strand
GAATATCTATGCCAATCAACGAAAGGCAGAACTACAGAACAAGGTTTTGCATCTACAAAAACGACTTACACGTATGCAACTAGAACTTGCTAACTGTGGATAAAGTGTATTTGTTATATAGAAGCAAGGCGGTATCGCTTGCGATAACGCAGAGAGAAGATGGTGAAGGCGGTGAAAGCTCGCTTTCACAAGACCGAAGGCATATTCTCGCATAGATGCCGCAGGCATCGCCATGCTTCGAGGTGTTTTCTCGGTTTTTCTTCTTTTTAAAATCTCAAGTAAAATAATTCGCTTGAGAAACTCAAGTAATATTATTTAAAAAGCAGTGGTGCCATTTCACGTAGTGAACGGCGCCATGTAAGGAATTCATGAGCTGTTCCTTCTGAAATGAAGCCATGAGCATTGAAACCTGCAGCTTTTAGACTTTCAACACTCTTGTTGATGCCATCAGGACGTTCCTTAGAACCGCAACTTTCAAAGATCATCTTCACGTCTTTTGGATTCTTTATTTCTTCAGGTGCATACTGACCACCACTAAGAAGACCCCAGTAAGCGAATACTTCTGGGCGACGTAGAGTGATAAGCTTTGTTTCTACACCTCCCATTGATAAGCCTGCCATAGCACGACCTTCTTTCTTGTTGATGGTCTTGAAGTGACTGTCAATATATGGAACGAGTTCATCAACGAGAACGGTCTCAAACTCCTTAGCTGTGAACTGGCCGATTGTACCAAACTTGATGTTATTGGTAAGACCATAGGTGCAAACAATGATGAATGGCTTGCATTTGCCTTCAGCAATGAGGTTGTCCATGATGAGGTTAGCATGACCTTGAGTCATCCATGCTGTTTCGTCCTCACCCCATCCGTGCTGCAAGTAGAGAACTGGGAATTTCTTCTTACCGTCATACTGTGGAGGAAGATAAACGAATGCAGGACGACAGTCTTTGCTACTTGCTGATGGGAAGAGAACCTTTACTACCTTACCATGTTCTGTTGCCTTGTCTGCATAGAAATCTGCATCATGAGCAGGAATCTCGATACCGCTTTCCCAACGACATGAGCCAAAATAGTTGCCTGTACCAGGATCGTTAACAACGGCTCCATCAACGATGAGGTGATAGTAGTGGAAACCTTCATCCATAGGACCTTCGGTTGTACCAGTCCAAACACCATCCTTATCCTTGCGTAGAACAGTTCCACCGCGACCACCAAGACCGAGTGTTACTATTACTGATTTAGCATCGGGTGCATTGAAGCGGAAACGTGCATAACCCTGACTGTTTACCATTGGGTACTGCTGACCAGGTTGGTTAAGCTCGTTTGGTTTGAAGTCTTCAAGAGGCTTAACGTTGTCTGCGTCCTTGTTGAAGTTCTTAACAACGAAATAGCTCTTCTTTGGCTTGTAATTCTCGTCGAAGAGTAGAGGGTGGTTGTTAACACCAAGCCATGAGTCTTTGTCACCAAGATTCCAGAATGTAACGTTGTCAATAACATCTGCATGTTTGCGGAATATGCGGAAGATACGTGCATACTGGTCTTCCTGGAGAGTCTGAAGATAAGGTGCCATAGGCTTTGCCTCGCCACGTGAGAATACGAGCTGACCGCCTTGCTCCATATTTGTGCGAAGGTCAAGTTCTGTGAAATGGATGTGCTTAACGATAGTTGCATATTTGCTGATAGCAGCATCAATATCTTCCTCCGAAGGACCATAGATATTGTAGTGTCCCTGCATTCCGATACCATCGATAGGTACACCTGCATCCTTCATCTTTTTTACCATATTGAAGATACGGTCGCGTTTGCCAGGGTCGGCTGCATTGTAGTCGTTGTAGAAAAGTAGTGCATTAGGATCTGCTTCGCGTGCAAACTGAAACGCCTTTGCAATAAACTCGTCGCCACATAGCTTGTAGAGCTTGCTTTCACGATAAGGATTGGCTGGGTGACCTGGCCAGCTAATGGCTTGATCTGCCATTGCTTCGTTTACAACATCCCAGCAATAGATAATATCCTTATAGCGTGTAACAATAGCTTGGATATGTTTTTTTAGACGAGCATAGAAAACCTCTTTCTTTACAGGCTTTCCTTTTTTATCGGTGAACATCCAGTCGGCAAACTGACTATGCCAACAAAGATTATGACCACGGAGCTTGATACCGTTTTTACGGCAGAAATTAGCAATCTTATCTGCGTTTTCCCAGTGGAATTCACCTTCCTTGGGTTGGATAAGAGCGACTTTCATGTCGTTCTCAGCAGTGATGCTGTTAAACTCTTTTTTGATTAGTTCCATCTGTGCTGCATCTGTGACATTGCGACTGTTCACAGCAACACCGATAGTGAAGTAGTCTTTGTAGGCATCTTTTAGTCCTTGTGCCATAGTTGATGTCGTGCCAATAGCAAGAAGCATCAACGAAATAATTGTTTTCTTCATGTAGTTTATAGAATTGGTTTATACTAATTTGTAATTTTGAGTTATCACCTGTTGAGTGCCAGTATTTATGCTTTAGCAGAACGTTAAGAATGAAGCGTTTCTGATTCCACATTATTTTGTTAGCGTATCAATGAGTGCCTGACAACGCTTCTCCCATGTGGGATAGTCGCTTGCCTTTATGGTTGCTGCTGTATTCTGGCTCTGCTCGCCAATGGTTATGATACATGGCTTTGCTTTTCCTTCAGCAATCAGCTTATCTGCGATAGCATCAGCCCCCCCAACCTTGAACCAGCTTTCAATAGTATCGTTGCTACCAGGAATAAGATTTATTACTCGCATGTTCTCAGTTTTCTTTGCTGGTGTGTATGTGGCAGTATTGTTGTTCAAATCATATGTCACTACACCATGCTCTATATTGCCTTGAGATGCAAAGTTGTATTCGGAATGTGGATTGCTTGCAATGCTGTATTTGAAACCATTAGCGGGTGCAAGATACATGTTGTTTGGATCGGCAACCTTTGTTCCATCAACAACAAAGCAGTATTTGAATGGTGCATCATTGCTGAGGCTCATAGTGTATTCCCATACACCATCCTCGTTCTTGGCCATAATCTCTCTCGCTGTGTCCCCTTCGATTTCAAGTTCAATGTTCTTGGCTTCGGCCTTGATGCGGAATGTTATATTTTGGCCGTTGAACTCAGGAGATATTATAGGACGCGGGAAGATACGTGCCATAACTTCAGGTGTGAATTGCTGTTCCTTTCCTGTCTTGGCAAGGGCAGGTTTAGCATTTTTCATTGCTTCGGCAGCAGCTTCTGGATTGAATAGAAGAGGAAGAGTTTTGGTGAGGAAATACTTTGCATTCATCCATGTATGTCCGAATTTTCCTGTTGTGAACTCCTTTACACTCTTAATACCTTTGTTGTCAAGAAACTCCATGTAGTCACGTGCGTTGCCATATAGAAAATCATCGGTTCCAACACCTAACCAGAACAGATTAATCTTCTTGTTTGTTGCCTTAGCCTTGTCATACACTTTAGGAATGTCTGTAGAGGTGAACGAGCTGTAGCTGCATAGATATGAGAACTTGTCAAGGTTGGTTAAACCATTATATAATCCTTGGTTGCCTCCGCGAGAGAAACCACCTATTGCACGATGTTCACGGTCGTTGATGGTTAGGTAATGACTTTCTATATAAGGCATGAGGTCGTTGATAAGATCATTACTAAAAGTGTCACCGCCGAATTTAGTCTGAGGACTGCCAGGTGCAGGAGCATCAGCTAAGAGCTTAGTTGGGTTTCCGTATGGCAGAACAACAATCATCTCCTTGGCTGCCTTTTCGTTTAACAGGTTATCAAGAATGTAGTTTACTCTACCCACTTTGTAATAAACCTCTTCTGTGTCTGTGGTTCCACTGATAAGATAGAACACTGGATATTTCTTTTGGGGCTCTTTACCATATGTTGGTGGTAGATATACAACAGCATTATTTGTACCACCAAGACTCTTGGAATAGTAGTGGATATACTCTATCTTGCCATGTGGCACATTCTTGATGTCGTGAGGAAGCCCGTCTCTTGACTTTATCTCAAGCAGACTGCTCTTGAAGCCTTCGTTAGGGAAATACTGTGTGTTTAATGGATCCATTATGCTCACACCATCTACAATGAAGCAATAAGGATACATATCGGGAGCAGTAGGACCAAGGGTAACGGTCCATCTGCCTCTTTCGTCACGCTGCATTTCTTTGCGTCCAGCAAACTGCACATCTACCATTACCTTTTTTGCAGAAGGATTATAGTAGTTGAATGTTACTGTACCGTCGGCATTGCATATAGTGCTTGATTTTATTCCTGTGCGCACCTCGTTGAGGAAGTTAACCATTTTGTTGAGGTTTTCCTGTGCATACATACCCATACCATGTCCGCCTTCAGGAACAAATGTTGCTTCTGTCTTTACGCCTGCTTCTTGCAGCAACTGATAGAATTCCTTTCCCTGACAGCAAGGCACCACATTGTCTTTCTCACCATGGAAAATAATTACAGGTGGGTCGTTTCTGTCGATGTAGGTTGTTGCGCTTAGACTGCGATATTTATCAGGTTCTTTGGTAAGTTTAGAATCAAGTAACACATCCTCAGGACTATTATCGCCCATCTGCATGTGCTCACCGCAATCCATGTTTGTAAGGTCTATAGGACCAGACCAGTCGCAGGCTGCATTAACACTACTGCTTTCGTTGGTATATTTACCTATGTTTCCTTCAAGGTTAATATCTTGTTTGCCTACCTTAGCTTTTGCTGTGCCTGTTGTGGTGGCTGCCATTGATGAGAGATGACCACCTGAAGAGAAGCCTGATGTGGCAATGAAAGAAGTGTCAAAATGATATTTTTTTGCTTCTCCGCGAACGAAGCGTATTACGGCCTTGATATCGTGAATCTGTGCAGGCCATTTGGCATCCATGCTTGAGCGATGGTTAGGACATACCACTGCGTAACCAGCATCGAGTAATGCCTTTACGATAGTGCCGAGGTCTGCCATTCCTTTGCTATTATTGCTAAACCATGCACTTCCATAGATGTGTATAACAACAGGATAAGAATCTTTAATTTCTTTAGGGAGATAAATGTCGCAGGTGTGGAAAGCCTGATTGTCGCCAGCATAGTTTACATCTTTCCATTGCTGCGATGTTTCAAGTTTCACTTCCGGCATTTGCCAGCCTCCAAATCCTCCTGGGGCTTGTGCCATGGCAGATGTGCTTCCTAAGGCAAGCATCATCAAAGCAATAAATGTTTTCTTCATAAGGATTAAAGTTATTAAGTTGATAGTTATTTCTTTCTAATAAAAACAGCAATATGGGTTTTATCCACATTTGTAGTGATGTATTGTCCGCCAGCATATTCTTTGCCTGTGTATTTGTCGGTCCATCCCTTTTTGTTCTTTGGAAGATAGGTTTTCCATTCTTTGACATTAGGTTCTGTGATAGGATTGACAAGATAATCAGGACCAAACATGTATTCGTACTTCTGTTTTAGTGCTTCTTCGTCGTCAGCAAAGTCAAACACTAACGGACGCATTAATGTGTAGCCGTTTTCAGCTATTTGTTTTGCGCATTTCTCGATGTATGGGCGCATCTGCTCGCGTTCGTTAAGACAGTTGGCAATAATCTGTTGTGCTTCTTTGCCATAGTTCCATGGCTCTGTGTTGCTCATATAGCCATGTACGCGCATTAATGGAAGATAAACACTTGTTTCTATCCAACGCAACATACGATTGATATAGTCTTGATTATTATACTGATCACCGGGACGGAAGAACCCGCCAGCATCGTATGTCCACCATGGAATACCTGCTGCCTGCATACCAAGACCAGCTGTTATCTGTCGGCGGAATGTCTCCCAATCGTTGCCAACATCGCCACTCCACAAAGCAGAACCATAACGTTGGATACCTGCAAAGCCACAACGTGTGAGGATCATAGGTGTACGACCAGCTTTCATAAGTCCTTCATATACAGTCTTGTTTACAAGGAGAGGGTAGATGTTACGTACCAGCTCACCTTGCCATTTACCGTTGTTCACCCATCTGCCTACAAGGTCGTCGTTTTCAGGTTCTGTTGCGTCCTGCCACCATGCGTCAATACCTAATGGTACAAGGCGTTCATTGAAATTCTTCCAATAGGCTGCTGCTGCATTTTGATTGAAGAAATCAATCCAATCGGTATTGGGGATATAGTAATTTTGGGCACTCATCAGTTTTCCAACTTCTGAGTTCTTGTCTATTTTTGACCATACACTCACCATGAGTTTGATGTTCATCTTGTGCAAACTGTCGGTAAGGGCTTTAGGATTAGGATAGAATTCTTCGTCAAATTTCATGGAGTTCCAACCATATTTTCCCCAATATTGCCAGTCTTGCACAATCATAGAAATAGGCAGGTTCTCTTTTTTGAATCTTTGTGCTGTCTGAAGAATTTCGTCTGACGAATGAAAGCGCTCACGACAATGGATATAGCCTAAAGCCCATGAAGGCATTTCTGGGCATTTACCTGTAAGCTCTCTATAGGTAGATATTACCTCATCTGCATTGCCAATAAAGACAGTATAGTCAACCTTATCGGCAATAGGTGAGGCAAATGCGCTTGTGTTGTCGACTTTCTTATAATATACTACAGGTTTATCCTCTTGTGTTAATTCAGCAGTGAGATGATGGCGTCCTGGTTTAAGATGTACAATCTTTGATGCTGTAGGTGGCAACCACAGATTCTGCATTTCAATAACAGGTTCTCTGTCAATAGTCAGATTATGACGACGTGCCATCTTTTGACCAACATCGAGAAGGATGCTGTAATCGCCTTCTTCCTTTATAGATAGTTCACCTTCAAAGATATTTCTTTTACGAACCTCTTTTTTACCGCCTTCGGTAGAAGTAACGTTTACGATTTCTTGCTTTCCTTCGCCTTGTTGCTTTGTTAGCTTTACACTTTCTTTACATGGATTGAACTCAGTCATTCCATAGTTATTCCACAAAATGCCGTATCCTTTGCTTGAAAGGAGCATTGGAATTGAAATCTGAGTGTTTACCTGAGTTAGCCTTCTGGATAGTCCTTTCAGATTGCTGTATCCATCTTGAAACTGTCCAAGTCCGTACAGATATTCGTTCTTAGAAGAACAGAAAGACATGGATGCACCGCCATTTAAGAGTTGATGGCGAGTAGCCTTAAATACTGTTTTACCAGCCTTGTTTTTGATTCTTACAATTTGATGTTTTGAATCTATGTCAACGCTGATATCACTATTTTTTACTTCGTCATTTTTTACATAAAGCCAATCAGGAAGAGTAGGAAGTTTTTTCGTACCCTTCTCGTTATAGATGATGCGAACAGCATTTTTGGCTACTTTCTTAATAGTTATCTCTCCTGTTCCAAATGTCTTTTGTGCTGTAGCTGTAAGACATCCGAATATTAGGAATGATAAAAGAGTTATTTTTTTCATTGTTTTATTTTTAGAATTTCACATTGAAGCTGTCAACATCAACATAACCACCTTGCTTCTTTGTTGCATAGTTGAAGATGGCGAATTTTGAACCCATGAAGAAACGCTGCCAATCGAAGCGCATCTTGTGATCGTTACCAAGTTTTTTGAAATTCTTGCCGTCAAGACTGTATGATAATGATGCTGTGTCGGTGCCCCAATGGTTTACAGGACGGAAATCGGCATCAATGCGAAGCCAAATCTTGTTTTGTTTCAAAGCAATGCTTTCAAGAACCTTTTCGTTGTATTCCGTTACAGCTTTGGTATCTTTGTCTAGCTTAGCTGTTTGCTCGCTCATCTCAAGAGAAAGCTTCTTACCATTTTTCTTTATTGTGAGCACGCCACTATCGCTGTTGAAAGCAGCAAAACCAGCACAGTCACCATCTTTCATATTCTTGATGTCAAGACAAACTGTTGCTTGACAGGTTGGTCCCATCATTCGCTGTGTAATAGTATTAGGAGCAAGATATAGGTTCTTTACTACGCGATTAGTTCTTAAGCGTAAGTATCCTGGTCTTTCACTGAGACTCCATGCCTTATCTACTGGATTGTGGTTCCACTGCCAGTGCAGTCCTAACTTAGTGCTTGAAAAGTCATCAGAGCAAACAATACTCTTCTTGGGTTGTCCACTTTTTATGGGACGCATAACATCAGGAACGTGTCCATATTCGTCACCCAGCATTGGCCATCCATCAATCCATCTGCAAGGCATGAGGGTAAGTACACGACCTACACCGCCACGATCCTGGAAGATGATGCCATACCAGTCGCCATCTTCACTGTCAACGATTGTGCCCTGAGCTTCGTAAGAGAAACCGCCGAATTCGCTCTGTAGAATAACTCTTTTTTCCCATTTGCCTTGTAGATTGTCAGTGCGGTAGCACACCTCACGGCGGTGCATTCCTGGTGCATAGGCATGAGAAATCATTAGAAGATAGTATTTACCGTTATGCTTGATAAGACGGCTACCCTCGAGAAGTCCTGTTTCGTCTTTCTCACGTATGAAGATGCGGCGATAGGTTCCTTCAATAACATCTGAGAGATCTTTCTTTAATTCCATCATCTCTCCTGTGCCATATACAACATATACACGTTCGTCGTCATCAAAGAACAATGAGCAATCGTGGAAATGACGCATACGTGAAACTAACTTCCAAGGACCTTCAGCCTTGTCGGCACTATAGATATAGGTATTTCCCATCTCTCCAGCCTCGTTAGGTGCAAGAAGAGCGTAGAACTTGCCATTATGATATTTCAATGATGTAGCCCACTGACCACGACCATATACTGTTCCCTCTTTTAGATCGTATTTAGGAGAGTCTGTAAGTTTGTCGAAGATGTAGCCAACTGTTTCCCAGTTCTTCAAGTCCTTTGACTTCATTATAGGAGCACCTGGCATAAGATGCATTGTTGTGGAAACGAGATAATAGGTATCTCCTACACGTATTACGTCTGGGTCTGGTACATCAGCCCATAACATTGGATTGTGTATGAGGCTATCCTTTGAGATTAAGTCCTGTGCCATGGAAGGCATTGCACTTCCCAGCATAAGTAGTAAGCTAAATATAATCTTTTTCATTTTCTAATAATATATTTCTTTCTGTTTTTAATATAAATGCCTGGTGCCATATTTTTGTTCTCAACACGGCAACCACTAAGGGTATATATGTAGTTGTTTGTTATTTTCTGAGTTATATTCAGTTCGTTTATTTCTGTTGTTGGTTTGCGGGTAATATCAATGCCTTCTATTTCAAGCATCTTTTTGGCATAACGCTTGCCTAATTCGCGATAGCCAGCAGCAGAGAAATGCCATGGATCTTTACTATTACCAGGTATACCTTCTGAACTGATGACGTATGAGTCTGGGATAACTTCAGGTAGTTTGGCTATAACTGTATTGTGATATGAACAGCCGCCACCCATATCTTCTCGTTCTGTTTCTCCTACAAGGAGGGGAACATCTTCAGCATTTAGATTCAGATCAGTAAGTATGTCATTATATATTTTCTTCACCATTTCTGGCCATAGAGGATCTCCGCAGTTGCTGCATCCTTGATGTAGAAGAATCCCCTTTATTACACCAACCTTCTGGGCTTTTTTTGCCATGTCTATAAGGCGCTGATATGGATTACCACCATATACATTGCGTGCAAGTATGCCAGACCAAGAATCTTCGTTTGCGTAGGTGGTATATTTGTCTTTATCAAACATCAAGATATTACATCCGCCTATAGCAACAGCTACAACACCTACTTTTACTTCCTGGGGGAGATAAGCAACCATTGTTCTGCCGAAATAATCGGTAGGTCCCAGCTTTCCTACGGGACTAACAATAGGACAGGTTGCTGTGTACCAATTGCCTGTTGTGCGTTTAGGAGTTTCAAAGTCGGTTGTAGCTAACATTTGGAAGCGTGGATCTATAGCTTCTTCATCACAGGCTTCCCATTGTGCGTTTCCTTCCATGTTTGATTGTCCGAAACACAAATATATATGAAAGTTTGAATCTGCTGAGGCTTTTAACCTCAGCAGACACGTAAGTATTATCACTAATGTGATGTAGATTCTTTTATTCATTATAATTTATTTCTTGAAGAGATGTGGGATGAACTGGTTGAGACCACGGCGCCAAGTGAGCCACTCGTGGTGTGTACCTGGTGAAACCTGGAAGTCAACCTTTACACCACAGTTACGCAAGCTCTCTGCAAGCTTCTCGGTGCCGAAGTTCTCCTCAGAACCACAACTCAGGAAGAGATAGTGAATTTTTTTATTGAACTCTTCACCGTTAGCAAACTTACCATCATAGGCAGTCTTTGCATCAAGGCCGAAGATAGCACCACTAAATGCTCCCATATATGAGAACTTATCCATGTTGTTCATTACAAGGTCGAAAGTCTGATGTCCACCCCATGACAAGCCAGCCATAGCACGATGATCACGATCGGTCTTTGTGCGGAAGTTTGCATCAATATATGGGATGAGGTCGTTGATCATAACTTTATAGAAAGAAGCACCATAGCTGCTGAAACCCTGACGGTTGTCACCACCACGGAAAGGAGCCTTCACATCACCACTCTCCATAACAACAATCATTGGAACCGCCTCGCCTTTGGCAATGGCATTGTCCATGATATGCTGCATGTGGCCTTGTTTGCTCCAGCCGGTCTCGTCTTCGCCCATACCATGCTGCAGATAGAGTACTGGGTATTTCTTTTTGCCCTTTTCGTATTCCGCAGGAGTATAAACAAGAGCGTGACGCCATTCGTTGGTTGACTTAGCATAGTAGTAGATGCTACGCACTTGACCGTGT
>Ga0256405_10012145_pt1 | contig 10766 bp, 11 predicted proteins | sample RumenRJG_02DNA_FD_189096 | JGI IMG/M metagenome (GOLD analysis project Ga0256405, IMG submission 189096) | Bovine rumen microbial communities from Lethbridge, Alberta, Canada - RJG_02 | ecosystem: Host-associated > Mammals > Digestive system > Stomach > Rumen | place: Canada: Alberta... | reverse complement strand
GCTGCTCCTTTTCCGAGCGCACCCACTGGCTCCACTCTGTGTCCCCTCTGGTGCCGCCCTGGAAACCCTGGGCCGCTAACGCCTGTTTCAAAGATACCCTCGTGTCCAGCCCTCGCTTGCTCCCGGTGGTGAATGGTACAAAGTCAATGTGCAGATGGGGCGTAGCCTCGTCCATGTGGAGGTGGGCAGAGAACACCCGGAGTTGGGGGTTGCGCTCTTGAAAGCCCTTCATGTACTCGTCCAAAACCGCTGCCGCAAGCTGTCCCTCCTCGCTGTCGGCGCTCATATCATCTCGATTGCCCACTTGCAGGATGATTTCATGGAACGGCTTTTCCTGCTTGCCGGAGCGGATCTTCTCATAGTAATCCTCTATCCTTCTGTCGGCCCTGGTTTGTTTAGCGTTGTACCGTTCCAGAGCCTCGTCAAAGAGTTCATGGTACACCGCCTTGATATTCTCCTGGCAGTAGGTTATATTCAAGTGGGAGCGTTCCGGGTCAGTGTTCTTGGCGTGGAATTTTCTACTGTTATGGTTCACCGATCCTTGGCCCACCATGGCGCTGATTGTCCTTTTCAAATCAATCCCTCCTCCCTTTTCCGCCGCGCAAGCGGCGAGCCTTTGTTACTTTCTGCGAAAGTAACGCAAAAGCACTTTTGACAGCCTGACGGCCATCAAAAGCGCATTTGCGCCCTACGGGGTGGTGTGGGGGCTTTGCCCCCGGCAACTGCGGTTGCCTCCCCCAGCAGGGCCGCCCTTTGAAAAGGGCACCCTGCACCCCGCCTAAACTTTGTCACTCGCCGTTGGGCAGGGTGGAAAGGCCAGGGGCCTTTCCACCGCCCGGCAAGTGTTTTCCGTGGGCCGAAAGTCAAGGGGTACGGGTTGTATTGACTTGCGGCAATCTCCACCCGCAGGTATGCCCCCCTTGACTTTCGCCCCCGCTCCCCGTGACAGCCGTGACGACCGTGACGATGTTTTACACACCGCCTCCGCACTCCGAAAAGCTGTCACAGCTGTCACGGTCGTCACGCCTGGGGTTCCTCCAACGTGAGCTTGATACTCCGCCCGGCATGGGTTCGGGCGCTTTCATAGTGGATGTGGTACTCATAGGACAGCCGCCACGCCCGGACATTCAGCCGCATAGCCAGGGCATTGGGTTTCATATCCAGCCCCAGGGCGGCGACAAGTTCCGTGGCCGTCCCTCTCCACTCTGGCCGTTCCGCCGTTACCAGGGCGGCAACAGCCTCCAACACCGGGTCAGGCGGCTCCTGCCGCAGCTCCGTTTCCCGCCGCTCCAGCTCCCACACAAGCCGTTCCTCGTCCCGCTTGAGGTAGAGGCGCTGGTCTTGCTGATCCCGCCCAGAAATGTCCAGGGTGGCGGCGTTGTCTGCCCGCCGCTCCTTTTGGAGCAGAAAGGCCCCGTCTGCCGCACCCAATAAGCCGTTGGTGCCGGAGATCATATCAAACTTATCATCGGCCTGCTGCTTGCGGGTGTGATGTACAACCAGGAGGCAAACCCCGCTTATATCGGCAAACCGTTTCAGTTTGGTGATTACCTCATAGTCGTTGGCATAGCTGTACTTCTCTGCCCCGGCCTCCCGGATTTTTTGCAGGGTGTCGATGATAATAAGCCGGGTGTCCGTGTGTTCCCGGACAAAGCCCTTTAGCTGCTCCTCCAGGCCACCGCCGAGCTGCTTAGCTCCGATGGCAAAGAACAGGTTTCCGGTACTCTCTACTCCAAACATCCGGTACAACCGCTCCTGTAAGCGACGGTGGTTGTCCTCCAGGGCCAGATAGAGGACTGTCCCCTGGCGCACCTCATACCCCCACAGGGAAAGGCCCATACTCACATGATAGGCAAGCTGGGCCATGAGAAAGGACTTGCCCACCTTGGGAGCGCCCACAAAGAGATATGTCCCCGCATAGAGCAGACCGTCTACCACAGGAGGTCTGCCGGGGTACACCTGTTCGTAGAGGTCATTCATAGACACGGTAGGCAGATAGGCCGGGTCATTGACCCGGCTTATCTGCCGCAGGATTTCCTCCAAATCTCTTTCCGGGGGCTTGTGTTCTGTCACGCCCTCTGCTATACTTTGGTTAGGTTTTTGTGAGAGCGACTGTCCCCCGTCTGCGCCAACAGGCGGATATGGGGCAGTCGTTTTCTCTTGCAATCTATCCATCTATCAATCCTCCCTCATGCCGTCCATGATGGCGGCGATCAGCCGGATGGTGTCCAGCAACTCCCCATCCACGCCATTCCCGGCCTCGATACGCTCCAGTTCTTCCAGAACGGCGGCCAGCTCGTTCCGCAGGGCCTTATACACCCTGGGGTTGCCCTGTACCACCACATCCCGGCACAGCAGCCGTCGGGTGATGTAGTCCTGTTTGGTAAGGCCGGAGAGCCGCACAGCGGTTTCAATTTCCCTGTCCTCATCCGGGGACACCCGGAAAGCCACAGTTTTGTTTCTCCAGCGGTTGTGTCGGTCAAGATTTTTCACTGACATGATTTAGGCCCCCTTTCGCTCCATGTCCAGTTTGTCCGCCATCTCCGCCTGCCGGGTGGGGAACAGGTGGGCGTAGCGGTAGGTAATATCAATGCTTTCATGTCCCACCCGGTCAGCGATTGCCAGGGCCGTAAAGCCCATGTCAATGAGCAGCGAAATGTGGGAGTGCCTCAGGTCGTGTATTCTGATCCGCTTTACCCCGGCCTCTTTCGCACCCCTGTCCATCTCCCGGTGGAGGTAGGATTTTGTCACCGTGAAAATGCGGTCGGTGGGCTTCACCCCATACAGGCTCTTGATATAGTCTCGCATTTCTTCACAGAGGAAAGCGGGCATTTGAATGACCCGGTTGCTCTTAGGGGTCTTGGGGTCGGTAATCACATCCTTGCCCTTAATCCGCTGGTAGGACTTGGAGATGGTGACGGTCTGTTTCTCAAAGTCGAAGTCGCCAGGAGTGAGGGCCAGCAGCTCCCCCTCCCGGACGCCGCACCAGTAGAGCATTTCAAAGGCGTAATAGGAAAGGGGCTTGTCCATCATGGCCTCGGCGAATTTCAGATACTCCGCCTTTGTCCAGAACAGCATTTCCCGTCCCTTTGGCTTTCCCATATTGCCCGCCTGGGCAGCGGGATTGACCTTTAGATTGTAGTGCCGTACCGCATGGTTGAACACGGCGCTCAACTGATTGTGCAGCGTTTTTAAGTACACCGGAGAGTAGGGCTTGCCGTTCTTGTCCCGGTAACCCAGCATTTCATTCTGCCAGGCGATGACCTCCTTGGAGTGAATGTCGCACATCTTCCGCTTGCCGAAGTACGGCACCAACTTCTTGTAGAGGATATGCTCTTTCGTCCCCCAGGTGTTTTCCTTGATACGGCCTTTCATGTCCGCCACATAGACAGCCACGAAGTTTTCAAAGGTCATTTCCAGGTCGGCGGTCTGTTGTTGCAGGAATGTCCGCTCCCACTCCAGAGCCTCCCGCTTGGTGGGAAAGCCCCGTTTCATTTTCTTTACTTTCTTGCCCGTCCAGTCCTCGTAGTAAAAGGACGCATACCATGTGCCCTTTGCCTTGTCTTTGTATGCCGGCATTGTGGTTCCCTCCTTATTGTCTGTCCCGCAGCCCATAGAATTTTTCCTCGAAGTAGCGCCTGCTTACCCGTCCGGGAATGGTGAGAAAGCCTTTTTTCTTCAGCTCCTCGTTCATCTCCCGCACCAGCTTGTAGGCGTAGGGCTTGGAAATGCCCAGCTCCCTGGCGACCTCCTCTGCTCTCACAAACAGCTCCTTTTCCATGGTCAGCACCTCCTTATTTTAGTTTCGCAAATATGTTAATGTCACCATCTTCATTATACATTAACATAAGTGTTAATGTCAAGAATTTATTTCGCATTTTTGTTAAAGATTATCTTGCATCTTTCGCTTTTTTGCGCTATACTATTGGCAAAGGCGGTGGGATATTATGACAGTCGGAGACAAGATAAAGAAAATCCGCACCTTTCGAGGCATGACACAAAAGGAATTGGGGCTTGCTATCGGCTTTGAGGAAAAGGGAGCGGACAACCGGATCGCCCAGTATGAGACGAATTACCGTGTTCCGAAACGGGAACTGCTGGACAAGATGGCCGAGGCGCTGCGGGTAGACCGCCAGAACTTCTACACCATCGCCCCCGGCTCTGCCGAGGACTTCATGCGGACATTCTTCTGGCTGGACGAGGACAGCCCTGGCGCTATCCGCCTGTTCCAACTTGTCCGCAATCCGGGCAGAGCAGGGGCCGCTGATGATACCGCTGTACGGTACAATGATAGCGATGACTGGCCCGCACACCCTCCCGTGGGTATGTACTTCCAGTATGGCCTTGTGGACGAGTTCATGCGGGAATGGCTTTTTCGTCAGCAGGAGTTACACGCCGGGGAGATCACCAGGGAAGAGTATTTTGAATGGAAACTCAACTGGCCCCATACCTGCGACGATGGCCTGGAAAGCGAATATTATATCCCTTGGCGGAAAAATAAATAAGACAAGCAAAAAAACCGCCCTGCTGAATTTGTCGTTCAGCAGGGCGGTTTTGCTTGTCCTTTTGGGATTTTTCTCTTGAGAATACCGGGCGGACACAAATAGTATCAATCCAGTATCAAGAGCAGTATGGACGGGCAAAAAAGCCTGTATTCATGCGGGTTTTCGCCGTTTCGAGCGTCATTCCCACTCGATCGTTGCCGGGGGTTTTCCCGTGCAATCGTACAGGACACGATTGACCCCTTTGACTTCATTGACAATGCGTGTTGTCACGGTTTGCAGGATCTCCCAGGGAAGCTGTGCGCTCTCTGCGGTCATGAAGTCGCTCGTGAGCACTGCACGCAGGGCGATGGCATAGTCATAGGTGCGTCCATCCCCCATGACGCCGACAGACCTCATGTTGGTGAGGGCCGCAAAATACTGCCCCAGATCCTTTGCCACTCCAGCCTTTGCCACTTCCTCCCGATAGATGGCATCGGCCTCCTGGACAATCTTCACCTTTTCCTCCGTGACCTCGCCGATAATGCGGATTCCAAGTCCCGGTCCCGGGAAAGGCTGCCTGTCCACCAGATAATCGGGAATCCCAAGTTGCCGGCCTGCTTCCCTGACCTCATCCTTGAACAGGAGACGCAAAGGCTCCACGATTTCCTTGAAATCCACATAGTCCGGCAGACCGCCGACATTATGATGGGATTTGATGACGGCAGACTTGCCCAAGCCGCTCTCTATGACATCGGGATAGATGGTTCCCTGGACAAGATAGTCCACCTTGCCGATCTTCTTCGCCTCTTCCTCGAAGACGCGAATGAATTCCTCGCCAATGATCTTACGCTTCTGTTCCGGCTCCGTGATTCCCTTCAGCTTCGCATAGAAACGGTCCTTGGCATTGACACGGATGAAATTCACATCATAGGGGCCGTCAGGTCCGAAAACAGCTTCTACCTGATCCCCTTCGTCCTTCCTCAAGAGCCCATGGTCGACAAACACGCAGGTGAGCTGGTTGCCGATGGCCTTGGAGAGAAGCACCGCCGCAACCGAGGAATCCACTCCGCCCGACAGGGCACAGAGTGCCTTTCCCGAGCCGATCCTTTCCTTGAGCTGCTTTACGGTAGACACCACAAAGGAATCCATCCTCCAGCTTCCGGAGCATCCGCAGACCTCAAAGACGAAATTGTGGAGCATCTTTTTGCCTTCCACCGTGTGCATGACCTCCGGATGGAACTGCGTCGCATAAAGTTTCCGCGAGGCATCCTCCATCGCTGCTGCCGGGCAGACCGGAGTAGATGCAGTGACATGGAATCCATCGGGAACCCGGAAGATGTAGTCCGTATGACTCATCCAGCAGACAGTCTTTTTTTCCACGCCCTTGAAGATCAGGGAGGAGGTGTCCTCCACGGTGACTTCCGTCTTGCCGTACTCGCTGACAGGCGCGGTCTTCACTTCACCGCCCAGGATATGGGCCATGAGCTGCGAGCCATAGCAGATGCCCAATACGGGAACCCCTATCTCCAGCAGCTCCTTGCTGCAAAGAGCCGAATCCTTTTCATACACACTGTTGGGCCCACCGGTGAAGATAATCCCCTTGGGAGCCATTTCCCGAATCTTCTCCAGGGAAAGCGTATGGGGATGCACCTCGCAATACACATTGCATTCCCGCACCCGGCGTGCAATCAGCTGATTGTACTGCCCTCCGAAATCCAGAACCAGAATCATTTCTTTCGCCGTATCACTCAAAGCCTTGTCCTCCAAATCCAATAAATCAGAAATATCGCCGTATTGCTTCCATGACCCCATTATGGTCATTATCGCTTACGACATCGCGGCAGATCACTTTGACTTCTTCAGTCGCATTTCCCATGGCCACAGGCATGCCGACCAGCTTCAGGATATCCACATCGTTGGGAGCATCTCCCACAGCCACAACGCTCTCCAAGCCAATCCCCAAATGCCTGCAAAGCACTTCCAGTCCTTTCGCCTTGGTGATTCCCTTGGGGGACATCTCAAGGCCTGTCACCTCGGAAAACATCCAGGTCAGGCCGAGCTTGGCCAGCTTTTCACAGTTGCGCTGCCTGGATTCGACAGAACGATGGTAGAGATTGATCTTCACGACCTCATCCGCATGTTCTCTCACATAGCCTGCAAGGTCATCCTGACGCCGGCAGATCCTTTCATACATATCCTGATAGACCTCCATATGGAAGTCCTTCATCCGTTCTATATTCGATGTGCGGCAGACAGATTCCCGTACGCTCAAGATATGGACCATTGCCTTTTCTGCCTCGCCGGCAGCGATGATTTCCAAGGATGCCTCCAGGGGAAGCGCTTGCAGGAAAAGCGGTTTTTCCTGCCGAAAATCATAGACCAGCCCGCCACTGATGGCAACGGCATAACTTGTACTGGAAAGCTCTTCCCTGTAATCGGAGAGTTCCGCTAAGCCCCGCCCCGTGGCAACAGCCACATGGATTCCTTTCCCGGTCAGTTCCCGAATGGCCTCCGCAGTCTCCGCAGGAAATCGTTTCTGCGAATCCAGGGTCGTCCCATCCAAATCCAGCGCCAAAAGTCTGTACTGATACCCCATATATTCCTCCTGCACAGTTTCTTGCAAAAACCATCCGATAGATATATTTTCGCCTGTCCGGGAGGTTCTGTCAAGATGCAAAAGCAGCCCAAGGGATATCGCCTTCCGCAATCCCTTGGGCTGTTTTCTTCTGTCACTTATCCACAAAGCCGATATGGGCCTTCAGGTCATCCAGTTCATTCGTCGCGATGCGCATGAGCTGGCGGCCGATGAAACGCTTTGCCTTTCCCACGGTGTCGATATCATCGATGTGCTGGGCATTGTCCCATGGATACATGGGAATGATTCCGACATATTCTTCCCCCGTGGACTCGTCCGTTGCAACGAACAGCCCCATCTTCCTGACCTTGTCCTCAAATCTGAGACCCCGAAGCTCCACATCCGGCTGGGCATAGTCTGCGTCATCCTTCAAGTTGATGTGGGAACGTGCTATTCCGTAAATTTTCATAATGGCTCATCTCCCAGTATTATTTTTATACGCTATATGGCATATTCTACATCCATCCACAAACTTCCTGCCTGTTCTCGCAATTTCCTTCCTTGCCAGAAACCATCTGCGCACGTATAATATAGTAATGGACAATAAGCAAAGCTATTTTTTCATATATGGAGGTATCTATTTTGAGCGACAAAATCATTCTGACCGGCGACCGTCCCACGGGGAAGCTGCACATCGGGCATTACGTGGGCTCCCTGAAGCAGCGTGTTGCCCTGCAGGCTACCGGGGAATACAAGGAAATCTTCATCATGATTGCCGATGCCCAGGCACTCACGGACAACTTCGAGAACCCGGACAAGATCCGTGAGAGCATCACGGAGGTTGCCCTCGACTATCTCGGGGCAGGGCTTGACCCTTCCAAGGCCACCATCTTCATTCAGTCCCAGATTCCGGAACTCACGGAACTCACCATGTATTACATGAACCTGGTGACCGTGGCGCGTCTGCAGCGCAACCCGACGGTAAAAGCGGAAATCCAGATGAGGAACTTTGAGGCAAACATCCCCACCGGTTTCCTCTGCTACCCCATCAGCCAGGCATCGGATATCACGGCCTTCAAAGCGACCACGGTGCCTGTCGGCGAGGACCAGAAACCCATGTTGGAGCAGACGCGGGAGATCGTGCGCAAGTTCAATGAAATCTATGCACCTGTCCTCGTGGAGCCCGACATCCTGCTCGCCTCCAATAAGTCCTGTCTCCGCCTCCCCGGCACGGACGGCAAAGCGAAGATGAGCAAGTCCCTCGGCAACTGCATCTATCTCTCCGACTCCGCCGATGAGGTGGCAAAGAAAGTCCAGTCCATGTATACGGACCCCACCCATATCAAGGTATCCGATCCGGGCCATATCGAAGGCAACACGGTATTCACCTATCTGGATGCCTTCTGCCAGCCGGAGCAGTTCGGACGCTATCTGCCGGAATACCAGAACCTCGACGAGCTCAAGGAGCACTACCAGCGGGGCGGTCTCGGCGATGTGAAAATCAAGAAGTTCCTCAAAGCCGTCCTTCAGGAAGAATTGGAGCCCATCCGCAAGCGCCGTGCAGAGTATGCAAAAGACATCCCTGCGGTCTACGACATGCTGAAAAAGGGCTGCGAGAAGGCAGAGGAAACTGCCGCCGCAACCCTTTCCGATGTCAAGCGCGCCATGCGTATCGACTATTTCAACCGCTGATTCACAGAATGACAAAAGCAACGGGTACAATTGCCCGTTGCTTTTTTACACATTTTTACAGTTTCAGCCCATCCAGCCAACGGGAGACCATGTCCCGCGTCACCTTGTTCAGGCAACGGGCAGGTTTCAGGACCGCACCCTTGCAGGAAGGCTGGAGATACTCGTTCGTCTTGCCCACATCGCTGCCACCTGAAGTGCAGAATGGCACGACAATCTTGCCGGAAAGGTCGTAGCTCTCAAGGAAGGTATTGATGATGCGCGGGGCAAGGTACCACCAGATGGGGAACCCCACAAATACCACCTCGTACTCCTCCATGTTGGGAACTGTCCCATCAATGGCAGGGCGCGCCGCCGTATCCTGCATCTCCACGGTGCTGCGGGAAGTCTTGTCATGCCAGTCCAGGTCCTTCTTCGAGTAAGGCTGAGCCGCCTTAATTTCATAGAGATCTCCCTCTACGAAGTTCGACAGGAACTTCGCCACTCGCGCCGTTGTACCACTGATGGAAAAATACGCAATCAAAGTTTTCTTCGCCATGAACAATTCCTCCCTTTTTCTGCTTTTCGTGTATCGGTAAACGGATTTCCTGTAATCCGGTTCTGCGCTCAATCCTTGGGCACGAGGTCTGCTGCCGTAAGGGGCCGCGTCTTTGCCCGCTCTGTCAGCTCTGCTGTGCTGGTAAACAAGACATCGCTGGAGCTGTTGAGGGCTGTCTCGCAGGAATCCTGCAAAACGCCGATGATGAAACCAACGCCAACGACCTGCATGGCAATATCATTTCCAATGCCAAAGGAAGCGCAGGCCACGGGAATCAAGAGGAGCGAACCGCCCGCAACACCAGAGGCGCCACATGCTCCCACCGTTGCTATAATCGAAAGCAGAAGTGCCGTGGGAAGATCCACATCCACACCCATGGTATGTGCCGCCGCAAGAGAAAGCACCGCAATGGTGATGGCCGCGCCGGACATATTGATGGTCGCTCCAAGGGGAATCGAAACGGAATAGGTATCCTCATTGAGCCCCAGACGCTTGCAAAGGGAAAGGTTCACAGGGATATTCGCTGCAGAACTGCGCGTAAAGAATGCGTAGATACCGCTTTCCCGCAAGGTCGTCAGGACCAGAGGGTAAGGATTGCGGTGAATGTGCAGGAACACGATCAACGGATTCATGACGAGTGCCACGAGGAAGAAGGCTCCCAAAAGGACTGCCAGAAGATGTGCATATCCAAGAAGCGCATTGAGGCCGCTGGTTCCAATGGCATCTGCCACAAGGCCCATGATGCCGAAGGGGGCGAAACGGATGACCCATTGCACGATTTTCGTGACTGACTTCGCTACGTCCGAAAGGAAATTCTTCGTTCCATCCGATGCGGAATGAAGGGCAAGTCCCGCAAGCACGCCCCATGCCAGGATACCGATATAGTTGGCATCCGCAAGGGCATGAATCGGGTTGTCCACCACTTTCAGGATGAGATTGTGCAGCACCTCAATGATGCCACCCGGAGGCGACAGGGTTGTATCCGCCACCTGCAAATGCAGGGTCGTCGGAAACAGGAAGGACATCGTGACACCCACGAGAGATGCCAGGAATGTGCCGATGACATAAAGGCGCACGATGGGCTTCATCGCCGCACTGGCATCCGCGCTCTTCTGCGCCATGGCATTCATGACAAGAATGAAGACGAGGATGGGCGCCACGCCCTTCAATGCCATGACGAAAACCTCGCCGAATACGGAAACCAGGGGAACAAGCCCCGGTGCCGCCAGGGCAATGACGATGCCAATGCAGAGCCCCAACGCAATCAATTTGATCAGCGCGGTTTTCTGATAGGTTTGGCTAAGCTTATGAAACAAACAAAACACTCCTTACATAAAAAGATAAAAATATGATTTACTCAACTTTCCCACCACGAAAATGAAGCCAATCCCTTGAAAATACTGGCATCGCGTAGGATAAAAAGCTCTGCTTGACAACAAAATAGCACCTGTTCTTGGTATAATGGAATCAGCAACAACCC
>Ga0256405_10012144_pt1 | contig 10767 bp, 11 predicted proteins | sample RumenRJG_02DNA_FD_189096 | JGI IMG/M metagenome (GOLD analysis project Ga0256405, IMG submission 189096) | Bovine rumen microbial communities from Lethbridge, Alberta, Canada - RJG_02 | ecosystem: Host-associated > Mammals > Digestive system > Stomach > Rumen | place: Canada: Alberta... | reverse complement strand
ACAGATGATAAAACACAGCTACAGGAACTTAACCGCCTGAAGTGGAGCTATAAAGCTGTAAACCGTACTAAGCAATTAAACAGCATTTTTGAGTTACTAACCATTGCTCAAAAACAAGGTAATCAATACTACCTAAAAGAGCTTAACGGCTGGAGTAGATACCTACATAACATTGATGCTTTATCCGTGATAGCTGGAGCCTCAAATCTTATTATCTTTGATTGCGATACTGAAGGTCATAACTCAGGTGTTATCGTCTCAGATGATTATCAAAGTGTAAACACGCTCAAAGAGTGGTGTATAGCTTCAGGTATCGACTTTAATATTTTTCTGAATACCTTAACAGTTAGGACACCTTCAGGCGGTTATCATTTCATATTTAGATACATCGACAGATTTAAGAGTGTAGATACTTCAATTAAAAAGCAAATAGGCTTTTTAAAGTCGATTGATTTGATTGCTGGGCATAATGTCTTTATTGCTCCATATTCAGCAAAGATTTACAACGGTGTAGAAGTACAGCGTTATTTGCCAGTGAAATTGAATAATCAAGATAATAGTTTTAGCTTTGAATATTTAGAAGCCTCCACATCTACACGGTTGCGCCTTAGTGTTTTACCTGATGAGTTAGAACAGGCAATAATCAAGAAACAAGAAAAACCAATGCAACGGCTTCAGGTTGAGAATACACCTAAACAGTTTTACACAAGCACAGAAAGGCAAAAACAAAAAGCATCTAAGATACTGGCTAAAAACCTGAATAATTTTTCTTTAGCTGGTAATGGTACAAGACACGATGCTTTATTGAAGAATGTAAGAAACGTCTTTATGTTCTATCAGTATCTATCAGATTATCCGAAAGAATACATACTTGATATGTTCAGGGATAAGGCTTCACAGTTAGGATTATCAAGTTCGGAAATAGAAACACCGTTAAGGGATGCTATGAAGTTCGGATTAAGTAATCAAAAAACACTAAACTAACATAAAAATGTTCCTTTTAAGGGGTGAAATGTTCCTTTTTGCCCCCTTTTTTAATTTTTTTTGTTCCTTTTTTCGACAATGGGAATTGAAAGGAATAAATAGGAAAGTAATGGCTATTTTTTAGGAACAAAAGGATCATATATTGAACCATATATATAGTAATAATATATAAAGAACCTGCTGTAGATATAGCACTACATATATAGTAAGCATGATATGAAGGTAAAAAGTGATCCTTTTGTTCCGAAAAATTGCCCCTTTATATCACATTATTTCCTTTAATTTCTAATGAAAGAAAAAGGGAACATTAAGGATCATTTTTACCTACAAAAGGAACAAAATACAGCCCAAAAGGAACACTTAAAAAAGCTGATACAGGTAAATCTTTAATGCTTGAGTTATTGCCTCATGTTTCAGCTGTAGAATTTACTTAAGCACGTGAGAAACGTCTTTATGTTTTATTCTTATTTACGAGATTATGGACAGGAAGAAATATTAACCATGTTCAAAGAGCGTGCTCTAACGCTGGGATTATCTTCAGGTGAAATTGACACCCCTATGCGTGACGCTATGAAATTTGGATTACAGCATCAGAAGTTGTTAGCTTAAATTTTTACGCTTAAAACATAATTTTTACGCTCAAAAGGTGCTTTTTTACGCTCAAAAAGGCACTTTATTTTTATATTAGAAACTAATAGAAACTACTAGAATAATACGAGCGCAAAAAGAGTAAATATATTTCTATATCAATCAATGACAATATAATAAAAACTGAAATGTCAGTATATAGCTATATATATAATAGAGGATATAACTTTTTATTTTGCTCTTTTTACGCTCATTCAATTTCAGTTAATTTCTATCTTATTCAGCTTTATTCATACCGAGCGTAAATATTTTTTAAAAATACCGTTTTGAGCGTAAAAATATCATCTTTGAGCGTAAAAAAATCAAATCAAACAGCTACCACGGTGTTAAGGTTCTGTGACAGTATTTTTATATTTGCGGGTGGCAAGACGCCCGAAAATCGACTAGCTACAATGATTTTTAAAATCTGGCTATCATCAACCAAATACAGGAACACACAATTATGCAAGAAGTAAATCAATCGCAATTAGCCTTAAATTTGCATTGCTCACGTGGCTTAGTAAGAGCCTTAACAGATAAAGGCATATTGCACCGCAACAGTAACGGTTATTACCTTTTAGATGAGTGCAAGGCTAAATATGATGAGTATCAACAAAGTATAGACACTAAGAAAAGAAACAAACGAGCTCAAACAGCCTTAAAAACACTTAACAGGCTAAGAGATGTTGCAACAGGTGAAACAGGATCTAGCTTTGATGTTACCTTTAACAAGTGGCTTGATAACCTAGAGAATGAGCCTATCGAAGTGCTAAACAAAGCACGTGCGTATTTAACTATCCTACAATGCAAGAACGAAGTTATAAAAGTTCACGATCTTGAAAGCTCACTAATCTCAGTAGATGAGTTAGAACAAGACGCAAAACAAATAACATCTTTGATTACAAACGAGGTTAAGGCAATTATCAAACCAACCGCACAAATGTGTGTTGATAAACCAGCTAGAGAGATTGAAGAAATAATCGGTGACGCTGTTAATAATGCACTGGCTAAGTTACATCAAAAGCTAACCAACATAGCAGAATAGCAATATAGAGCGCGATTTTAAGCATTTATCGTGCAGATTTATTACAAACAAGCTAGCATGGCTGTGTGTTGAGCTATCGACTTTATAAAAAGTTTCCATTTTACACGCACGTGCAAAATAGGAGTTTTTTTTCTTTGATAGTTAAGTGAGTAAACCGAGAAAACACCGATTTACCCAGTAACAGACAGCTTCAGGAGTTTTGAGGATAACAAAATGCACGGCTTTATTTTTCAGAATACGGAATACAGAAGCATTAGAGAATGTTGCAAAAAACTAGGCTTAAGTTATTCAAAGGTCAGACGGCTAACAAGGCATTACAAACGCGCTCAGAATGATCCTGTGATTGCGGTTAAATGGGCGACAGGTGAAGAAGTGCGACCATACAACGAACCTAAAACATTCTTATATCAAGATGATCTTATTAAAGCCTATGACAGACAACTTAAATTTAAAGACAAAGTAAGAAACATCTTTATGAATGAATTTTAAAACTGAGATTTGAAATTCAGATGTACAAGAGTTATTGCAGTTTCAAAAGTGCAAAAATTGCAGTATTGAAATAAAAAAGAGCCAGTACCACAGGAGCAGTACCAGCCCAAAACACTATTAAAAAGAAACTCTTATTTTCTTTTAGCAGTGATGTAATAATTAGGATTTTCAGTCATACAGTATAAAACATCATCGCGATCTAGCTGGGTAATGTCTTTTTTAGTTACTGTACTTTTTTTAGATTGTGACGGATTAGATCCGATACCCCCCACTGATGCCATAGTTTCATTAACCACCTTTGTGTATATTTCATCGTGGAATGTTTTAAATGCTTCAATCAGTACTAATGTAAAATCAGAATGAAAACCTTCTATATAGATGTGTTGAGCAAACACATGAGCAATGTCAAAGTATGGCACATATACACTAAAAAAATCATAACTATGAGCCAGCTCTATAAGTTCTGCTTTAATTTCCTTAATCTGATTTATGTATGATTTATTTATATCATCATCATCTGTGATTTGAGGATAGCCACATTCTTCGTAATGACTGAAAAAATTATGAATGACATCAGAGATGTTAAACCTGATAACAAGATGTTTAATTTTGTATCTGATACCGTCTGAAGTTGTGTAAATTTTGTCAGTAACCACATCAGGGCAAGTATCTTCAATATATCTTTTTTCCATTTTCAAAACCTTAAAATTAGCTGTAAAAAAAGTTCAGTAAGTTAGGAGATGTAAAAGATAATGTGTAAATAAATGTAAATAAAAGTAAATAACTATTTGATTATTAAAATAAATAAAGAATTGCAAGCCCTACTGCCAGCACCACTTCATACCTTTCTAATTTCTTGATTTTTCTCAAAAAATAAATTGATAGATGACAAACTACAGGGTTATTGTCTTTGCAGTTTATTATTGTCATGCTTTATCAGAACATCAGATCGATCTTTTGATTAACTGTCACTGATAGCCTTCTGTGCTATATAATTCCAGTTAACAAAGGAGATTATGTATGCCTGAATTGCCAGAAGTTGAAGTTACCAAAAGAGGTATAGAAAAAACTCTTTTAAATTCAGTTATAAAAAAGGTTTATTTTGATGATAAGTCATTACGAAAGCCTTTTTCAAAAGATCTTTATAAACTCGAGGGATCAACCGTAACTGATATTTCAAGACGTGGAAAATACATAGTAATCACTACTGATAAAGGTTATTTGTTGCTACATTTAGGTATGACCGGTCATCTTAGAGTGTTAGATGAGAATGAACCAATGCAATTGCATGATCATTTTGAGGTAGCAACCATGGCAGGAAAAGTAGTAAGGCTAAATGATATAAGACGCTTTGGTTTAGTCTTATATTTTCCTCTAGACAATTCCCCTTATTTAAATGAGCCTTTGAAGGATCTTGGTCCGGAACCCTTTTCTGATGATTTTAACGCTGATTACCTATTTAAACGCTTAAGCGCTTTAAAAAAGAGTGTCAAGCAAGCATTGATGGATAATGCTGTAGTCGTAGGTGTTGGTAATATCTATGCTTCAGAGGTGCTTTTTGCAAGCAAGATAAGTCCTGAAAGAAAAGCAAACAAAGTAACAGCTAAAGAATGTGAAACCCTAGTTTCTAATATCAGAAAAATTCTATCTGAATCAATTAAAAAAGGCGGTACTACAATACGTGACTTTTCAGGAGCAGATGGAAAATTAGGCTACTTTGTTCAGAATCTATTTGTATATGGTCATGAAGGTGAACCTTGCAAGATATGCAACACTCCAATTAAGAGTATTGTTCAGGGGCAACGTTCAACCTTCTTCTGTCCGCATTGCCAAAAATAGAACTTAAGATCGCTTGTTTAGTTACTGTTAACGTAAGAATTTACTGCTTCTGGAACGAATTTTGAGATATCGCCTTTATGGATGATAACTTCTCTAACTAAAGTCGATGAGATAAATGAAACAGAAGCATTTGTAGGCAACATTACTATTTCCATATCAGGCATTGCGATCCTATACATACCTGCTAATTGAGTTTCATAGTCATAGTCGGCTACTGTTCTTACACCTCTTACTAGGATATTGGCGTTTTGCTCCTTTAAGAAATCGACAAGCATGCCACTAAAACCAGTTACAGAGACGTTTGAAAGATCTTTTGTTGACTCTCGGCACAATAATACACGTGTATCTAAATCAAATAATGTATGCTTTGAAGGGCTTTTAGCTACAGCAATAATGACTTTATCAAAGATCTTTGATGCTCTTTTTATAATATCTAAATGACCTAAGGTTAAAGGATCAAAGGTACCAGGAAAAACAGCTAAAGTCTGCATGATTTAAATCCCATATTTTTCACAAGCTTTGTTAAAAGCGCAAATTACATCGTCAACCTGAATTTGTTGCATTGCATTCTCGTCATGAACACGATATCTCCATCCAGGTGTTTTCCCTTGAAGTTCTTTGGTTGCAACTTGTTTGTAAACACTTACCTCAAGATCTCGATAGTTCCAGGCACCAACTCTGTCTGGATTGTGGATAGCGAATAAACCGATAACTGGTACTTTTTGTGATGAAGCTAAGTGCATAGCAGCACTATCTGGAGATAACACTAAAGATGCTTTGCTAATTACAGCTGCGAGGATCCTAAGTGAGGTTTTTCCACAAAGATTTACACATTTATCATTCGTATTTTTATTGATTGATTCACATAGGCTCTTTTCATATTCAGAATTAGAACCTAATAAGATGACATGAAAACCTTTGCTAAGAGCAAAATTGGCAAGTTTTGAATAACCTTCAACTGTCCAGTTCTTCGCTTTTTTAGCAGAAGCTGGGGCTATTGCAAATATCTTCTTGTTTTTGCTGTTGATTAGTTTGTCGGCTGTATCAAGTTCCCTGTCGGATAGTTTGTAATTCCAGCTAGGTTGCAAATCGTCAAATCCAGCTTGTTTTGCAAAAGCTAGAAATCCTGCTAATACATGAGGATTAGATGGAGACTTTACCTGTCTGTTAATGAAAAGTAATTGTCCTTCTCTTCTGCGTTGAGCATCATAACCGTACTTCAATCTAGCTTTAATGAATAAAGAGAGTACTGATGCCTTTATAGAGGTTTGTAAATTGAATAGAGCATCGAACTTAGTAGCTTTTAAGTTCTTATAAAGTTGGTAACCTGCTTTTAAAACACCTAACTTTTTGATGTCTACTGTTTCCATTGGGATTAATGGTTGACCATTCTCATCAATAAATAGCGATGAGAATCTTTTGTCGACTATAAAGTGCACATCAAGATCTTTATAAGATTCATGTAAAGCATTTGCTAAGCCAAAAGCATTGATACAGTCACCTAATGCTGAGAGTCTTAAAACGCAAACAGATTTAATTGGATTTTTCATAATGCTCCTAAATTTACGATCATAATTGTAGCATTATTACTTGTCTCATTCTAAGATAGCTCTTATCTTAGGACAGATAGTCAATAATTGAATTATAGGAATATGGTAGTGGCTACCTTTAGTAAAGAACAGTTCAAAGAAGTAAACTATTTAGTGGAAAGTACATTAAGTGGTGTTCAACAAAATTCAAAAAGTAACTACTATGCTAGCTTTTTTGATAGAGACTCAATTCAAAAAGACAGTAAGACAATTAGCTGCTCTGGTAGAGGTCAGACTCTGTTATTTAGCAAAGATGGAAGAGATCTTGTGCTAAGACATTACAGACGAGGTGGCTTCTTTGGAAAACTTGTAAAAGATAGCTTTTTTATTTTTGAAAAAAATGCGCATAGAGCATTCGATGAATTTAAGCTTTTAGATTATATGCTATCTAAAGGTCTTCCTGTACCTAAGCCTGTAATAGCAAGAGAAATAAAAGGCTTTTTCTCTGTTACTCAGGATATAGTTATTGAAAGATTAAATGGATACAAAGATTTGTCCTATGTAATTTCTAAAAGAGAACTGACAGAGGCAGAATATACCAATATTGGTAAAACTATTTCTTTGTTTTTTAAAGAAAATATTTTACATACCGATCTGAATATCAGAAACATTTTGATAAACGAAGAAGGTAGGGTTGCCATCATCGATTTTGATAAATGCTTTTGCACCAAATTGAGCAAAGATATGAAAATATCTATGATAAACAGACTGTTACGCTCATTTAAGAAAGAAATTACAAGAGATTTAACAAAAAAGATCTATTTTAATGAGATCAATTTTAAATTTTTGAAAAATAACGCTCTTTTATAAAAATTCATTTTGTAAAATTGAATGGATATTTAAAGATTAGAGGCAGGAGGTTATCTCCTGAAAAATTATGACAGCAAAGAAAACATTAGTTATTGTTGATCACCCTACATATGACCGGTCAAATGCTAACCGTCGTCTAGTAGAAGAAATGCGTAAGTATCCTGATGATATTCTGATTCATAATTTGCAGAGTGCATATCCTACAGGAACTATCGATGTTGCTAAAGAGCATTGCCTAGTAGACAACACAGACTCTATCATATTCCAATTCCCTTTATACTGGTTTACTTGCCCTCCAAAAACCAAAGAGTGGTTCGATAAGGTATTAACTGCAGGTTGGGCTTTTGCTGGTACATACCATCTTGAAGGCAAAAAGGTCGGTATTGCTGTAACTTGCGGTAGCGAAGAGAATGATTACACTGCACAAGGTATTCATCACCGCTCTGTTGAGGATTATTTAGTATCAATGCAGAAAGCTTTTGAAATGTGCAAAGCTAACTATATCGGCATGTTTGCAATCTATGGTATTAAGAACAACGATAAAGAAACTGCTGAAAGAATCGCTTTAAAAGCTAAAGAGTACATTGAGTTTATTAAGTCTGTTAAGGCTTAATGATCCCTTCCATAAAATCTACTAGCCTTGAAAAAGGCTAATAGATCATGTTTAGTAGAGCAGTTTATCTAGCTGCTCTAAAGTCTTGTTTAAAGCTCCACGGCCCTGTTGTTGGATATCTAGAGCCTTGATTCCAGTTTTTTTAAGTAACTCTTTGTCTGAAAGCAGTTTTACTATGTATTTTGAGAGCTTGTTGCTGTCTTCAGCTAGATAGGCTCCGCCACACTCAATAAGCTTATCAAACTGTTCCGTGAAGTTGTGATAATCAGGTCCAGTTAAGATTGGTAATGAGAAGAATGCCGGTTCCAATGGATTGTGACCACCGATATTTACAAAACTGCCTCCCATAAGTACTAAATCACATAAACCAAAGTAAGTTTCAATCTCGCCTATGGTGTCACCAATCAAAATATCACCTGTAAAGTCGGAAATGCTCTTTAAAGAGCTCTTCCTTACATAAGAAATGCCTAATTTATCTAAATACTCGCAAGATAATGTTCCTGCTGTTTGATGTCTTGGAACCAATACAAGCTTTAAATCTTTAATTGTTTCTTTTGCTTTAACATAGCCATCTATGATGGTTGTTTCTTCACCATCATGGGTACTGATAGCACCAAACACACAATCGCCTAATAATTGAGTTTTAAGAACCATAGCATCATTAAACATGTTTTCTCTAGGCTTTAAATCATATTTAATGTTGCCAGTAACCATGACATTTTGCTTTGGAACACCTATCTTAATGAATCTTTCTTTATCAGCATCAGTAATACACATTACTTTTGAAAGATTTGATGAAATCAGATCTTCTACAAGAGTTTTATGCTTTAAATAACTTACGCAGTTCTTCTCTTGCATTCTTGCGTTCACAATAGAGATCATGCATCCATGTTTTTTAGCAAGTCCTAACATGTTAGGCCAAAGCTCAGTATCGATGATAATAAGTGCTTTTGGATTAAATGAATTTAAAAATCCCGATACTGCTAAAGGTGAGTCTAACGGCGAAAACTCAACATTAACTCCCTTTAGATATTTAGCTGCATTTAAGCCTGTGGTTGTCATGGTAGTTAAGACAATGTTTTCAAAAGGATGTTGTTTTTGAAATTCAACAACTAAAGGTTTTATAGCATTGATCTCACCTACAGATGCCCCATGAAACCATACACAACTTTCTAATCTATCCTTATAGCATCCTAAAAGTTCAAAGATTCTTTTTCCATAAGGAGGATCATTTCTTTTTTTATAAGCAAGAAAACTTGCTCCTAATGGAGCTACAAGCGTGGTCAGAGTTTTATATGCTAATAAAGCTAATCTTGAAGACAAATGCATGTTTGAACCTTAGATCTTTACTAGAGTATTGAGCTTTTCAATTATAGTTTCAGGTTTAATACCTTTTAGACAAGCATAAGTACCATATTTACAGGTTCTTTCAAAGCAAGGATGACATTTCTCGTCAGATTCAATGCAGACAGCTTTATCAGATAATGGAGGTGTGTAGTTAGTTGAGGTTGAACCAAAAATGCATACTTGAGGAACATCCGCAGCAGCTACAGTGTGCATTAGACCTGAATCATTGCATACAGCAGCAGTACATTGACCTACAATGTCTAATGCTTCGGTTAAATTGGTTTTGCCTGCGATATTGATAAAATGAGGTTTTGATTCTTCATTTAGGTTGCTGTAGATATCCTCTACTGTAGGAATATCTTTTGTTGAACCTAAACCTACAACCATACCTCCTTTGCTTATCCAATAGTCAGATACCTTAGCAAAGTACTCCACAGGCCATAATTTGGCTGGACCATAGTTCGCACCACATCCTAGTACTAAAGCTTTACGAGAAAAGTCTAGATTTAATTCTTTTGCTCTATTTTCATCGAGTTTTTTAACAACTAACTTTGGATAATCAAATTTTGGCAGATCTGATGACTTATTAACTTTTTCCTTATCAAAAGCAAGAGCTACATAACGCTCAACCATATAAGGAAAATCATTCTTGTTAGTACGCATATTATTTAATATAAAGTATCTTGATTCGCCTTTAAATCCTCTTCTATCAGGGATCTTTGCAAATAAAGCGATAAGTCCTGACTTTAATGAATTAGGAAGTACCATCACACAGTCATAGTGACCTTCTCTTAGTTTCTTACCTTCTTCATAGCGCTTTTTTAAATCAAATGCGCCGTGCTCAAAAGGATTGATTAACTTATGATCAATCTCTTCCATTCTGTCCAAAATAGGCATGGTGTATTTAGGAGCATATACGTCAATTGAACAGTTAGGATCGAGCTTTTTTAACATCTTTAAGAGGCTTTGTGACATGATGAGATCTCCAAGCCATGAAGGAGAAATAATAAGGTATCTTTTTGAAACTGTGTCTGTCATAACTAATAATCTATTGTCTAATTCAGCATCTTTTGGTCTATTGACTTTGTGTAGAGATAGATACTCTTTAAATAAGTCTTACAAAAAGCGTGCGTTTGTGATGATTTATCGTCATTAGATATTATAATTGAGAAATCAAAGTCAACTAAGGAATTTAACAATGATTATTGTAACAGGTGGTTGTGGTTTTATCGGTTCTAATATCGTAAAACATTTAAATGACAGAGGTATCAAAGACATTTTAGTAGTTGATAACCTAACAAATGGTCATAAGTTCATCAATCTAACAGATCTTGATATTGCAGATTACATGGATAAAGAAGATTTTCTGCAGTTGGTTTTAGATGAAAAGAAGTTCGATGCAAAATATGGTTGCAAGAACATCG
>Ga0256405_10012143_pt1 | contig 10767 bp, 11 predicted proteins | sample RumenRJG_02DNA_FD_189096 | JGI IMG/M metagenome (GOLD analysis project Ga0256405, IMG submission 189096) | Bovine rumen microbial communities from Lethbridge, Alberta, Canada - RJG_02 | ecosystem: Host-associated > Mammals > Digestive system > Stomach > Rumen | place: Canada: Alberta... | reverse complement strand
AAGCAGAATAGTTTTTAACTTTTTCTTTTTCATAAGGTCCACCATTCCTTCTTAATTCCACACTTCAAGCAATTACATTTATTATTCATTATAACAAAACAGCCGCAGAAAAATCTACGGCTGTTGAGCAAAACTGCAATTTTCTTCATTCTCGGCGATGAAATACCATCGCCGCTTTTGCAATGTGAAAAAATGCTAATTTTTGACTACTTTGACTGTCATGCTAATCCCTGGGCAGCAAAGATTTTATGCAGGTTTTGTGTAGGAATTGAATTATGTGGTCGTACACTTCCGTTCGTAGTACGATTCGTATACAGTTTGCTAAAATGGAGACAAAAAACGCGTCCTGACAAAGCTGATTGCCAGAACGCGTTTTTGCGATTCCGATTATTTATTTAGTGAGATAAACGTGAATTTACCAGTCAGCAATTTGGAATGAAGGCACAAGATTATGACTTTTATATTTACTGCCGTATCGAAAGCCCGCCTTCTTTTCCCTGATTATGTATTCCTTTATTTCAGCAAGCGTGTTTGTTTCTAAACCATCTTTGAACAGATGAGTCTCGGCATACATATATTCCGGATTCTCTGGATCGCTATATCCGCCGCTGCCTACAGAAAAACGCTGTTCTGACTTTTTACAGTAGTCCCACCAGGATATGGATGAAATGCGACCACCTTCCGCATAGAGGATCTCCAAAAACGATTCCCAGTCTTTGAATAGATATTCTGAGCAAAAAGAATGCTTATCAATATAATCTTTTACATTTTGACTGAGCATATTCCCCTCCGCTAAACAACGATTTGTATCACTGCCATCATTATATCAAAACAGCTGCAGAAAAATCTACGGCTGTAAGAAAAACCACAATTTTCTTGCTTAACATTAGCAGAAAAATCTGCGGCTGTTGAAACAAAAAAAACCAAGGCTTTTATACCTTGGTTTTTTTTATTTGCGGGATCACCGCTTCGGCGCTTCACCCCGCAGGGCCGCGATGTTGCAGCTTAGTTCGCTGATTACATCGGTAAGCCCCGCCAGTTTGTTTTCCATGCGGACTAACAGGAACCAGCTTAAGACCACGGGGAATCCGAAATCTTTAATAAAGCTGAACAGTTCCGTCACTTCCATTGCGCAGCCTCCGTCTACCCTCATGCCACAACGGGGTCGAGAGTAATGGTACGCAGACGGCCTTCCACGGCTTCTACAATGTCGCCGCCGGAAGTGTTGAAGATGTTGTTATTCACCACTACGGCCATGGCGGCGTCAATTTCCGCCTTGGTAATGCCGGCCTTGGGTTCCTCGATGTTGAGGATCACCTTTTTGCCGGCGGCGTTGCGAAAGATCAAATCCAGATCGGTATCAGAGCTCATTGTTGTTTCCTCCTTTTCTCAATTTTTTTAAGCTCACTCATTTGCCAGGTTTGCCCGTTCTACCACGGTGAGACCGGTGATCTCGTTGTCGAAGAGACCGCCCAGGGCCGTGCCCACTGCCAGTAACTTGGCAGGTTCCGCGTCCGGCTTCACATTGTTGTAAATGTAACTTTTGGAAATTGCGTTGCCTTCCGCATCCTGCCCGCGGGCAATGGAAATGCTGAGGGTACGCTTGGTTACGTTCATTACTGCCGCCATGTGTTCCACCTCCTTCCTCAAAATTTTTGCCTGTCGGTTCCGCAGCGCTGACGCATTTTTTGCGCCATGCGCCGCTTCCCCAAAACAGTGCGGGACTTACAGCATCCCCGGCCTACATCTGCAGGCCCTACGATTCTGCCGCATGCCGGTTCTGCACGCCCGCTTACCTTATAACGCCCCGGCTAACCGGAGCGGAATAAGCTTTCTCCGGAACCGCCACCCCAATTGGTTTGCGTCATTGGCGAAATCAAAAAAGCAATCGCCAATGCATGCGAATACAAATTGGTCAGCCAATCCTCACGCCGCTTTTGCGTCACGCATCACTTCCCACCGGTAACAGGCCGCCTTGCCCCGGATCACACAGCCGCCGGGTTTCAGCCTGCCCTGGTAGGCGTCATCAGGCAAAAACCACAAGTCCCATTTGGTCTGGGGGTCGCCGCTGCCGGGGCCGTAGCCGTCGCGGAAGGCGATCTCACAATGGGTTGTCACCCTGTCCTCGCTGTTGGTAAGGCCCAGCTCCACGCAAAGAATGGCCACAATCTTTGACAGCACTTCGATTTGCACCGGCGTCGGGGGTTCGCTTCCGTAATCCATTACCGCCGTGTAACGGTCCCGGTCTTCCCCGTCGTATACGGCGGAGATGGCCGCCCTTGCGCAAATGGCAGTGGGCAGTGCGCAATCGGCGCCGTAGCCGCAGCAAAGAGCAATGCCAATGGTTCCGCTGTTGCGTCGCCAGGTGTGGCTTTTCCTCTCCCCCAAATCATCGCAGGTTACGTACACCGTTCCATCTTTGTCAATGTTCAGGTGGTAGTCGTCAAACACCTGGCCGTAATGGCCCGCCGTCCAGTGAAGATAGATGCGGGTGATCCGTCCTTTCGCACGCCGCGCCATCTGGCGCAATTCATTTTCTGTAATGGGAATGGGATTTTGTACAATCACGTTATCACGCTCCTTTTCGTTTTTTCCCTTACACTTATATAATACCTAAGGCCCCCAAAATTTAAACCATATTTTTTGTAAAAATACATTATTTTGAATAAAAAAATAAATTTTTTTGAAAATTAAAGTGAATAAAATAATTAAATTATATTTTGGATAATGTATACATAATACATCATACACTTCACAAATATTTCACAAAGTCATGTAAAAATAGCATTTTTTTAAAAATTTTTGCAAAAATTGACGAAAATTTGAACTATTTGTGAACAACCATTTCAAGACAGCATAATTACTGTACTTAAAGCACTTTTTATGATATAATTTTTCTGTAATCAAAAATTAAATGATTTTTGATAATTTATGCAGAAAGGACGTGAAACCGCACATTGAATTTCACCGAATTAAACACCCTTCCATGGAACGAATGGATGCAGCTCGCCCGCCAGGGCGAAACCCGGGCCACCCTTCGCTTATGCGAAAGCGCGGAGCCCATCATCAGCCAGTTTAGCCGCGTTCCCTACTTCGTCAGCCTGTTGGGGAAGGAAGAAATCCGCAGTATCGCCACCCTGGCCCTTCTGGAATTTTTTACCGGCTATTCCGACCATACGCCGGATGAAGAAATGCCAAAGCTCCTGAAATACGTGGTCAAGTGCGCACTGATGAACAGTACCCGTTGGAAACGAACCCGTAACAGACGTGAGCAAAATAATTCCCGCGACAGGGAACAGGACCAGAACGAAACGGAGATGACTATCATCGACGGGGAAGAACGGGAGACCCGGAGGGCAAGCCGGGCAACCGAACCGGAAAGGGCCGTGCTGCAGACAGAATTAGCGAAGGCAATGGAAGAAGCTTTACAATGCCTCACTCTTCGGGAGCAGGCGGTGATCCGTTGCGTATATTTCCGGCAGCGAACTATGACCGAAGCAGCCCGGGAAATGAACTGCACCCCGCAGGCCGTGTGGAACTTGCAGCGCAAAGCCTTGTACAAATTGCGCCGTCGGCTGAAAAAACACCGGCACCTTCTGACAGACGAAGCCGCATAACAAAATTACGGCGCAGCCTGCCGTTACAATTCCAGTTCCGATGTGACAAACGCTCATCATCGCGACTGGAATTCTAATTTCTTTTTGCAAAACAATCACGAGCCGCAGAACACAAGTCAAAGGCTAATCGCGAAGCATTATCCCCGCGAAACCAAAAAGCCGCAGCCCACGCTGCGGCAAAAAATTTCAAAAGGTTTCAAATTGTTCAAAGCGTTTCCCCATAATTTTCATACAAACACACCAAACAAGGAATGGGAGGAAAAAACATTGAAAAAAACTGTACCGAACCCGCAAACCGGGAAAAAATTCCCGGCAGCCAAACCGCCCGACCCGGCCCCGGCAGGAAAAAAAGAGACGGCCTGCCAGGGGCAAAATCCACAAACGAAAAACGCCGGCGTCAACAGAAAAAACACCGGCGAAAAAAACGGGACGTCCCATAATTATAATTATAATTATAATTATTTATTTAAGAATAATAAAAAAAATTATAATTATAATTATGACAATTACGCAGAAAAGATCGAGCAAAGCGACGGGCTGATCCTGCTGGCCCAGCTGCCCCCGCCCTGCCGCCGCATAGTGGAAGCCTGGAACCGGCTGGGGCTGAAACAGTTCGCCGGCCTGTACCCGGTCATCCTTTACAGCGTGAACAACCTGCTGGAACAGTACGGCGAGGAAACCGTTGTGGAGACCATACACAGCATTGCCCAAAGCCCGTTCCTTCTTGGCCACAACGACACACCCAACCATTGGAGCGCCACCTTTACCTGGCTTTTGCGTCAGAACAATTTTGAAAAAGTGCTGCAGGGCGTATACCACAAACACGTACCCGGCGGCTTCAACCGTTGCGCGGAAAGGGCCGGCGAAAATTTTACGGCCGGTCCCTTCGTCGCCGAAAGCGGCAGGGCTGAAAAAAATTTGAACGGTTCCTGCCCCGCCGAAGAACAAAAGGCACGTTCCCGGAAAGAAGCGCGTCCTGCCAACGTCCTTCTGGAAAACATGGCCCGCACCCTGGGCGTAAAGTACTAAGGAGGGCGCGCCATGACAGAACTTTCAAAACTGCAGCAGGTCATCAAACGGGAAAAACGCCGCCGGGCCATGCATCTGGATATTTTATGCGATTACGACTTCGCCCACGACAACGGGGAAAACCCGGCGGCTATTCAATGCGCAAAAAACTACGCCGACAACTTTGACAGTTTTGCACGGGATGGGGCCGGCCTGTTTCTGTACGGAACCTCCGGCGCAGGCAAAACCTTTCTGGCCGCCGCCATCGTCAACGAACTGACGGACAAAGGCTACCGCTGCCGGTTCACCAGCATGCTCACCATTATGAACACCCTGTCGGCCATCGGCTACGAAAACCGGCGGGACTATCTTGACCAGTTCAGCAACGCGGAGCTGCTGGTGCTGGACGACTTTGGCATTGAAACGGAAACCTCCTACAGCAACAATGTACTGAACGGCATTGTGGGAAAATGTTATGAAAAGCACGTGCCCGTGATCGTCATCACTCCCTACCCCCAGGATTCCCTTCTGAAAGAGACCGGCGACTCCAAACGGAACGTGGCCATAAAACGGCTGCGGAGCCGCTGTTTTCCCTACACGGTGCTTATGCCTGTAGGGCGCAGCGCGAAAAAAGCCCGGAAGAAATCGGAAAACGAGGCCCTGATAAAAGACGGCATAAAGCCGGAGCAGCAGACCCTGGCCTTTGACGGGGAAACGAACAGCGAAGCGAAACAGGGAAAGGAGTGAGACGCCCATGCAGGAAAAAATAATCCCACAGGACATCACTGCCGAGCAGAGCGTATTGGGCGCCATGCTTATTGACGCAAGCGCTGTGGAAAAAATGGCGGAAACCCTTCGGGAAGAAGATTTTTACCGCCCCTCCCACCGGATTATCTACCGGGCCATGCTGTCGCTGCAGTCCCGGAACCAACCGGTAGACATGGTCACCGTTGTGGACGAACTGAACAAAAACAATGCGCTGGACGATGTGGACGGCATCCGGTACGTAACCCTGCTGGCCAATACGGTGCCCACCGCCGCCAACGTAGCACACCACGCCCGCATTGTGGCGGAAAAAGCGTTTTACCGGCAGCTGGTGGAAAGCGGAACCGCCCTGGCCAGCATGGGTTATGAAGGCAGCGGTGAAGTGGACGCCCTGTTTGAAAGCGCGGAAAAAAACCTGATGCGCCTGGCCCGGCAGCGGCAAGCCCGGCGCATTGTACCCATACAGGAGTTGGCGGCGGCCAGTATGGACCGCATTGCCGCCTTTATGGAGAACCGTGAAGCGCTAACGGGCCTTTCCACCGGGTTCAAAGATCTGGACGACCTGACAAACGGCCTGCAGCCTTCAGACTTTATTATTCTGGCGGCCCGGCCTTCCATGGGGAAAACGGCCCTGGCCCTGAACATTGCCCAAAACGTAGCCCTGCGGGGCGCAAAAGAAGGCGAACCCCCAAAGCGGGTAGCCTACTTCAGTCTGGAGATGAGCAGCGAACAATTGGTGCAACGAATGATCTGCACGGAAGCGGAAGTAGAAATCCGGAAACTGCGGGGCGGCTGGCTGTCACAACCGGGGAAAAATAAAACCGCCGCCCTTTCTACGAAACAGGCAGCAGAAGAAAATAACGAACCGGAGATGGACAATACCCTGAACCGGTTGTGGCAGGCCACGGACCGCATCGCCAGCGCAGGCATCTTTATCGACGACAGCCCTACCCTTACTCTTGCGGAGCTGCGCTCCCAGGCACGGAAACTGAAAGCGGAAGAAGGACTGGACCTGATCGTCATCGACTACCTGCAACTGATGCAGGCACCGGCGGACCAGCCCTGGTCCGCCAACCGGCAGCACGAAGTTTCCACTATCAGCCGTGGCTTAAAAGCCCTGGCCCGGGAGTTGAACTTGCCGGTGCTGGCCTTAAGCCAGTTGAGCCGCAGCGTGGAAATGCGCCAGGTAAAACGCCCCATGCTAAGCGACCTGCGGGAAAGCGGATCCCTGGAACAGGACGCAGACATCGTACTGTTTTTGTGCCGTGATGACTTTTGCCGGGAAACGGAAGAAGACCCCATCCGCCTGACGGAACTGATCGTTGCCAAACACCGGAACGGCCCTGTAGGCAAAGTAGAATTATTCTTCGACCACAAGTGCACAAAGTTTATTGGAATGGAGAAAGCCGGAGCGTGAGGAAAGATTTTTATGGAACTTTATAAAACGATTAGGGCCCGGCGCATAGCGTTACGCATGACCCAGCAGGAACTGGCCGCCCGGTTAGGATATAAATCCACTTCAACCATCGCGAAAATAGAAGCAGGGGTAAACGATATTCCCCAGGCAAAAATTATTGCCTTTGCCAATGCCCTTGCCACAACGCCCGGCGCCCTATTGGGTTTGGATGACGAGCGTGGTGCGATAACTGAAAAAAATATTTCCCTAACCGATCAGGAACGGACCCTGATTGAAAAGTATCGAAAACTGAACGAAGCGGGGAAAGAATATATTGATGAACAATTGGACTTTGCCCTGGGCAGGGGGAAATATAAAAAAACGTGCGGCCTACATTTATTGCAAGCCGCACCTGTATGCATAAAAGATTAACGGCAACAGTTTGATTTCGTACCGTTCATTATTTCATAACTAACTCTTTCAACGCTTCATAACTATCCACAACATGGTACATTACATTATCGCCGCTGATGGCCTTAAAATGTTCCGTAGCGCAATGAATTTTTGATTTTTCAATTTCACGCAGCTGCATGGAAGACATAGACCCTTTTGTTTCTGCCACAAAGTAAATATGCTTGATGTTTCCTTCATAAAATGCAATGGCCCAGTCCGGATTGTATTTCCCAACCGGCGTGGAAATATAGAAGCCGCCGGGAAGTTTTACGTATACGGCTACATCGTTGTCCACGTCCAACTGCTCCGCAAACTTTTTCTCATTATCAGAATCAAAAATTAAATAATCGTACAAATGCTTTTTAGTTTTAATGGCATTGTGGTCAAGTTTGCCTTTCAGTGTCGGCTCGGTGAAAATATCCGTGTCATGTCTTTCCTTCAGCTTGTTGTAGGTAATGTGCTGAACAATTACCGTAGCTTTTTCTTCGTTGATCAGGCGGGCCGCTTTCAGTATGAAATCTTCCGGATTTTCTTTGAATTGCATAAATACTTTTTCATCAATACCGGTTAAGATTGCAACCACATCTTTACGCGTGAGACCCGTTTCCTCAACCAGTTTTCCGATCAAATCATATTTTATATTGCTATTCGCCGCAATATTTTTTGCAATATCAAAGCTGTCTTTATCTTGCCGTTTTTCCAAAACAAAAGATTCGCCATGTTGAAGCTCCTCTTTCGATTGGATTTGGTTCATTGTTCCGGTAACAACCTTCACGTAAATTCTGGCAACACGCAATTCCGCATTCAGTCTGGCGACGGATTTTTGGATCAGTTCCTTGGAATCAAAATCAACCACATAGGCGCTCTTGGCATTGATACGTTCCCATAACTCCTTAAATTCCTTCATGGCCAGCTTATCTTCATCAAGCTTGGCTTCCACGTTATTGGCACGCGCGTCTTCCGCCATCGGAATGCGGCTGTCATAAACGGAATCAAGGATTGCGATGATAGAAGCGGCGCACTCTTTCACTTTATCTGCGACTTTAACATTGCCATTCTTCTTATCTTCGTAATAGGCATCCGTTAACAAACCATCCTCATCAATGTAGTGGTTCCAACTTAGATTACGGTAAATCGTATTGGCCAGTTCCATATCAACAACCTGCTTATTACCTTCGCCGTCTTCAATGGTCTTGCCCTGGAACAAATCAGCCGTAACGGCCCGGGGCCTGTCGGAAACCGCTTCCGCAATTTCATTCTGCAGCCCTCTGGCAAAACTGTCGTAACTTTCACTGGCAATAACGGTCAGCACATTTACCTTATGTACATCGCTACCCAGCACGTTGCTGTCCATTCGTTCCCCGTCCTGGTTCACGCACAGGCGCAGGCCACGGCCTACTTCCTGCCGTTTCCGCACTTCGCTTCCGCTTTGTTTCAGCGTACAGATCTGGAATACGTTGGGGTTATCCCAACCTTCTCGCAAGGCAGAATGGGAAAAAATAAACCGTACCGGCGATTTTTTCGGATCCCGTTCCAGCAGCAGCTCCTTGTTTTTCATGATCAGATCATAGGCATCAATATCGTCTGATGTTTTTTCTTTTCTGTCATTTACTTTGCTGTTGGTAAGGCGGCCTTTTTTATCAATGGAAAAATAACCGGCGTGTGTATCTTCCGCGCGTATGGAACTGAGATATTTTGCATATTCCTGTTCCCCGAAACGCATTTGTAAATGGTTGATCACGTCATTGTATTCTTCTTCAAACATTTTGGCGAAGATACCGTTCTGTGGCTGTCCGGCAGCATCGTATTCCTTATAATGAGCTACCTCATCAATAAAGAACAGGGACAGAACTTTGATGCCTTTATAAAACAGTTCCCGTTCCCTTTCAATGTGAGAAAGGATCGTTTCCCGAATCTGGATACGGCGCAACTGTTCTTCGCTTACTTTTCCTACCACATCGCCGGCAATTAATTTTACGCCATTGATAAAGGAAATAGAATTATCCCGTCCGTCAATATGGCTTACCACAAACCCGTTCTTGTATTCCTCCAACCCGTTGGAATGATCGTACAGATTATAACCAATGCCAACAGTCCTCGTAATCTGTATAGGTCTGTCTTTCCCTTTGCAGTCAAACTGTATGGTCGCCGTGGGCGCTTTATCGGAAAGGTTAATGCTCTGCAAATACACATAGCCTTCCGTAGCCGTAGTGCCGGACGCGGTAACTGCTTTTACAGAAATTTTCTTGACCAGCTGCTTGTTATAGGCTTCAATGGCATCCAGACGATAAATCATGTTATAGATGCTGTCCAGCTTATGGGTTGCGGAATACCGCAGCGTAATCATCGGGTTGAACTGTTTCAGATTTTCTTTGGTCTTCTTTCCTTCTACTGACTGGGGTTCGTCAATAATCAGAATAGGATTTGTTTTGGCAATAATATCAATGGGACGTCGGGAACGAAATTCATCCAGTTTCATATAAATACGCCGAGCATCTTTCCCCGTCGCATTAAACGCCTGGGCATTAATGATCATCACATTGATAGAATTATCCGAAGCAAAACGGTCGATTTCCGTAAGCTGTGCAGAATTGTAAATAAAATACCGAATCTTTTTTCCGTATTCTTCCGCAAAATGCTCTTCCGTTGTCTGGAATGATTTATAAACGCCTTCGCGAATGGCAATGCTGGGCACCACGATAATGAACTTGCTCCAGCCGTAATGTTTGTTCAATTCATACATCGTCTTTATGTATGTATAGGTTTTGCCAACGCCGGTTTCCATTTCAATAGTCAGGTTATACCCATTGGCCCGGCCTTCCAATTGTTCCGAAGGTTTCAGTAAATTGGCCCGTTGGATTTTTCGCACATGCTCCAAAACTACATTATCCGTTAACTCCGGCACAACGTACTCATTTTTCCAGCCGGTAAAAAGTTCTTCTTCCATTAAGCCCGGCTGAAACTGTTCCGCACCGCGATCAATCATATACGACGGCGTCAGATACGGCTGCCCGGCAAACACATCCACCACCGCCTGGGCGGCATCTGTCTGAAACTTCTGGTGTTTATATTGCAGTTTCATATTGCAAACGCCTCCCTTAAATTACTTTCACCCGTGTATCTGGCGCCAGCATTTTAAAAATTTCGGCTACGTTAATTTTAGAAGGACTGTTGGCAAAGCTGGAATCGCGGAACACGGCGCGTAGCGGTTTGCGTTTTGCAATTTCTTTAATAACAGACTCCGGCACATTTTCATCAAAGCAGGCAACGAGGTCGCCTTCGTTATAGGTATGAACAGTACAGTTTTCTATTTTTTCTGAGGTGTACGGCAAAGAAAGAGGCAGGCCCCACTCTAACAGACAGCCAAACAGCAAATCCAAATCGGTACGATCTTCTTTGACATTGGATTCCATAAGCGAAAGCATATCCTGTTTATATTCATTTGCGGAATAGTACACATCATTCATGTTACTTTCGTCAAGTTTGAAAACACGGAAACCCACATCCAAATCCTTCGTTGTTAATGGA
>Ga0256405_10012142_pt1 | contig 10768 bp, 9 predicted proteins | sample RumenRJG_02DNA_FD_189096 | JGI IMG/M metagenome (GOLD analysis project Ga0256405, IMG submission 189096) | Bovine rumen microbial communities from Lethbridge, Alberta, Canada - RJG_02 | ecosystem: Host-associated > Mammals > Digestive system > Stomach > Rumen | place: Canada: Alberta | collected... | reverse complement strand
AAAGAAGTTGCATATTCTTCTTCAAACTGATGCCATGGAATGAGTTTTGCCAGTTTGACCCATTCATTGTCCGGATCAAGGGCTATCCCGCCAAAATACTCCGGCTCGTCCAACAGATTGATCTGATTCAGATGACGCTTGTACATCATTGGCCTCCAGGTGCAAGGTTTTTGATGGATATTCGCTCTTTTTCCTGCACCTATTGTACCATAAACGGGCCGAATTGTCCCGATTTTCTTGGCTTTTCAGCTCTGGAAGCAGACACTACTTAATTGTCAGAAGCGGCATTACCGCAAGGATCAGCGTTCCAGCAAATAAAACCTTGTTCTTCTTTTTCGTTAAGAGGATTGAAAATACCCAGATCATGCAGGAATATACTGCAACAAAAAGCACTCCCGCTGCACCATTCCATAAGCAAAAGATGGCATTCGCGAAGAAAACCAGGATTTTTTTTGCATTGGATCTTTTTCTTGTCATCCATACCGTTAACGTAAAGCATGGCAGCAACAGAAAAAGAAAGATGGGTGAGGTAAATGACATAAATCTCTTCTCTTCATTCCATTGATCGTCTGTTGATACAAATCTGCCGCGGTCAGAAGGCAGTCAGGCCGCCAAGTTTCTGATCTTTCTCAGAAAGCTTCAGCGGGGTTCCGTCCGGGAAATGATACCCTTCGGCAGATGCCGTGCCGTGATAGGTTCCGATAAGCTCCGGCCATTCAATTCCGATTATCGGATCATTCCATGCGATTCCCCCTTCATCGTTTGGATGATAAAAGTCATCACATTTATAGCAGAACTCCGCAAAATCGGAGAGCACAAGGAATCCATGCGCAAATCCCCGCGGGATCAAAAACTGAATTCTGTTGTCCGCTGTCAGCATCTCACCATGGTATTTTCCATATGTCGGAGAGTCCTCTCTGAGATCAACCGCCACATCGAATACCGCACCGTGAATCACGCGGACAAGCTTCGTCTGAGGGAACTGTTTTTGGAAATGGAGTCCGCGCAGTACCCCTTTACTGCTGGAACTCTGATTATCTTGTACGAAGCGGTAATCCAGACCTGCCTCCCTCATGTCCCTCTCATTGTAGGTCTCCATAAAATATCCCCGGTTATCCCCGTGGATTGCAGGTGTGATGACACACAGGCCATGAATTCCCTTTACGTTGTATTGTACCTGAATTTGTCCCATTTTGGGTTCTCCTCTGATTTATTTCTACAATTATGCCATTCTGTATTCGGTCAAAATCATTATGTCCTTCCAATAAGTGCTTTTATTCGGAGGCGCAGAAGCAGGTACTTAAAATGGAAGAAATCGATCAGTTTGAAAACAGCTTTTTGTATCGGCTTATACTCGGTTACGGAAAATGACCTGTCTCTGAAAAATCTTGAAAGATTATGGTTCGCTTCTACCCAAACCGGCCAGTACTGCGGTTTCTTTAGGGTTTCTTTCGCATAGACGTCGATATAGCTTATTTCAGCGCTGCTCATCTGGTTCACTGCCAATTGAGCATAATTCGGCAGGCAGCATCGATTCAGATTATAATACTGATTCCCCGGTTCAGAAAACACAATCTGATGTGCAATTGTCCCGCTCAATGATGCAATTTCTTTGCATGTGCTGAAATAGAAGACCTGCTCTCTCACGGTTAATCTTTCAGGCGAGAGCACGGTAAACCCGCTTTTCTGAAAAAGCTTTTCTATTCTTTCCTCTCCCACTTCGGTATATTTGGATCTCCGAAATTTTGTTCTGGTGAAATAGATTCTGTCTTCTCTGTCCGGGAGCAGGCTCGCGTCCGTTCGGAACACCTGCTCTTTGATTCTGTTCATGACGCTCAAATACTTCTCGCAGTATGGGGCGCCATCCCCAAAGCTTTTTCCCGGGATCAGCACCTTGGAAAACCGAGTCGGCCTTGTAATCATGATCAGCCTGCTTTTATGAATCCCAAGAAGTTCAAGTGCTTCAAGATAGTTTCCGGTGAGGCCTTCTTCAAAATCATTCGAACAGTATGCTATCCGGTATCCAAGATCCTTCCCGTCGAGTACAAACCAGAACCGGCAAAGGATATCGATCAGAAAATGTCCCCAGTGTTTCGGGATAACAGGAATATAATAAACGCTTTCATCCAGCGTCATCAATTCTGTCCTGCTGTATGGATAAGCTTCCCCAAAAATGATTCCGAGTCGGGAAGCTTCCGCCAGCTGTCCGTCTGAATCTACTGCGCCGCCGCTCCCCCATGCATGGACTGATGATTCTCTAGCTGGAAGAATCACCGCATCTTTCAATTCTGTGATTTCAGGTGACTGTTCCGTACGATAATCTGTGGAATTCAGCCGCAGGAACTCATCCGTCCACTTTCCTTCATACATATAATCTGTGCAAATCTTTTTCATTTTCTTGTACCATCGTGTTGCCTACCTTCTCCTTCGGCACATACTCCGGCGCCTTCAGAATCGTCAGCTCATGTGTATTGAATTTTGCTGCACTTCTGGTATCGTATTGATAGCCCAAAGTCTTACATGGTATCACGCGGGACAAAAACAGCTGACTTGCCTGTGCTGAACACTTGATAATGCTCTGTGGGGAATGTATCTGGCAAATCCTCCTGCCTGCTTATATAGAAAACACGCTCCCCTGAATGGTGAGTGATCTCTTCATATTTATTCAAGTAGTCCATATAATCATCCTGGTATGGAAAGCTCCATGAGGTAAATGTCCCAAATCTCATATCTGCATCAAGATAAATTACAGGCGAAGCAGTAAAACAGACAAACCTTTTTTCTTCTTTCTCTGTAACACAGTCCAGAAGTGTTTTCAGTTCTTCATATTGCTGCTCATATTCATCCTTACGCTCTGAAGTGGTCTTCAATCCTTTGGCTGCACCAATCTGTATCGTTTCAGTCAGGGCCGCCGGTTCCTCATCCCAATACTGTCTGATGGTTCTTGTGAATAATTCACTTGAGAACTGTGTCACCATGATTCCAGCACAGATAAGGGGGAAAATGAAAAATAGTACTCCTTCCTTTAAATATTGCGCCTTTAATTCTAGGCACAATTTGACGACATACACTATACTCCCCACACCACAAACAGATAATGTCATACCGATTGAATATAATCCCGTATTTGTTGCAAGGTAATTCACAAATGTGTAAATCAAACCCACAATAGTAAAACTAAAGAAAAGATCCCATGGTTTGTCTTCAAGCAAAGAAAAAGCTGCAAAGCCTAATATGGCAATATCAATCATCTGCTGATTGAACTTCACATATATATTATTGCTAAGATAACAGTATTCAGCATATAAGTACCCACATACACAAATGATAAAGAGTACCAGTCTATATTGTCGTACGCCCTTCTTGTAAAAGCTGCAGGCAATTGATATTCCGATGATGGCAGAGAATAGCCGATTTTTATCTATGATCTCTGCAAAGCATGCAAAGAGCTTACTCAGAATATTCGTGTTCGAATGATCGGGATTCGACAGTATCAGCCGTATGCATTCAAGATAAGACTTCCAATCCTCTCCCTTCATTCTCACAAAGCAAAGGAAAAAAATCACGAAGAATAAGAAAACGAAGCCCCCGCTCCATCTAACACTTCGATATAAACACTCATACTCAGAGCTGTTTCTTTTCTTTGACTTCCATATCGCCGTCATCAGGATCAGGGAATACGCTCCCGCCATATATGGGCTGCACAGGATCAGAATTGTTATGCAAGCGGATAGCATAACCGAAAATAGAATCAAGTTCTTTTGCAATAAATCTTTGGCTTTAAGTATAATGCATGAAAGCATCAGGCAACTCGCCAATCCTATTGATGTATAGGAGAGCGTCATATTATCCAACGGAGAGAACAAAACCAAATAGATAAATATGCAAAGTGAGGCAGTTACAGAATGAGTATATTTTTTTATCACATGATATATGAAAAGGCATGTGCTCCACCATACCGCACAATACATATACCTGAATGTTAACAGAATTCCCGTATTGTCTCGGCAGAACAATCTAAAAACATAGTAGAATGGCAAAAGTACCGGGCCAAACACCTGAGCCGGATTCCATTCATCTAGGATCAATCGATCTCCCATGTAAAGGCGCTGTGCTAATGAGATTATGAAAGGTTCATCATTGAAGCACCAGCCATATGGCGCTCGAAGAAGAAGGAAAAGCAAAGCGGCAGCCTGGATAAGCACAGGAAGAAAAATCATCAATTGCTTTTGCTTACTCTTGCGCTGTTTTTCCATAATCATTGTTTAATCCTCTCAACCCAAATACAGTATTTTCAGCTGGAATCATCATCACTCATTTGAATGTCCGCTGAAACCGCCGAGTTAAGCGCCGTCTGTATTGGAAGGCATGATACTCCGGACTATTATAAATCTTTGAATACTCTCTTAGGCAGTCCTCATGGTGCTTTTGTACATAAAACCGCAGTCTCCGGTAAGCCATTTCCTTATCCTGGTCAAAAATCTGGAAAAGGAATTTCTTCAGTCCTCCATATATTCTGTCCAGATAATCATCAGAGATCAGCTTGGGTGCCATCAGCATCTTCAGGTAAAGCTCATCATCCTGATCAATCTGAACTACCCGCTCAATTCCTTCCTCCAGAGTGGAAAAACTGTTTAGATTGATCATCGCATCCGGATTGAATTCCGTATCGACTGTTGGATTTCCGTAATAGATCGGCACAGAGTGCGCATAAAATGGATCGACCAGTTTTTCCGTCACAAACCCCGGATAGCGAATACTTTCACAGGAGATCGTAAATTTGCACTTTTGAAGAAATTCAATTTTCTCCTTTGTAAACGGAACAATTTTCCCTTCCGGCATGTTATTCCTGAAACTACCGGCGGATTCCACGCGCTTGTACTTTTGTAGCGCGTCAAAGATAGCTTCCCGTTCTCCTTTGGCTGAGGGGTGTCCATAGATGAAATTGCAAAAATAACGCTTTTCTCCCAGTGCCTCTCTGGCCTCTAGCTCAGTCAATCCCCTGGAATGCTGCTTGACCTGTTCAAAATGGTAGAAACACAACGGATAGCGATAGTATCGGTTTTTTCCTTCTGAATCGGAGAGAGAAATATTGTCAAAGCCAATTGCATAATCAAATACATTGAAATCCGGTGTCAGAGGTTCTCCTGTATACAAAATTCTGACACAATCTTGGTCCATATAGGAAAAAGGTCTTCCTAATGTAGATGCAATCAGGAAGTCAGGATGATCAGAAATCTCAATCTCATAGCGTTCTTTCAGAATATCCGTAAGAAGATTCTCTGCTTTATCAAATCCACCCCAGAAGCCACAAAAATCAATTTTTATTCTTTTCATTCCAACACTCCCTTTGGGAATTCCATTTTTGAATCAATCGATTCTATACGCCCATTACTTCAATCCAATCTTCAACTGTCAGCGGCTGGTACCCCGTTTCCTTGTACGGTTGCATAATAAAGTCAGGTGATATCTCAATATGATTACGGTCAAGAATCGCAATGTTAGGCGAGTACATCGGATAGTGGCTGATACTGTCGTTCGTTGTCAGGATTTTTGTATCTGTTTGAAGTGCGTCAAACACTCTTGTTGTCGGTCCTGTCTGCCCTTCATATGGATCATCCAGAAAGACAGCTGACTCTCGCATAATTTCCATATACATATCATATGACAAGGACTCCTGATGGCAGAACGGTCCGCCGACTCCAAGCGGATCATATAAGTATATAAATATCTTGTATTGCTCAGAGTACCGTTTGAATATCTTATTTGCCAGTTCAATCCGATTTGGATGAGCAGTGCCAACAAAAGCGATATCATATTTATTCTGTTTTGCATGTCCCAGTCGGCCTTTTTGGGTAAAAACAGGCAGATACTCCCATTTTTTATCCCGGCACTCATCAATATTATACGAGAATACACGATCAAAACAGGAAGTGTTTGGCAAACGAAACAGATTACAGATGTCATCCCACAAGTAATATATCATTTTCGCCATTGGATTATTATTTCTAATGGTTCTCAGAAAGCCATTTCCGACACATTGACAGTTAATGCACAAGATGGCCTGATATGTATTTTTCTCTGCAATAATACCAGACAGGAAAGAATTGTTAAAGGAATTACAAGCCATTTGTTTGTTCCATAGATCTACTCGTGGTCGCAGTGCTGGGATAACACGAATATATCTCATTTCCCTTCGAATCGTTAGGTATTTATCTACAACACTACGATTGTACTGGTCACAATTGACAAGTGTTACCTTATATTTATGACCCAGCGCTTCTTTCAGACATTGCTCATACTCTCTGAAAAATGGCATAAGCAGAAGCATGCTATCCATATACCGTCACCTATGCTTTCCTGATTTCTTTACTGACTTCTGATGAAATAGCGGGTTGTTTCTTCATGATAGTTCTCTTTGTTCTGCAGTAACTTTGCTTCTCTCTCAGTTAGCTTTACTTCTTCAGCCGCGGGAACTCGCTGAATTCCCATAACATTTGTAAAAGTGCAAACAGGCTGATGCTGTATAACCATTTTGTCCAGCCATGTTCCGAATGACCTTCCATTACGAAGCACCACACACATGGAAAGATTGAGATCAATAAGCTGCTCAATGTATAATATTTATATCGAATCAGATTACCACGTTTTTTCCACAGTACGAATACTGCAAGAAATGCAAGTAATAATACGGTTAGCTGTATTTTGACTTCGGATTCCCACACGATTTTGACAAACACATCCCGGATCGTGTCTAGTCTCTCCGCTGTATCGGAGTCTCCTAGATAAGTCGCCACACGTGATTCTCCCACGTTCTGTCCGATCAGCATCGTCGAAAGAATCATTTTGGTAACAAGTGTCAATGCAAAGGAAAACAGCCATGAAGCAGAATTCGCCAGGGAAGATATAAGGCAGCTTTTATCGTTCCTTGTTCTTTTCTGTCTGATACTAAGAACCAGAGGGAACCCCAGTGTAAGCAAAGGTGTAATCAGCATGCTGAAAAATGCAACAAGGGACCCCAAGGCGGCAAAGATACAGAGCTCATTCACATCAACATAAGTGATCTGGACGTCAGTCCTTTGGTACATCAGAATTGCAAAGCAGCCAACCAACATAATTATGATATCCGTGAAGAACAGAAGCGATAATGACTCCATTTGGAAATTAAAAAAACTGAAAGATACAAAAAAAGGAATAAAACTCCAGAAGCTGTTATTCTCTCTTACAATCAGAATACATAAAACGGTTGAGAGCAACAGTATTGTCAAATACATCAGGGATCTGATTGCTGTGATATTATATTTTACCATCAGGATTCTCAGCCATATCTGAAATCCATTCCACAGATAAGAATGGTCTGCTTCCAATGTGGCGTTGCCATCAACTGTTGATTGTAGTGCCTCAATACTGCTGATTTGCGGATCATCTTCTGATGCCATCTGAAATGCATGTATTGCATTAAAAAACGGATTATTCGAGCTTTTATTGATGACAATCGAAATGCAGTCTGCATCGGTCCAGTTGTCCAGAAACCAGCCTTCCAGATAACCGCTTGGATAGACGCCTTGGTCTGACAGGATTTCTGCAGATTCTTCTGCTTCCTTCTTGATCCATCTATACGGAATACAGTCCACGATTACCAGAAGAAAATATCCTACCACCATGATGATTATTGGTACCAATAACACTTTGCCATACTTCTTTATCATTTTTCCTCCAACTCCAATCCTGGTAAACAGATAAGCCTTGCTGCAAAAGAACTCTTTTTCTAAAAACCGTCATAACAGCTTAGCCCGTCATCGAAGAATAGATTGCTTCACGATTCTCTTTGGGCAAAATCAAATAATCGGAGCCCATCCTCTTTGCCATTTCTCCGTCTTTATCCAATCTGTCGCCAATTACAAGGCACTTTTCCGGTGCTATACCTAAACATAATAGGATTCTTGTCAGCCCAGAAGGATCCGGCTTAAGGCACTCAGTTTCCTGGGCAGAAAAAGCCATATCAGGATTGAATTTAAGTGCTTTTAGTTTCTCCGTGAGAGGATAATCTGAATACACAATTACTTTTGTCCCAAGTGTATGAACCTGGTTCAAAATGTCAATGAGTTTTTGATCTCGGAACTGATAGATATAGGGCAATGGCCGTTCAGTCATCCATTCCCGAATGATTGCATGTGCGCCTTTTGGCAACCGACAAAGGCGATCTTTCTCATCCATTCCTATCTCGTAAAGCTTTCTGTATTTTTGAACAATGATGAATTCCGGGAATCTCCAGAACTCAAACAGCATTTCTTTCAGCATATAAAGTCTGACCGGTTTCTGATAGTACAGCGTCCCATCCATGTCGACGATGATTGCCTGATAACCTGTGAGTTCTCTCATTGTCCAATCCCCACGAGGTCTGTCCTCAGGAAAAGATCCAGTACCGGAATCCGTATGTTAAAGAGGAGCAGGAGTAGCAACACCAGCAGGGCGACATAGACCATCAGCCATTTTTCCCGAAACAGCTTCTCTGGTTTTTGGGCAGCAGAATCTGGTTTATAGCAGATGCGCAGATAGTAGCAAAACAGTCCACAGATCAATGGGATACTCAGCAACAGCTCAATTTTGTACTTAATCAGGAACACTCCACAGCAAAAAACCGCCAGGAAGCCGTAAAAGATAGCTGACAAGAGGAGTGTAATCTCCGAATACCCTCCAAAGGATTTTCTGTACAGGATCGCCTGTTTCGGATCATTGATCATGCGGTATTCTGCGAAGCGCTTCGCAGCCATCAAGAATGCACCTCCCATCCAATAGCCCACAACAAAACTGAGCGGAGGATAAAACATCGGTGCAATACAAAACCAGCCAATGGCAAAGCGTAACGCATTATTCACAGATTCCGACAGGACATCAATGTAAGGAATGTCCTTTGATCGAACTGGCTTGACATTATAAATTACACCCATGACAAGCAAGATCAGAATCGTGAAAAAAACAGGGCGGTTGATGCCGGCTGCCAGGATTAAAGACAGCACCAGGAAGGTGGCGTATTCCAAATATACGATGTTGCGCTTCAGTCCGTCGGTTACACACGGCCGGTATTTCTTTACCGGATGATATTTGTCAAATTCCGCGTCCAGCCATTCATTAATGACATAGTTTGCTGAAGCAGCAAAAGAAGTGGCGAGGAGCCCAAGGAACACAAGCAGAAACGGCCTTTCACTTTTCGTTGTCATCACCTGGGCAAGCCCCACCCCAGGGAGAATAAACAGTTGCTTAATCCAGTGGTCAAATCTCGCGATCTTTAAATATTTCTTAATATTATTCATCTTCATCCATCTTCATTTCTGAACATCCAGATGTATAGTCCCTCACAAAGGTGGAAAATCAGCTCTAACTGATCGTGTTACTATAAAATTCTGTCCGTCTATTTATTCACTAAGAACAGTTACTTCATCTCTTGAATAATGTGCAAAATCGTCACTATGGCGAATAGGTACGTCTGTGTTGTCCAGGATCCATCCAAACCGATCGTTATTGATTTCCGTCAGAGCCTGTCGATCTGTTGTGATAACTGGCCATCCACTTGCCTGCATCTCCGATGCTGCGGACCCTAAGGTGTCCCCCATACTAGGCAGAAGACCAACATGTGCCTGTCTTCTCTTTTCAATCTATTGACGTTTCTAACCTCAATAGTCACCTAAATCAAATAAGTACAAATACTCATATTCTAATTCACCTCTCATGATCAATACTCCCTGGCTTCCACCGCACATACCGCCGATTAGCATATTACACTTTGACAGTAAATACATTGAGGAGAGATACTCAAGGTTTCTTAAATATTGATCATTCTCACGGTCATTTCTTACTTCAAATAAAAACTTATCGTTATAGTCTCCATCATAGTACTGTCTCTTATTTACCAAAACTCTTCCGGGAAAAGCATCATTAAACTGGTTTTCAACCGCTTTCTCTTCCGTTGCAAGATACAGAAAATCCCACTTTTTCTCTTTTCTGAGTTCCTTTGCTTTTTCAATAATATCTTGTACAGGTGGTTGTATTGGATGGCGATACGGTTTTAACTGTACATAATCCGTTCCTCTCACGATTACTCCTAAGACCACACCTTTATTCCAAAGAATACTCCTATACTCATCCTCAATGTATTCCTCTACCTTTGGATTAAAATGAATATACTGTCTATATAAATCGCAAAACTCTTTGTGCGTCGCAGTATTCATCTTGTAGTCTCTCATCATTGGGAATTGTATTTTTGGTGGGATTACTCTCGAAATCATTTCAAACGCTTTTCCATAGAAAAGCAGATTATAGCGTGTTTTTCCAACTTGGCATATGGCATACCGTTGATCAGAAATAATACGCTTCAGGCGGTCTTCCGTCAACGGTTCATTCAACATAGGTTGTTCATAATAATCCTCCCATTTTGTGCGACTGGACTGATCATAGCAGGAGAATAATGTGGACATGTTCACGATCAATGTATAGCCATTCTGGACAGCATATCGAAGCCATCCCAATACGGTAAGTAACTCTGTCATGATTCCTGCGCCACTGTTTTCGTGACTCAAAACCAGATATGCGTTTCCATCTCCCTCCATATTGGTATTTTCCCAGGTAATAGTATCTGCACTTAAGTAGAACTTTCCCAATGAATGGGACTATACAAAGTACGATCTGAACATCAGAAACCCGCTCTCAGAGTCCATTTGAATTCAAGATTTGGTGGTTTCACCCAGTTTGCCCCACAAAATCATCCAAT
>Ga0256405_10012140_pt1 | contig 10770 bp, 13 predicted proteins | sample RumenRJG_02DNA_FD_189096 | JGI IMG/M metagenome (GOLD analysis project Ga0256405, IMG submission 189096) | Bovine rumen microbial communities from Lethbridge, Alberta, Canada - RJG_02 | ecosystem: Host-associated > Mammals > Digestive system > Stomach > Rumen | place: Canada: Alberta... | reverse complement strand
TGAAATTTACATACTATCTATATGATAAACTGATATTTATCACATAGATATATATTAGACCATTACTTCTCTTTTGTCAAAATAATTCATTAGAATCTAAGCAAATTGTAAATGGTCCATCATTAATCAAGCTAATTTTCATGTCAGCCCCAAACTTTCCTGTAGCTACTTTGATATTATTAGAACGAACTTCTTTAATTATATATTCATATAATTGGTTTGCTTCATCAGGTGCACCGGCTTCAATAAATGATGGTCGATTGCCTTTCTTACAATTAGCATATAATGTAAATTGTGAAATTAACATCATCTCACCACCTACTTTATCAATAGACAGATTGGTTTTTCCATTCTCATCTTCAAATATACGAAGATTTATTAGCTTCTTAATCATTCTGTCAGCTATTTCTTCATTATCCTCATTAGATATGCCAATTAATACAACATATCCCTGATTTATACTAGATACGCATTCTCCATCAATATTGCAGTTTGCATTAATAACTCTTTGTACTACAAATTTCATAATAAACCTTCCTATAAATACAGTTAAATCTTCATATAATTAATCAAGAAATCGTAAATTCTTGCAAAAATAAGTCGTTACCACTTCTAACATAAGTAAACTCTGCTCTAATATTATCTGATTTATTAACGTAATAATTGATAACTAATACATTAATATCAGGCATCTGTTGAGCAATTGATTCAGACAGATAATTAGATGTAGTTTCCATCTCACGATTAATCTCATCAGCATTCTTAGACTCTGGATTGATATTAAGATTAAGTACTACATCTATATTATTTGCTTGTCCTGGAGCTGAAGGCACAGCACTGCCCGAACCATTTTGACTTGTGTTCTGGTTGTTGATTCCTGTTTCTTCAAAATTAGTTGATGCTTGATTCCATGTCTGTGATATAATCTCAGGATTATGTTGGTATGCCTTAACATTACTTACGGTAACATTTTCAAGCAAATCAACAGAACCACGTATTATACCGGCTGTTTGCTCGTTGGCGTTTGAATCAACTAGATTTTCTTTAATGATTTTATTAGTCATCTCGCTTTTATAGGTAGCCTCTTCTTTGGGATCATAGTTTGCCTGGGATATCGTATTATCACTCTTGTTCTCGTTCCCAGAATTATCGTTTGTAACAAAAACAAAATAATAAACTAATAAAGCGGCAATTAACACACCTGCTATTACAGATGCAATTATTAAATACTTTTTGCTACTACTATTCATCAGTTTTCTCCATGGATAAATTCAATTCTTTAATTAGAGTTTCCATATATTCAGGAATAGGTGCATTAATCTCAATATACTTTCCGTCACTTGGCCGTTGGAAACCGATTGTTTTGGCGTGAAGGCACTGTCCCATAACATCTACTCCTTTAGGCGTACTAAAATGTTTGCTTCCACCATAAACTTCGTCTCCAAGAAGGGGATGGTTGATGCTGGACATGTGAACTCTTATCTGATGAGTGCGCCCAGTTTCTAGACAAAATTCGACAAGTGAGTATTTGCTATTTTGTGATAAAACCCTGTATTTTGTACGTGCTTCCTTGCTATTTTTGTCTGTTACACACATTTTTTTGCGATCTTTCGTGGATCTTCCTATTGGTTTATCAATAAAACCTTCTAAATCCTTGAATTCTCCCCATACAATGCCAATATAGCGCCTATTTACACTATGTTCTTTAATCTGCTTAGCAATATAATTATGAGCTTTGTCGTTCTTGCATACTATAAGAGAGCCTGTAGTATCCTTATCGATTCTATGAACTATTCCAGGCCTGATTTCTCCATTTATTCCTGATAATTCGTCCTTACAGTAATACATAATAGCGTTAACTAATGTATTTTCGTAATGTCCAGGAGCCGGGTGTACAACCATATCTTTTGGCTTATTTACAACCAATAAATCCTCATCTTCATATAAGATATCTAAGGGAATATCCTGCGCTTTTATATCTATTTCCTGAGGGGCTATATCGTTAACAGTTACAATATCTCCTGCCTTTAAGTTATATCCTGCTTTAATTTTACTATCATTCACAAGGATATCGCCGTTTGTAAGGCAATTCTTTATATGACTTCTGGACAAATCATCATAATATTCACATAGAAATTTATCTATTCTGACGCCAGACTGGTCGTTATTAATTATTATCTTATCCAACCTTCTCTCCCTTTTTTGGAATTATAAAGTCAAAATCTTTGTCCTTATACTTGAATATTATAAGGATCACCAGTATAAACAGTCCTACACATACGAATATATCCGCAACGTTAAATATCGGGAAATTGATAAAGTCAAGCATTATAAAGTCAATAACGAATCCTCTAAATATTCTGTCAATCATATTGCCTGCAGCACCGCCAACAATCACAGAAAGCACAATTGAAAATGGCATAAAATACTTGGTTTTTGGCGTTCTAATCATTACATAGATTAGAATTAGCATAATAATACTAGTAATAATAATTATTAATGCCATCTTAGAGCTAAGCATAGAAAAAGAAATTCCTTTGTTTTCAACATAATACAAGCCAAAAACCTTGTTAATTACGGGAATTTCATCTGCCAAATCTCTTAAATTGTTAATTGCAAGAAGCTTCGTCAACTGATCTATTCCAACGCAGACAAGAATTATAAGAATAGATATCAAGGGACGAGCTTTAATGATTTTATCCTTCATAATCAGCCTCGTTATTAGTTATTTAATGATGTAATTAATAGCTTCAAGAAGCAAATCATCATCTATTTCTTTATTAATCTGAGCCTCACCAATGCTATTTAGCACAACGAATTTAATGGCGTTATTCTCCATCTTTTTATCGGATTTGGTCGCTTCGAGAATGGTCTGAGCGTCATATTCACTGCCCTCTACGCATGTTGGCAAATCGAAATATTCAATTAACTCAACAGCTTTACTCATCTCGTCTTTACTAATGCCTCCAAGCTTGCATGAGATATACAAAGCACTAACCATACCTATTGCAACACATTGTCCATGATATAGCTTATAATCACTTAGCTTCTCAATTGCATGGCCAATTGTATGACCGAAGTTGAGATAGGCTCTAATTCCCTTTTCCTTGGGATCAATCTCTACTACCCTACACTTTATAGCGCAGCTTCTTAAAATAAGCTCTATGAGGGTCTCAGGGCGAAATTCGGCTATATCAGCCTTGTTATTGTCTATAAAATCATAATATTCACTATCCTGAATGAGTCCATGCTTAATTATTTCACCCATTCCTGAATCGAACTGAGCCTTATCTAGTGTTTTAAGAGTGTTAACGTTAATATATACAAGCTTAGGCATATAGAATGCCCCTACCATATTCTTATATTGCATAAAATCGATGGCCGTCTTACCACCGATGCTTGAGTCTACCTGGGACAAAAGCGTCGTTGGGACCTGTATATAATCAATTCCCCGAAGATATGTTGCAGCACAATATCCAGTCAAATCACCAACAACACCTCCACCAAGGGCTATAAGTAAGTCATTTCGGTCAAAATGGTTAATAATTAAATCTTCATATAATTTATTAAGGGTATTACAGTTCTTTGATGCTTCTCCAGAAGGGAAAATATGTGAAAAAATCTTAGAATCTAGGGGTGATAATACACTTTTTACCTCATCCAAATAAAATTTTGCCACTTTATCATCTGTCACGATACAAATTTTAGCATATTTTTTCTCGAGTAAATCAGAAAAATAATCTCTTAATTTAACAAAATCTGTATTCAATGAAATATCATATCTGTTATTTGCATCATTTTTATTAACTATTAATGTCTCATTCATATTATATTTCCCTTTAATTAAAAAAATAAACCTGTGAATTAATCACAGGTTATATAGCTTTTATTGAGTTTTGAAGCCTGTCTGAACTCCAGAGTAATCAAATGCGTCAATGATTCCCGCCAAATCACCTGATATATCAACAGAAGATGGCGTTACAACAAAGATATAATTGCTAACCTTCTGCAGCGTACCACCTACAGCAAAGCAGGCACCAGAAGTAAAGTCAATAATCCTTTGAGCAATTCCTATATCAAGTCCTTCAATATTAAGAAGAACAGTTCTTTCGGATAAAATTGTACTTACGACATCTTTTGAGTCTTCAAAACTAGTTGGTTTAATAATACATACTTCCATTGGAGCAGCACTTCCTTTTTTATTGTTATTTCTAATTGGTGTAAACTTCGCAGGGCGTTTAGGCTCACTTGGCTGCGAATCTACATCATCATTATCCTTTTTCTTGAAGAGGGATTTCTTCTTTTTAGGCTCTTCATCGTATTCCTCTTCATATAGATCGTCATCATCATAGAAATCTTCTTCTTCGTCTAAACCAAGAATTTTATCAAAAAAACTCATGTTAATCTCCTATCTGATTAATGATTTGAATAATCTCTTTTACCAAATAGATTAGAACCAATCCTTACCATTGTTGCACCTTCTTCGATGGCAACCTGGTAATCATTAGACATACCCATTGATAAAACATTCATACTAACATTATCTATGTTTTCCTTCATAATGTCAACAGATAAATCCTTTATTTTGTGAAAAAATGCTCGATTTTCTTCAGAATCCACAACATATGGGGCTACGCACATTAATCCCTGGACCTTTATATTGTCAAGTTTTGCTATATCTCTAACTAAAACTTTTACTTCATCAGCGCTAATTCCGAATTTGGATTCCTCGTCTCCTATATTAATCTCAACTAATATATTAACATTTACATTCTTCTTAATAGCCTGCTTGCTAATCTCTTCGGCCAATCGAAGCGAATCAACAGAATGAATCAGTTCTACCTTATCTACGATATATTTGACCTTGTTTCTCTGCAAATGTCCTATCATATGCCATTTAATATCATCAGGCATAGCTTCTATCTTGCCAGTAAGCTCTTGTACCTTATTCTCACCGAAATCTCTTATATTAAGGTCATATACGGCTTGTAAGTCCTCTAAAGGCTTTGTTTTGCTTACAGCAATTAGAGTAACTTCACTTCGCTTTCTACCTGCCTTCTTACAAGCCTTACATATATTCTCTTCTATTATTTCCAGATTCTTCTTAAAATCTTCCATCATGCCTCCTATAGTAAATCATTCTCCTTAACGGAAGAACCATCTAATGCAATTCTATCATATAACGATATACCATAACTTGTATTCTTATCAACAATAGCATATTCTTTGTTTTGATTAAGGATTACTATTTGCTTAAATACAGCATATCCTTTGTTGACGTTATATACGCCCTGAAGCTCATCAGTTTTTGTATCAATTCTGTATTCTTCACTAGAGTTAGGTCTTAAAATGTAGTCTTTAGCATCAACCTTTTCATCATCAATATAATATGCATCACCAGTCTCATAATAGATTGTAGGACTTACAAATTCATTTCCGCCATTTCTTTTAACCATTATTCCTTCAGAATCAGAATCATTACCCTTCATAAAATAATTCTTCGGAATAACGTAGAATTCCTTCTTAGTTATGGCAGAATTAGGTATCTTCAATCCGCTTTTATTATTAAGCAGCATTTCGATTGTTAGGAATCTGTTGTCAGAGTATCTCTCAATCGAATCATCAAATTCAAGACTCATATATTCTTTCGAGCCTTGCTTAATAATATCAGCTGCAGCGTATGTAGTATAATCATCCTGCTTAAAACGTACATTAATATATTCTTCGTCCTTAAGCCGCTCCTTCTCACTGTCACTTAAAGGAAATACAAGATTCCATTTATCACCAATAATAAGCTTAAAAATCTTATCTCCTTCTTTAACTACTGAATTACTAGTAAGGGTTGTTTTATTAAGCTTATCTACATCGAAGCTGTCCATATCGAAATTATCCATGTTATATTCTTCGAATCCATCAAGGGTTAGCATAAATAGCCCAGCCTTTGGTGAAGGATACAGACTGTATGTACCATTATCATGGGCAGTCCTAATATCCTGCTCTAAGGAATCTAGTGCAGTACTTGTATGAATCTGATCAAGGCTCGAGGATAAATTATTCTTAAGTATGCTACTTCTTATGAAATTACTATTAGAATAACCCTCTACAAAGGAATCAATTTCATTATATATTGGATTAAGCACTGAAACAGGCAGTTTATTAATGTCTGTGTTAATACTATTAATCTTATTAGTAATCTCACCAGTTGTATCTATGGAATAAATAATGGACTTCATTCCAACCCTGGAAGAATCTTGCTTGAAATACTTAATAGTACCATTAGAATCAGCGTTATATACCTCTTCATTACGAAGAACTAGAGCGTCCTTTCTAATAGAATCGCTAATTGTTCCTTCTTTAACCTCATAGACCTTAATATTCTTATCAGTAAGATATGAAAATACATGGAACAACACATAGATAAAAATAATAATTACAATTACAATACCAATATTAAATTTATAATCTTTTTGAAATTTAATTGTGTTATTACTCTTATTCCTTCTCAAAACATCCCTCTCACACAAAAAGAGTCCGCAAGTGCGAACTCTTCAATAATATCTAGTATTACAAAGAAACAATTACTTTGTCTTGAACTTCGCTTGGGAGATCTTCCTTTACTTGAGATATACTAACAATGAATTTGACACCAAAGCAATCAGAAATCTTCTCTAGTTCTTCTAATGATGACAATAAGCCATTATTAGTATCAATAAATGCAATTGTCAAAAATGAATCTAAGAAAATCTCTTCAATATCATTATTCTGTGATATAACTCCACTTAAAAATCCTAGAAATTCTCCAGTTGTGCTGATTGGAAACTCAGTAATATTAATTAATCTTACCTTAGAATCCAAGTCATACATATGCTTCGAACTTTTGTCTACAAAAATAATGCTTCCATTAATGCTCTTAATATCTTCATTACTTCTTTCAAGCAGAACCTTAGTCTTGCCCTTACCCTTATCTCCAGCTACAATCTCGATCATAAATAATCCCCCTTAATCATTAAGATTTATATATAAATTATATTATACCCTATAAAAAATAACAACTATATTATGAGCCAAATGTTTCTAACAACTGATTCATTACATAATATAGGTTATTTCTTGAATCAGCCTTGAATACAATAGAGACAATCTCTTCATTCTTATTATTTCTGCTCAATAGTACAAGGCAGTATCCGGCAGGATTGGTAGTTCCAGTCTTGCCGCCAAGAACAACAACTTCTCTAGGCTTTCTTACCTGATTAGTCAGATACAGATTAGTATTAGCCCATTTTTGCTGAACAGGCGCTCCTGCACTGTTAGTATATGCAGCATCATATTCCGTAGTTGTAATAATGTCATATAACAGCTTATAATCTAATACCTTGTCAAATATTAGATACATATCATATACAGTAGTATAATGGTCTTCATTATGAAGTCCATTAGCATTTACAAAATGTGAATGTGTGGCGCCGCACAGATTAGCTTCCTTATTCATAAGTACAGCAAATTCTTCAACAGTACCACTCATACCCTCTGCTATTGCAATGGCAGCATCATTTCCACTACGAAGTAATAGTCCATACAACAGGTTTCTGTAGGATATACGGTCGCCAGGCTGCAATCCACATACAGATGAGTCGCTAGTTTGCTTGCAGGCATATTCAGATACAGTAACTAAATCATCAAGATTAGCGTATTTAACACATACTAAAGCTGTAAGAAGCTTTGTTGTACTTGCAGGGTACATCTTGCCAAATATATTTTTAGAATATTTAACCTGATTAGTATCACGATTAACTAATATTCCACCTTCTGAGCATGCTGCATCAACATTTTCAACACCCTTATCGGCCCCGGTTGTAACTCCTAAATCCTTGGCAAATAGGTTATTATCTGAATTAGCCGAACCTGATATCAGGTTATATCCCTTCGAGCTTTCATAGATATCATATGTAATATCATCTTCATAAGGTGAAGCCCCATCGTCACAGCCTGTCATGGAAAATGCAATTACAACAATAAGGCAAATGCTTAATAATGATTTAATCTTCTTATTTATACATGTCACGCCACTCAAGATCTCCTCTGTCTAATGATTTGATAAGTAATTCTGCAGTAGCAAGATTAGTTGCTAAAGGAATATTGTTAGCATCACATATTTTTACTATGTTATTAACATCAGGCTCATGAGATTTTGCGGTCAACGGATCTCTTAAGAAAATAATCAAATCCATCTCATTATGTTCTATCTGTGCTCCTAATTGCTGTGTTCCCCCCAGATGACCAGCAAGGTACTTATGAACAGATAGATTGGTAGCCTCTTCAATAAGACGACCAGTAGTGCCTGTTGCAAATAATTCGTTCTTGCTAAGAATACCCCTATAAGCTATACAGAAATTTTGCATAAGCTTTTTCTTAGAATCATGAGCTACAAACCCTATATTCATAGTTAATACCTCCTCAGTACTTCTTGCTTTGTAATCCTACATTTAGCACCAGTCCAATTCCAATATATAGCGTAACAAGACTTGTAAGTCCATAGCTTAAAAATGGAAGTGGCAAGCCTGTATTAGGCATTAGACCAGTTACAACGCATATATTTACAAAGCTTTGATATCCAACAAAGCAAGCCATCCCCATACATATTAGCTTGCCAGATAAATCTTTAGCCTTACGTCCAATTGCAATACATTCTAAAACTATTGCTAATAATAATATTACTATAATTACGGAGCCAATGAAACCTAATTCTTCACCAGATACGGCAAATATGAAGTCAGTCTGTGGTTCCGATATATAATTTCCATTCTTAACAGAGTCAACACTGTTGTTATATAAGCCTTTTCCGAGGAATTGTCCCGAACCTATAGCCATAATGGAGTTCTGCTGTTGATAAGAGCTTTCAGGATAATCCTCAGGTCTTAACCATGCTAAGATACGAAGTCCCTGGTATTCACTTAGGATAGTCTGTCCTTTCCTCATAATAAGGAGCAGTAATACTCCTATTGCTGGAATTGTAACTCCAAAGAATATTGCAACAATCTTAGCACTTAGTCCAGCTAAGAACATAAGAGTAAAAATAATTGCAAATGTAACAATAGTTGTTGATAAATCAGGCTCTCTTATTATTAAGAATAAAGGAACTGCCGCAAGACCAATAGTTATAAGCAGTCTCTTAGGCTTATTAATATCATCTTCATATATCATAAGATATCTTGCGAAAAACAATATTAATAGTATCTTACATAGCTCAGAGGGCTGAAATCTAATACCGAAATCAATCCATCTTGTAGCACCACCTACTGTTGTACCAAATATTAATACAAGGACAAGTAGTACACAGGTAATACCATAATATACCCAATGGAAATTAAGTATAAAATCATAATCTATTAGGGATACAACAACCATTACAACAATTCCAATAACAAATCCAATGATTTGCTTTGACTGGTAATCCTGCTGGGCAGAACCAATTACAAGAATTCCAATAATAGTAAGTACCACTACATATATTATAAGCTTAAATCTGTAATTTTTCAGTTTATAGTTTCTAAAAAAGGATAACATATTATCTCCTATTTGATATGCTTAAGTATTCCTGATTTTAATGGCTCTATTAGCAGTTCATTGCCATTCCATACAATTACGCCAAGAGGCTCTGATTCACGCTTTGAAGTCCTTTGATACCATTTCTTATGCATCTTAGGCTCCTCGGTAATGCCGCCTATTGTCACAACGTCTGTCAGGAATTCCTGTGCAACCACATACATGGTCTTATCATCAGGATATCCTGCATATACCTCTCCTTCTAATGTACCAATAATTATAATATTGCCTTTTGCCTCAACCTTGGCACCCTTTTTTACATCCCCTAGTATAACGATACTACTATCAGATGTAATCTTAGACTTATTCTTAATGCTACCTTTAATTATTTTAGCATTAACATAGATATCATCAGCATAATACTTGTCAATCTTATCCTTCATTCTAATGTCACGAATTACATTTTTGTCTTCTATCAAAATGACCTTAACATCAGAATTAAGTTCAATAGCCTCTACTATGCAAGTAGTCTCTTCTGGCGACAATTCTCTTCCCTGTAAGGTTATTATCAGTTCAGAATTGCCCCAGAACTTGCGTGACTGAGCAAACTTATAGCAAATGTCCTTAACAAGCTCTTCAAAGCTTATAAGCTCATCTAGAATTAAGGTGATACCATATTTAGTTGATTTTATAATAACAGAGCTATTCTTCATAATTAAATATCTATTCCATAATCCTTAAAATTTAATCAGTACGCGTTGTCGTAGCTGAAGCAACAGATGCCTCTCCGTTAATCATTTGCAAGTATTCAGGCATATTATAATAGCATCCAATAATCGCCTTAGATACATCAGCCGCGTTATGAGATGTATATCCAAATGCAATTCTTGTAGCAATAGTGATATCAGGATTATCATATGGCGCATATCCAATAAACAAAGCGTGGTTAGGTTTATCATATGATTGCTGGGCTGTACCTGTCTTACCTGCTACTGGTACAGGGAATCCCGCAAATCCTTCATAAGACTCTACCATCATTCTCATTCCGGAATGAATTGCACCCCATTGACTTGCATCAAGAACTCCAACCTGGTCCTTTAAGTCTGGTCTATATGATTCAATAACATTTCCATTAGTATCAGCTACGTGATCTAATAATGTCAGGTCGTATATATTACCTGAGCTTGCAATGGCAGTAACATATCTTGCAAGAGCGATTGTTGTAAT
>Ga0256405_10012138_pt1 | contig 10771 bp, 9 predicted proteins | sample RumenRJG_02DNA_FD_189096 | JGI IMG/M metagenome (GOLD analysis project Ga0256405, IMG submission 189096) | Bovine rumen microbial communities from Lethbridge, Alberta, Canada - RJG_02 | ecosystem: Host-associated > Mammals > Digestive system > Stomach > Rumen | place: Canada: Alberta | collected... | reverse complement strand
GAAGCCTTCATAATGACCGGCAATCAGAATCAGGTCTTTCTTCGTTAGAAGTTCATGAGCGTGTTTCTGATCATACGGCTTTCCGGAAGGAGAAAGCAGAATCCGCCAGGAATCCGGCGACTCCGCCGCATGCAGGGCATCGAGCACTGGCTGGCATTTCAGGATCATGCCGGCACCGCCGCCATAAGGACTGTCATCAATGTGCCGGAAGCTTCCGGTGGCGTAGTCCTTGATATCAATGATCTTCAGCTCAAGGCTTCCGTTTGCGATCGCCCGGGCGGTCAGCGGCGCTTTCAGAAAGCTTCCGAATAATTCCGGAAAAATTGTCAGTACCTGGATTTTCATATTGTTCTGCCGGATTCATTCTATCAGAAAAGCATGGAATGGGATGCCTGCAGAAATGTTTCAGAACTGTGGAGTAAATGGAAGCTGATCATGGAGAAAAAGAAAATGCAGGACATTGCCCTGCATGCATGAATCATGAATCTTTCTTCCCGTAGCCGGGGAATCGGTTTCTGCTTTCGTAATTCTCGAGAAAGCTGTGCATTGCTCCGTCTGCTTTATAGCCCGGGAAAGTTTCAATTTGAACCCGGTGGAGGGAACGGAAGATATTGTCTTCAATTTCGGGATTGGTCTTCTTCAGCTGCCGGATGAGTTCTTTGACTTCCTTGCGCTTCGAGGTGCTTTCATGAAGATTTGCATTGTTTTCCGTGAAGCGGCAGGCACATTGCAGAAATTCGAGCTGATTCGAGACAGCCCAGCGGATAACTGCATTTTCCTTGACGCAGTACATCGGCCGGATCAGTTCCATGCCCGGGAAGTTCTCGCTGTGTGCTTTCGGGATGATGGTCTCCAGCTTGGAACTGTAGAACATGGCCATGACGGTTGTCTCGATCACATCATTCAGATGATGGCCGAGGGCTATTTTATTGCAGCCGAGGAGCTTTGCCTGGTTGTAGAGATGGCCGCGGCGCATTCTCGCACACAGGTAGCATGGCGATTTTGATTCATGATCTGCGACTGCAAAGATATTGGTTTCGAAGATCCTGATCGGAATTCCGAGGATCTCTGCATTCTCTTCGATCTTCTTCCGGTTGGCTTCACTGTAGCCGGGATCCATGACCAGGAATTCAGTCTCAAAGGGGATCTCGGTATGCTTGGAAAGGATCTGAAACATCTTGGCCATGCAGAAACTGTCCTTGCCGCCGGAGATACATACGGCGATGCGGTCATTTGGCTGGATCAGCTCATAGCGGTTGATGGAAGTGAGAAATGGTGCCCAGAGGTCTGTCTTGTAGGTCTTGATGATGCTGCGCTCTATCTGTTCCACGCGAGTCAGTTCTTTTGCCATAATCAGGTCTCTTTTCTAATTTAGAAAAAAGACACCCTTGCGGATGTCTTTCTGATGGTGGAGCTAAGGAGGATCGAACTCCTGACCCCCTGCTTGCAAAGCAGGTGCTCTCCCAGCTGAGCTATAACCCCATACACAATCAAGTAAGAATAATGGTGGGCCTGAATGGACTTGAACCAACGACCTCACCCTTATCAGGGGTGCGCTCTAACCACCTGAGCTACAGGCCCAACTCTTACCGAATGCTCAGTTATAATACCGCGCCCCTATGCCAAAGTCAACAAAGATTTTTCAAAAATTTTCCGGAATTGTTGTTATTCACGGTCATCAAAGCAAGATGTTCTAGAGTGTCGAAAACAGGGTTAATCAATTTGACAAACATTAATTCAGACTGGGAGAAAAGAACAGGTCGTCCAGATGCGCATTCATGAAGGAAATAGTTTCCTGGTTGATGAAGGAAGACTGATTGAGGCGAAAGTAATAAGTGCGAGGCTCAGAGTCTTCGCTGCTGACTATTTCCAGATAATCTCCATCGCTGAGTTTCAGATAGGAATCTCCTTGACTGAAGGTAACATACACAACCGGTGTTCCGGCGCTTCCAAGCCAGACTCCGTCTGAAAAGAAGGGAATATGTGAGATCCTCATGATATAATTCTCGATCTCTTCTTCATCAGAGATGATGTATTTCAGATAGCCGTTCATTAAAGAATATGCTGTCTCTATGGAATCTGGCTGAAAATGAAGCAGGTCCTGTAACGTTGTTTCCTTCTGATAGAAATTATCGGATGGAATTGCCATGAGCAGTCTGCCTGGATGCCAATTTGGTTCTGATCCGATAGGAGCCTCGCTTTTCTCATAATAGGCAGTTACTTCCTGATACTCACTGCACCAGCTGATTTCATTGAGCTCTGCAGCTAGATCAATCGACTGATCCTTACACTGAAGATAGATTCCAGCAGCATTTTCCTGATCATTCTTGGTTATTGCAGTGAGAATTCCATTTGCCTTCGGAATTCCACTCTTTTCAAATTGAACTGCAAAGCTTTCGTATTTCTGAACTGCACTCTCACATGCTTCAATAATTGCCGCAGCAGAATCAGTCTGGTACAGTGAGGCCTCCTCATGATGATTGATTCTGAGATATCCTTCCGGAAATATAGCTACTTGATAATTGCCATTCCACTCAAACGAATAGCTTGCAGTTAATGAAACAGATGACCCGTTTTCAGCCGGCTGAAGGTCTGCTTCTTTCAGAATCGCTCTGGTATTGCTGAGGAGTTCATCCCAGTTCTGATTGATCTCATTAATGTAAGGCTTGAAATCTTCAGAAAAATCAGAATCATTCTTATGAAGTGGAGACGAGAAATCCATTGATTTCAATGACTGAATCAAGACTATGTCATCAGAACCGGCTTTCAGAAATGATGAAATCACCGGGTCCTGCTTTTTTGCAGTGCATCCTGAAAGCACTACTGCAGAAACCAGAAGAGCATCCAGTCTTTTCACTCCAGCAAACCTGTTTTTCATGTTAATAACCTACAGTAAGAATGTAATATCCATATAAATACTGATTGGACCAGGCCATCGTTTTGGTTACGCCCGATCCTGATCCATTGTGACATTTTTTAATGTTTCTAATATGTTACTTGTACTGATGTTTTAATTGAAATAGTAACAATAAGCGGAAAGGAAAAGCAATAATCTAATCGCGTATCATTCAAATATGACTGAATCTATTAGAAAAATGGAAAAGTGATCATGAAAAGACTCATAGCCTTTAAAATTCATAGGCTATGACAACAAACAATCTCCATTCTTATATCTAGCTAAGTTCATATTTATACTTATTGCTCACTTAAAGAAAAATGATTATTCAAGACTTACTGATTGGTCATTTATACTATAACAAAAAAAGCCGTATTTGCGTAAAGTGGTCCTGCTCGCAAACGCCGCGTTTCCGGACGCGAAGCGTCGGCCTTTTTGGTACCGCCTCGGCGGTAAAGCATTGGTACCGGGAAAAACAGGTAGGCATAAGGATAATCTAACTCTTATGATGGAGCTGTACGGAACAGAGTAACCGTGCAGCTCTTTCCGTCTAGAAAGAGAGGCGGCCTTATGTCAAAGGTACCTGATGAATCAAAAATCCTGTCCGTTGCACGCTATCTGGATACAGGAAGACTGTCTCAAAAGCAGATCGCTGAAGCCTGCCATGTATCGAAGAATCTGGTGTCCGTTATCGCCAAGGTTATGAAGGAGAATGGATGGACTGCCGCAGATGTGGAAGCTATGAGTGAAGAAGATCGCAGAAAGATGTTCAGACGTAAAGATATTCCTGAACCTTCTTCCAAAGCGCCAAGTATCTATGCGGAACCAGATTACGAGATGTACTGCGAGGAACTGAAGAAGCCCGGAGTCACAAAAGCACTGCTCCATGAGGAGTATCTTGAGGAATGTCGGAGAAACGGACAGATTCCCCTGCAGCTGACCCAGTTCAAGAAACATCTTGGTGAACATCTGAAGACAAAGCCATATTCGGAAATCATCGAACATAAACCCGCGTGTGAGTGTGAGGTCGACTGGGTAGGTGACAAATGCAGGTGGACAGATCCGGAAACTGGTGAAGTTCAGACGGCATGGCTGTTCGTGGGCGTATTGCCATTCAGCGGCTATGCATATGCTGAGGCGTTTGCGGATATGAAAGAGCCGAACTGGATCATGGCACATGTGCATATGTTCGACTATTTCGGAGGATATACACGTGTGGTGATCTGCGATAATCTCCGCACGGGTGTTAGAAAGCACAATGACAAGGATGGCATCGTTCTGCAGGAAGACTATAAGAACTTTGCCCGCTATTATCGAATCATTGTTTCTCCGGCTAGGGTTTATCACTCCAACGATAAACCAAGTGCTGAGAATACCGTTAAAATCGTTGAAACGCATATTCTTGCAAGAATGCGGAACTTCCAGTGTTTTTCTCTCGAAGAATATAACCAGGAAGTTCGCCGGCATCTGGATAAATTCAATGCTAGACCCTTTCAGAAGAAAGAGGGATCCCGACTAAGCGTGTTCCAGGAATATGAGAAAAAGGAACTTGTTCCGCTACCCGCAGCGCCGTACGAGTATTACAAAGAAGGTTCCGCAACGGTGTACCCGAATTGCTGTATCAGTTATGGAAAGAACTTCTATTCAGTTCCTTATAGGTACAGAGGTCAGAAAGTCGCCCTGCGGATATACAATGATCACCTTGATGTTTATGACGGCAATGATTATCTGTGCAGCCATAAACTGATTCCTTCCCCGCGCGGAGCGTATTCCATTGATAATAAGCACACGCCACCATACAGCAGCCGCTATGGAGAATGGAATAAAGACCGAATTCTGAACTGGGCTCGTGAGTATGGTCCATGTACCTATGAAGTGATTGATTCCATATTTCGCAGCGGCGGTGCAGAACAGCGGTATTACAACAGGACGATCTCAATATTAAAACTGGCAGACTCGTATTCTCGGCCAAGAGTGGAACAAGTTTGTCAGTTCATGTTGAATGAACGAGCGCATCCAACCTACAAGAATATTAAAGCCATCCTGGCCAGCGAACAAGATCTGAAGCCAACAGCTCACAAAAAGCCTCAGAAAGAGGAATCCCACGTGAGAGGAGCAGACTACTATGAAGAGAAGAAAGTCTGATCTGATCACAGTTTCTGAGGTATCAGAAAAGTTTCGGAACTGTGGACTGTTTGTAATGGCAGAACGTCTGGAAGAAATGGACCGTGATGGATCGCTGATGTCTATGACTCCGCTGGAAGCTGTGGATCAGCTGATATCAAGCCATGAACTCAGTCTGCAGAACAGGATCAGTGAGAGATATAGAAAGCAGTCGAAATTATATATTCCGATGGCCAATCTCGCAGACATCATCTATAAACCGGATCGGCACATCAATACCGCATTGGTGGATAGACTCGCAACTAACGAATATATTGATCGCGGTTACAACGTGATTATTTCTTCAGCTAGCGGCTGCGGGAAAACTTTCTTTGCCTGCGCATTCGGCAATAAGGCATGCGAACATCAGTACTCAGTCCGGTACTACACAATGACAGAATTCCTGGATGCCTGCCATATTGCAAAAGATAAAGATAAGTACCTCAAATTTCGTAAGAAACTGTCAAACATCAATCTGATCATCCTTGATGATTTCCTGCTTACCAGCATATCTCTGGAGGAAGCAGAATTCCTGTTTCAATTGTTCAGCGAAAGAACGAAGCAGGACCATCGCTCCTTCATCATATGTTCTCAGCTTACGAAGAAAGGCATGTATGAGAAGCTTCAGGCCTTGTCTCCCAGCCTGGCTGATGCCATTGTGAACAGACTGGGATCCAGTGCGTACGACTTTGGAATCGAAGGAAGATCAATGCGGGAACTTGATATTCAGGCAGAACTGGAGAAACAAAGAGAAGCACAATCCCGTCAGTGAAATCATGAGCCAATAAAGTGGAACAGCCTGCACGGAGCTGCTCCACTTTTTAGATATTCCTTCCGGTACCAGATCCGGCAACGAGGCGGTACCAGGACCCGTCGGGCCAGTACCAAAAGATTCCGCCGCGCATGGTCCGCACATCCGCCGTCAGCGCCTGCTGCAGGGACCACTTTAATTTAGCCAATTTCAGCCTATTTTTGAGGGAAAATAAAAACAAAGCCCATTGTTACAGGCTTTGCTGAGGGTTTGATTCGATTGATCACTTATTCAGATCGGCTGTGAATTGCAACCCGGAATTTCAAGTACCCATGAAACGTGAAGAAAGCATTGATAAAATTGTTTTCTCTATTGCTGCATATTCTGCAGATTCTGACGCGAAGAGAGAGAACGGGAGGCAGAAAAAATCATCGGAAAAGTCTGCTCATGAGTTCAGATATTCGGCAGCGATGCAGGACAGAAAGATCTCTGTGCGTTCAGTTTCCAGATCGATCTCAAACAGGTTCTTCAGCTGATCCAGGCGGTAGCGCACCGTGTTCAGATGGACGCCGAGCTCTTCAGAAACAGCCTGCTTGTTTTCGCCATGGCGGAGATAGGAACACAAAGTATCAAAATAGTGTGTCTGATAGCTGAGATCATAGTTCATGCATGCCCGGACTTTGGGCGAGATCAGGCTTTCGGGATCAGCCATCTGACTCAGAAGATAAAGATCATAGTCTTTCAGCGCAATCTGATTTCCATGGCGTGAGGCATATAAGGCCTGCATTCCGTACGATCTGATCTTCCGGAGATCTTCAAAGGGGAAAGACTTCCCGAGCCCTGGAAGCTGATTCTGGATCTGGCCGATCGGATGCTGGGCAGAAGAGAGCACATATAAGGCACTTTGGGTCACGATCGGAAGCGTCCATGCATCAATCTCGCGGATGCTCGAACTGTAGGCAAACAAGCGGCCGCGGTTTTCTGCAGAGATGCAGAAAATCTGAAACGGAGGCTCTAGTCCTGGTGCTTCGCTTTCCAGGAATTCTGCAAATGATTCCGGATCCTCTCCGCGTAACAGGGAGGCAAAGGCCTGCTGGTACATGTCATGGTTCGTGTCATGCTGCGTGGTTCTGAGATAGGTGGCAGCACCCTGGATCGTGAGGCGGATGGATGCTTCATCCATCTCATGCTGAGGAAAGAACGTCACTCTTCCGACCGGATTATTCCTGACAAGGATATCCATGATCATGACATCCCGGTTCAGAAAATCATCTCTGAACCGATAGGGCTCCAGGTGTGTCTCATCAGAGAATACCTGGAATTTCTCCCATCTCTTCACGGATTCCATCAGCGTCGTATCCCTAAGATACTGATTGCTGAGGGAAGTGGCGTCCGGCTTATGCGAGATGGCAGAGAGATGGAATCCCTCGTCCATGATCCAGTAGGGGCAGTCGAGCACCCGGGCGGTTTCATCTACGTATTCCTGCAGCGTTCCGCATTGCAGAAGGATCTTGAGCAGCTGTTCCTGATTCATAATTCCATTGTATAAGAAAAGATCAGGAGAATGCCTCCTGATCTTGATGGAAATTGGTGATTTCTGTTCAGTTTGCAGCGTATTCTGCAGCAGATAATCCGCAGATTCTTCCGCCGGTCAGAGCTGTCATCATCGTGACGCCTTCGACCAGAGGATAAGAGTTGTTGTAGATTTCCGCGACATCGTTGCCTGCAGCATACAGTCCGCCGATGACTGTTCCGTCTTCCTTGATGACCTGCAGGTTGGAATTGACGAGGACACCGCCGATGCCGCCGAGGGATACCGGTCTTGCCTTGACGGCATATAAGGTTCCATCTCCTAATGCGGTCAGATACTTGCTGTCCTTGCCGTAAACTTCATCAACGCCTTCTGCGCAGTATTCATCATACTGAGCCAGGGTCTGCTTCAGCGTATCCGGATCAACGCCCATATTCTGAGCAAGCTCTTCGACATTGGAACCCTTGAAAACGATTCCTTTATCGACACCGTCTTCGAGAGCTGCCTTGAAGTCGGTCCATGGTTCATCCACTGAGAACATCGGGATCGTCGGTTCATAGGCAACTGCAGTATCCACTCCAAGGGCCTGGGATCCGCCGTCTGCGACTGCATCTACCATATCTTCAGACATGATCGAGAAGAAGTATTCTCCCTGGGTAGCAGCAGCGTTGGAGCATAATGCGGTGTCATAGTTCAGATCTTCCGGGCAGAATCTGGAACCTCTGCGGTTGACCCATACAGAGGAGGCCAGATAGATTGCTTTGGCAATTTCGTCTTTGCCCTGGCCGGTCTGAATACCGGAATAGGAGGTGACGCCATGATACTGCTGAATGGTCTTGCCGACGCCGGCGCCGATTGCCTGGGACATCGTAGCACCATCGCCAGTCTGGGTTCCGGTCGTGAAGGTCTCTAACGGGAATCCGACTTTTTCTTCGACCATCTCGCTGTTAGCACCGAATCCGCCAGTGCCGAGCACGACAGCATCGCATTTGATTTCGTAAGTCGTTCCATCCTTGCCGACTGCGGTGACACCGGTGATCTTGTCATTTTCTGCGTGGAGTTCCGTTGCCGGGGTTTCCAGATACAGCTCACCGCCAGCGTCTTCGAATTTCTGAACCAGGGTCTCATAATAGCCGAGCTTGTTGTCCTGGTCTGCATAGATGTGATAGGTCTGGAATCCATCTGCGTGAGCAGCCTGTTCTGTTCCCATGAAGGTGAACTCCATGCCGTTTTCTTGGAGCCAGTCAATGGTTTCTCCGGACTTGGATGCGATGTTGTAGAACAGCTGTCCGTCATCCATCCATGCGTTATAGCTCTGCCAGTAGTCCAGAACATCATTGACCGTGAAGGTTCCGGCAACGCCGGCATCCTTCTGATCCTGGGAATCAATGCCCATCGGGCCTCCGGCAATGATGGAGACACCGCCGACGGTAGCTGCCTTTTCAAGCAGGATGACCTTGGCACCGCTCTGCTGCGCTGCGAGGGCTGCGGAAACACCTGTTCCGCCAGCACCTACGACAACGACATCTGCTTCCAGATTCACGGTTTCTGCAGAAGCAGAGGAAGTGCTCTCAGCTGCTGCCATGGAGTCTGGATCGCCTCCGGCTTCAGTGATTGCGTTGGAAACAGCGAGTTTGATGGCATCGGAAGTGACGGTAGCGCCAGTCACGCCGTCCACGTTCACGCTGTTTGCGGCGACGATCGCTGCCGGTACATCTGTGAGGGCTGCGCCGGCGACTTCCTTGGTCTCCTGCTGGTCAGTCACGACGACATTTGTGATTTTTCCGCCTTCGATCGTGGTTTCCACGGTGATGTCAGCGTTTCTTCCCTGAACCGTTTCGGTATAGGTGCCGTCCTTCATTCCGGAGGTTTCCGCCGAAGCGGCTGCGGAAGCAGGTGCAGCTGTTCCGGAAGAACAGCCGGTGAGGGCCATCATGCCTGCCAGGCAGACAGCGGTCATTCTGAGTACGTTTCTCTTCATTTTCTTTTCTCCCCTGTAACATTGAGAATGCTATCACAATCATTAACGGAAGCGTTTGTAGGAAACATACAAATGAATCCGGGAATTTCTGTGAATGATTACACATATTCATTTTCTTCTGCACAAGCAGAACCCGAGGGGAGATGGAAAAACAGACGATCTGAAAACCGCATGATCATGCCTTCTTCTGAGAATCAGGCCGGAGGAAATGTTGTTTGAAAACGCTAAATATGCTATCTTGTTCTGCGCAGAGAAAAAAATAGGAGAAAAGATTCATGGAGTCATTTCTGAACTGGTATCTAGCAACCTGGCTCGGACAGCATGTAAGTCCGGAAGTATCGGTTTTCCTGGTAAGCCTGCTTCCGTTAATTGAAGAGCGCGGCGGTCTCGTGCTGGCAAGCATGCTGAAAATTCCGCTGAAGCGGGCACTATTGCCTTGCGTAATCGGAAATATTCTGCCGATTCCGTTTATTCTGTTCTTTATCAAGAAACTGCTTCACTGGATGTCCAGCCATAAGATGGGAAGACTTGCGGCATGGATCGAGAACAAGGCGGAAAAGAACAGACCGAAGATCGAGAAGTACGGATTCTGGGGATTGGCGCTGTTTGTCGGCATTCCTCTTCCGGGGACGGGTGCCTGGACGGGAAGCCTGGTTGCGGCGGTGTTTGATATGGATCTGAAGAAAGCAAGTATTTCCATTCTGATCGGCGTTGCGCTTGCGGCGGTGATCATGAGTGTTTTCTCTTATGGATTGCTTGGGACAGTGATTTCCTGAGAAGGAGAGAGGATCATGAAGAACATCATACTGCTCTGTACTTCCGGAATGAGTACCAGTCTCCTGGTAACGAAAATGCGTGCCGAAGCACGCGTCCAGAAATACGATTGTTCGGTCAGCTGCTATCCGGAAATTGTCATCGATGATCAATTCCGGGATGCGGATTTAATTCTGCTCGGACCGCAGATCCGCTATCAGCTGAAGCGTTTAAGGGAGAAATACCCGGATACCCAGTTTGAGATGATTCCATCAAAAATCTACAGCGATGTTGATGGTGCCGCGCTTCTGAACTATGCCAGGGAGAAGATGAACGAACCGGAAGAAGTCAGCCAAGCAGTATCGGCATGATATCCGGCAGGATTCCCGTGAAGTCATCGATGACTCTCAGAATTTTCGGATAAGAAGGATAGACGGATTCAAGATTCTTCATCCGCATGACAATGAGGCCTGCTTCGCTTAATGCGGAAGCGGAGCGGATGCCTGATAATGCGTCTTCAAAGATCAGCAGGCGGGTGCCGGCATGCATGCGGCGTCCGCTTTCTTCATACATGGTGATCTTGTTCTCATAGGAACCATCGTCATAGACAATCAGATCCGGATCGATCCACTGATCCAGATGGAAGGTTTCCCGGTAGAAGCGGATATTGCTGGCAATGGAAGCGGAACAGAGGTT
>Ga0256405_10012137_pt1 | contig 10771 bp, 7 predicted proteins | sample RumenRJG_02DNA_FD_189096 | JGI IMG/M metagenome (GOLD analysis project Ga0256405, IMG submission 189096) | Bovine rumen microbial communities from Lethbridge, Alberta, Canada - RJG_02 | ecosystem: Host-associated > Mammals > Digestive system > Stomach > Rumen | place: Canada: Alberta | collected... | reverse complement strand
ACAAAAGTCCAAAATTCTGTATAAATTCTTCCTTTTCTAAAGCCAAATCACGATCTGATTAATGAGCACAAATCGCTTTCTTAAGCCATTTAATATTTCTTAAATTTAAAGAACAGATCACACTTTGCAAAAAAGTGTTATATTTCAACAAGATACTAAGATCTTGGGTATATCTAAAAAATTAGAAAAATCATTAAATTTTGGTCTTAACTCCCAAGTTTGGGAGTTAAAGCTTGGGATTCAAGAAAAGGTTGCATCTTTAAGATCTTCTTAAATACAGAGAAAGATTTTAAAGTTAATTTTGTGTAATCTTTTTTTATTATGAAGTTGCCTCAGATTTTCACTGATGTATTTGGCTATTTTGTTTTAATGTATTTGGCTAAAATTTTTTGATGTACTTGGCTATACTTCACTAGAGTATTTGACGAAACAAAATCATTAATTTGAAAGCTAAAAAAATTATAGAACTATATGCACAGGTATCTTCTTTAAAACTATAAAGAGAGTTTTAAAAGTCAAACGTGAATATTCATGAAAAAAAGTGAATATTGTGGCTGCTTAAAAGCAAATAGGATGTAACTTCAAATAACTAAAAACAAAATAGGAATGTCGCCCAAAGACCACATTCCTACTTATTAACATCAAAAGCCTAAATGACTACTTTTTAAGTTTTGCAAATTCATCTTTTGCCTTTTGTAGTTGCTCTAAGAACTCTTGATTTGAGTGTAAAGTTGCCACAATTGCTGAAGCTACAATGCGGCCTGCATCAACATCAGACTGCCAGTGGTAACCACAGATAACTCGACTTTGACCTAATTCAAATCCTCGCTTTAAGATGATGTCTTGACGCTCAGGATTGATTTCAGCAAGCACTAATGCAGTTGCCCAACCAATTGCAGTATGACCTGATGGATATGAGCCATTAGTTGAGAGCTTTCCTTGCTCTTTAGTATTGCAAGTTTTAGTACCATAGAAAGCAAATGGTCTTGTACGCATGTAATGCTCTTTAGATGAACGAGTTGCAAGATCACCTGCGTCCTCCCTCATCTTGGTAAAAAGCTTATAAAGCTCTGGAGTCCCATCCTTTGTGATCTCATGACCAAAAGGTACAGATAAGGTTGTAATTAGATCTTCAGGGCTAGAAATATTAGCATCATCGGCTGCTAACCTACCACGTGCGGTACCACGAAGTAATCTGCCCTTTTCATACATGGCCTGATCGTTTAAAAAGGCAATGCTACCAACCTCTGGAGGTGGAGGTAATAAAGCTAAACTATCAATAGCCTCACTATTTTTTAAAAAGTACTTTTCAGGATTAGTGGTTACATCATTACCAGGAGGCACTGCAGCAAACACTGAAAATGAGATTAGACCTAAAGCCATAACTAAAAGTTGTTTCTTCATATAAGCTCCAAAAATACAATCGAAAAAAATCGTTAATACCTAAGACTACTTTTGCTTTTTAGCAAATTCATCTTTTGCCTTTTGAAGTTGAGCTTGGAACTCTAGATTTGCATGCCATGCTGCAACAATTGCAGAGGCTACGAGACGACCTGCATCAACATCTGACTGCCAATGATAACCACAAATAACTCGACTTTGTCCCATTTCAAAGCCACGCTTTAAGATAATATCTTGGCGTGCTGGGTTAATTTCTGACAAGATTAAAGCTGTTGCCCAACCTCTTGCAGTATGTCCTGATGGGTATGAGCCATTTTTTGACAATTTTGCTTGCTCTTTGGTGTTGCAAGTATCGGTGCCATAGAAAGCAAAAGGACGCTTGCGCATATAGTAGTTTTTAGCAGTACGAGTTGCATTGTCGCCAGCATCATCTGACATACGAGTTAAAAGCTTGTAAAGCTCTGGGGCATCTTCTTTAGTAATTGGAGAGCCAAAGACTTCAGAGAACGACTTAACTAAACCTGCGCCTTTTGAAATCTCAGCATCCTCAGCTGCAAGTTTGCCACGAGGAGTATTACGCAGTAATCTGCCCTTTTCATACATAGCTTGATCATTTTAAAATGCAATACTGCCAATCTCAGGTGGTGGAGGAAGTAGAGCGTAACTATCCACAGACTCACTATTTTTTAGATAGTGGTTATCAGGATTGGTAGTTACATCTTTACCAGAGGGAATAGCTGCTACCGCTGAAAAAGAGAACATCCCAACCATGGCTAGGGTTAAAAGATTTTTCTTCATGATGATCCTTTTAAGTTAAAACTAAGACATACTTTCTTAAATATAGGATCTAAATGACAATATAATGCCTACACAGCTCACGTTATTGAGAAAAAAATCCACTCATTTTCATCAAGATTTAAATCAATAAAACCTTTTTCTAAATACCTTATTTAATCAATATTTTGTACATTTGCCTATGCTAAAATGTATCTGTAAGTGAATCTTATGGACTAAAAAAATGATGAATTATTACGAAGTAGCAACAAAAATTGATGTAAGCTCTGCCGGATTTATAGGTATCAGAAGAGAAGATAACTTAATTTACGTTGATAAGACACAATTCATCTACCAACTTGCATTCGATAAAAATTTTAGGTTTCTTTCAAGACCAAGACGCTTTGGTAAAAGCACCATTGTCGATACATTAGAAGAGTTATTTTTACATGGCGTAAAACCATATGACGGACATGACTCATACTTTAAAGGCTTGGACATCGAAAAGCTATGGACTGATGACAAGCAGTACGCTGTCATGCGCTTAGATTTTTCTCATTTCACAACAGAAGAACGCCACAACCTTGAAGCTTTCAAACAAGCGCTCAAAGATAAGGTCAAAAAGTTTGCTCAAAAATTTGCTCTAATATTTGATGATAATTTAAGTGCCATTAAAAATCTTGATCAAATCTTTGAAAATGCACCTAGTAAATCAATAGTCTTTTTAATTGATGAGTATGATGTGCCGCTTACAGAAAATCCTGATGATCAAAAGATTTTTACTGAGATTTCAAGTGTACTAAAAGATCTCTATAGTCTCTTTAAAACACACTCAAGAAAGTTAAGAAGTGTTTTTGTGACAGGTATTACTAGATATAAAGATGCTTCTTTTTTCACTCTTGGCAACACCATAAAAGACATCTCTCAAGATCCTGCTTACTCAACTATTGCTGGCCTTACTCGAGATGAAATTAAAAAGTACTATCAAGATAACCTAACCTATAGTGCTAGTGTGGTCTTTAAGGTTGCACCTAATGAGGTTACAGAAGAGCAAAAAGAAAAACTTTTAGATAAGCTTGAGTATTACTATGATGGCTATTGTTTTGATGAGCAGTGCTCACATAAAGTTTTTTCAACTTGGTCGGTTCTAAATTTCTTTTTGAGTGAATATGCGCTTTTCAACAATTATTGGTACAGCTCTGGTGGACTACCATCTATTTTAGTTAAAAGCTTAAATCGCATTAGACAAGATATCTTTAAGCTACTGCAAAATGAAGAATATATTGTTGTCAGCCAAGACGATTTTGAAAATCCTACTAGCTATTCGTCTATGAAAGCTCCAGTGCTTCTATTTCAAGCAGGATATCTTACCTTTGCAGCACCTAAAGGTGAGTCTAACTATAAACTAAAGTATCCAAATCATGAGGTTAGTCAATCCATTTCAAAGCACCTAGTAAATCAGGTATTTTCTAATCAAAGTGGCTTTAATAAACTTCTTGAAAGCAAATTAGACCAGTTTAAATCTGTTGACGAGATTGTGAACTTCTTTAACTCAATTTTAAATCTTGTAGATTATGAGTACTACCCAATTGACAGTGAAGATGCGGTTGTAAACTGCATTTACCTCTTCTTAAAAGGTGAAGATAAGCTCAAAACTTCAGTCAACAGCCACTCCTCACTTGGTAGATGTGATCTTCAAATTGACTCTGAGACAAGACGATTAGTCCTTGAGTTTAAGTTTGCTAAAAATGAAGCTGAAGAGGCCAAGCTTTTAGAAAAGGCTATAGCTCAAATTAAAGAGAAGAAATATGGTCAAACTGCTGATGCACCAACAGAAATTGTATCTTTAGCGCTAGTGTTTAACCAGGTGAAAAGGCAGATCACAAAGTACAAAAAGGTTGTTGCATAATTTACTAAGATAAGGCTCTTTTAAAGTACTAAATGAGACTTTTTCAATGCTTTGTATGATCAATGTTTAGTACGAAAAATCTGCAGGATCTCTGTCGTGATCGATACCAAAGATTACAAACAAGAACATGGTCAAGAACAAGAAGAATAGAGCTAACTTAAACTTCTTTTTGACAAAGAAATAGGCCGATACCGCCATCGACACATATTGAGAGAATCTAAAGATATAGGCAAGTGGGGGGACACAGGCGCATTAGTACAGCCATTGCTACAATACCAAAGACTGTTGAGATGATGCGCTTTTTGATAAACTTACCAATTCTACCTAGCTCGCCTAATTGCAACCACATCCACACCAAGATAAAGGCTAAGGCAACAACAATGAGAATTCTTGCAAATATGACCATAAAATTAAAAAATGATGAAAAGCCTCCTAAGTTTTCCTTAAGAGGCTTTCTTATCTAAGGGATTAAAGCTTAATCAGCCTTATTACGATTCATAAACTTATTTAAAGTCTCAATGTCTTGAGTACGAATGGTAAAGGCCTCATCAGTTAAGTCTAAAGTTAACTCCTCAGCATCATTCATTGCGGTAATGCAGAAGTCATCTAAAGCCTTTTGCGCTGCCTCTTTATCAGTCTTAATTAGCTCTAAATACTCTTTTTCAAACTCAACTTGACGCTTAGCTATGTCGTTTTCAAGTTTAGCGTAAGCTGCCTTTACAATTGGAGCTAACTTTGGATAGTCAGTCATCACTAAAGTCTGAAGTTTTCTAAACTTCCAATAAGGACTATGTCTATCAGCTTTGTTGCTAGCTGCTGCCCATGATTTAGGATAATGTGACATGCCTGCATAAATTGGTATGTAGATAGCTAAATCAGGCATACCTTGACCAAAATAGGTAACCTCTCCAATAGCTCTAGGAAGCCATGGGCGAACCTGCATGATGTGAGATTGATAGGTTCTAAAGATTGAAATTGGTCTAAAGGTCTCTGAGTTACCTTTTAAACCTTTAGAGTATGGATCATGTTTAGAAAGCTCACCAGTTTCAAAGTGATTTCTAAAGACTTTCTTAATATCATTTACAGTAAGCTTATTATCAGGCTTTACGTAATTAGGCATATCTACGCCTTTCATGACATCTTGCTTTAAGCTAGGGGTTAAGATCTTTTGCATCTGCCATACACGTGGATAGTTGTAGATAAGATCTTTATCGCCATCACGAGCATAAGCGTGAGTAAAGTTAAACTCCCCTTCTTCTTTTTTATAAAGACCATTATCAATGGCGTACTGAACTAATCCTTTTGAAGCGATAAAATTATCATCACCTTCAATATAGGTAGTAAGTCTGCCTTGATTTGCTGAAGCTAGGTATTTATCCTTTGGAGTTCTTTGAGCTAAGAAATGATGGCCTGAGCCTGTCTCTAAATACCAAGACTCTTTTTCATCCACTAAGATAATGCCAAAGCCTTCGCCTGCACCAATAGTCTCAATAATGCCACCGATTAACTGCACACCTTCACGAGCAGAATGCACTCTTGGCAAAACTACACCAGGAATATCATCTTCAGTGATACCATCTTGAGTGTTATAAGGATCGTTTTTTAAAGCCTCAGGTTTAGCGTAAATTGTCTCTGTTCCTGAAAAGCCCACACCAGCTTCATTAAAGCCTGTAGATCCACGCACTTTAGTTTTCCAATTAGGAGCAGCGCTATAACGTAAACCATTTTCTGGTAATGGGTAGCTAAAGTCAGTCATGTGATTATGATCTTTAGCATAGTACATACCCTTCACGCCTTTAGTGGCAGGATAAATAGTTAAGTGAGCTGGGCGGAAAGCAGAACCGTCAGCAGTTCTTGCAATAATTAAAGATCCATCTTTAGTTGCCTCTGAGCCTACAACTACAGAAGTACAACCTAGTGCGCTTTTAGATAAGATCAAACAAGTAAGAGTAATGGCTAATGTTTTAATTGTTGGTTTTATAACTTTCATTTTTTCTGTGGTTCTTTTCTATACAAGGATTTGTAATTAAAGTTAATTCTTTGTTAAAGCGTGGCTAGAATATTGCAAAGACTTAAGATCTTCAAAGTGCAATTGTAAAAAGTTTGAACAATGGCATGAAAAGTGTGCGATTTTTAATTTTTTTTGCGATCTAGGTAAAATAACGGTTTAAAGGCCTTATCTATCCTATTTTTACAAGAGTTGCGACACGTTTAATTACGGAGCATTAGAAAAATTCTTGTAAATAATCGTAAAAAAGTATTGACGAGATTAAATCTTGATATATAATGCAAAGGCTTTTTAACGAAGTCACTTCGTTAAGCGCTATCAAGTTGGGGGTATAGCTCAGCTGGGAGAGCATCTGCTTTGCAAGCAGAGGGTCAACGGTTCGATCCCGTTTACCTCCACCAGAACTTGATAAACCCGTGGGGGTATAGCTCAGCTGGGAGAGCATCTGCTTTGCAAGCAGAGGGTCAACGGTTCGATCCCGTTTACCTCCACCATCTTAAACGATGTAAAAATTTTCCTCTGTGGGGGTATAGCTCAGCTGGGAGAGCATCTGCTTTGCAAGCAGAGGGTCAACGGTTCGATCCCGTTTACCTCCACCATCTAAATGATGTAAAACTTTCCTCTTTGTGGGGGTATAGCTCAGCTGGGAGAGCATCTGCTTTGCAAGCAGAGGGTCAACGGTTCGATCCCGTTTACCTCCACCATCTTAATTTTCCAAAGCTCAACAAAATCAATCGTAGAGTTGTTGTATCTGCAATTTACGAAGAACTATTTATTTTTTGTTCTTTAAATTCAGTTAGTTAATTAAACAATAAATTTTCAACACTAAAGAATTGTGTAACGACTCTTTCACATAATGCAGTTTTAAAATTGCTGTTTTTTCACATTATGCAAGTTTGTTTTGGCCCAAATTTTCACATAATGTAGAGTAAGCCAAATCAAACTTACAAACTTTCCTTGCCCTAAATTTAAAATTTTCTTGACCTTAAAGAATTTTTCTATATAATTGTTCTCACTTTGACGTGGGGTTATAGCTCAGTTGGGAGAGCGCTTGCATGGCATGCAAGAGGTCATCGGTTCGATCCCGTTTAGCTCCACCATCTAAATGATGTAAAACTTTCCTCTACGTGGGGGTATAGCTCAGCTGGGAGAGCATCTGCTTTGCAAGCAGAGGGTCAACGGTTCGATCCCGTTTACCTCCACCATCTAAATTTCTAATCAAATCAAAGACTTTTCACCTACAAAAATACAAATCTTGTGCAATAGAGTGCTTGTTTTTTGCCTATGTTTATTAAAGACTTGATATAATAAGCTCAGTTTACTTATAAGATTTTGAGGATTTTATGAAACTTAAGATTTCTAGCATTGCACTAGCTTTAAGCTTAGGCTTAGCTTTTAATGCTAACGCAGCTGATTTAATGGATATCTATAAAGAAGCATTAGCTCGTGATACCACTGTAGCTGCAGCTAAGGCAGATGCAGATGCTGCTAAAGCAGGTCTATCAGAGGCAACTGCAGCCCTATTGCCACAAATTGATGTTGTAGGCTCTATTCAAAAGACAAGAACTAACCTAAATAAGCAAACAGGTTTCCGCGCTAGCAATAAAACCGCACAGGCAGGATTAAACCTATCACAATCACTATGGCGTCACAGCTCATGGGCAAATAGATCAATTGCTTCAAAGAATGCTACTTTAAAAGAGCTAGCTTACGCTGATGCACAGCAAAACCTAATTGTACGTGTATCAAATGCTTACTTTAACGTACTACAAGCAGATGAGACTTTAAAGTATCAAAAAGCAAATAACGCTGCTTTAAAAAGACAGTTAGATGAGGCAGAGCGTCGCTTAAACGTAGGTTTAATTGCTGAGACTGATAAACTTGAAGCACAGGCAGCTTACGATTTATCAAATGCAGCTGTAATTAGCGCTCAAAATGATCTAATCAACTCTTATGAGCAAATTAGAATTCTAATTGGTAAGCCTGTTACTGTAAATGAGCTATCTAAACTTGATCTAAACAAGTTCCACGCTCCTAGAGTTACTCAAGCTTTAGCTAATATCACTAAGAAGGCTGAAGAGAATAACCTTGCTCTACAGCAAATGGTAATTACCCGTGATATTGCAAAAGATCAGATAACTGTAGCCCGTTCAGGTCACGAGCCTACTTTAGATTTAGGAGCTAATATCTCAACAGGTTACACCGAGTATAACCACGAGATTGCAGGTACTCAGCAGGTAAATGGCAACTCATGGTCTAAGTCAATTGGCCTTCAGTTAAATGTTCCTATTTATCATGGTGGTGCAACCTCAGCTGCTGTTGATAAGGCTCAAGCTCAATACCTAGCAGCATCAGAGCAATTAGAGTACACCCACAGAAACTTACTTGCTAATGTAAATAACAGCTACAACAATGTTAATGCTGCAATTAGCTCAGTTACTGCATTTGAAAACTCTGTAACCTCATCTGATTCTGCTCTAAAGGCAACTAAGGCTGGTTATCAAGTTGGTACTCGTACCATGACTGATGTGTTAAATGCTACTCAAAAGCTCTATGACTCAATGTCGAAGGCTGCTAAAGCACGTTATGGCTACATTCAGTCTCGTTTAGCACTTCTATACGCTGAAGGCGAGCTAAAAGTTGAGCATATCAATGAGATTAACTTAGGCTTAACTAAGTAATCAATTCTCTTTGGTTGATTGTTTCAAGGGGCGCAAAAGCGCCTCTTTGTTTTTCACCTATGCCTACCTATTAAGATCTGCAAAGCTTGCGCTGACAAGGTATTAACATATTCTTTGTCGTTGAGTTTCTAGAAGAAAATATAGAGACCAAAGCATCGTGCAAGCTCAAGTCCTTAAGACCTACAAACTTTCCAATGAATTAAGTTTTAACGAGCTTTTTTGTTGATAGCCATCAATGATCTTTCATTAAAGATAGTATTTTCCATACGCTCTAAAACTTTGTTTTTAGTTTCTGGAAGACCTTGATGAATTAAAGAGAATAACACCGCACCAGAGAGGATACACATACTTAGAAGCATTAAGATGCCGATAGAGTGCATGAGGCGGTCAAAGAAGTACATACCGAGCATTACAGCGACGATATTAGCAAAAAGCACTACCGTTAAACCAAAGTCACGGCCTTTAGCAGGTAGTAACTCAGGGATCACAGTAGAGAGAATAGTATTGAAAAAGACTATAGAGCTAAAGGTAAATAACAATAAGCAGATAGTCATCAAGCTTGGGCTAATATTTCTTTCTAAAATGAAGTTTAAGAAATAAATGCTAATCAGCATCGCTTCATTTAAAAGGATAGTAAATAGCAATAAGGTCTTATGTCCAATCTTATCAATTGAAAAGGTTGAGAAGATATTACCAATTAAAGCAACTACTAGCATGGCTTTAAGCATTGTAAAGTTAACGTCATTGTGCTCACCTGGCATCATCGCGCCTACTGCTGACTTAAAGACTTTATCAAGCTCTAAAGACATATATGGAAGAATTGAAAATCCTGCTAAGTGCACAAAGATAGAGATGAACACAAAGAAGATGATCATTGATCTGAATACTGAGTTTCTTAAAAAGAGCAAAATGCCCTTATCATCACCTAGTACACACTCATTGATAGCTGCAAGCTCACGGGCAGCTTCTGATGTGGTAGAGCGCAGACGAATTAAATCAGATAAGGCTGCATCAGAGTTATCAGTTAAAGCAAGCCAACGAGGGCTTTCTGGTAATCTTAAATAGCCAATTACTAGCATTGGCACAGCAAAGACTAATAAAGTTGCCACAACTGCAATACCATTTTGTGGCAAGGTATCTTTTAAGATGGCAGCTAGTAAAAAACCAAAGGTTATAAAGACGCCAAGTAAGGATGTGGTCTGACCACGATTATTTTTAGTAGAGAGCTCTGTGATGTAGCAAATTGAAGCGATTAGATACACACCAAAGGCGGCACCTACAGCAAACTCTGCGATAAATAATGTTGAGAAAGTTGGGGCAAGTACAGCAGTTGCCTGGCCTATCACACCAAAGACAAAGCCACCTAGAATTGATTGTACACGACCAGTGTCATACACTAAACGACCACCTAAAAAGACACCAACTAAAGCACCGATTAGGAAATTATTGACCATACTATCGATGTCATAGATCTCAAGCATAAAGATGTTAATTAAGCGCACCTTGCTTGAAAGCATAGCGCCTAGGTTAAATCCAAATACTGTACTCATCGCAGCTACTAAAGTTACGTAGAAGTACACTGCGTAACCGCTGTGAGGAGCTTTTTTAATCTTGGTCATGTAAGATATATGAAATGTTAGTTTTCTAATTATTTGGTGCTAATTTTAATGATTTTTACTAAAAATTGCGATAACTTTCACAAAATATCTATATCTTAATAATAACTATTACTACTTAATTATAGGTAAAAAATCTTTTTTAGAAAAATAAGTATGTTACCTGCTAAATGTTCTAAAACAAAAAAAATACAATTCTCTTAAATATGTGTAGAAGTTACGCATCACTGAATATTTTAAGTTTTAATACTTGATCTGACAGTGAGCAGTAAACTTAAGTAATTATTTTCCTGCTCGCTGATCTCCAATTTTTTTAAGATCCAAACAATGGGACTTGATAAGGTCGATACGTTTTAGATAAAAAGTACCGGCACCACTTTAA
>Ga0256405_10012136_pt1 | contig 10772 bp, 11 predicted proteins | sample RumenRJG_02DNA_FD_189096 | JGI IMG/M metagenome (GOLD analysis project Ga0256405, IMG submission 189096) | Bovine rumen microbial communities from Lethbridge, Alberta, Canada - RJG_02 | ecosystem: Host-associated > Mammals > Digestive system > Stomach > Rumen | place: Canada: Alberta... | reverse complement strand
CTATAATTTTTATTTTTTCAAAGTTCCACAAACCCTTATAAAATAAGGCTTTACAGCTAAGATAAATAATTATAGGAATTATAGGAAAATTTATTATATAATAATTTCTTTTAAAAAACGGCGAAATTAAAGATAATTTTTATATATTTTTATTTTTTGAAAGAGAAATATCTAACGAAAAATGCGTTTTTTATAGTTTTCGATTTTATTTAAAAAAAGTCCTATTTTTCCTACACTTCTTATTTGTTAATTTTTGCCATTTTTTCTTTAGCCGAAATATGTATAAAAAATACATAAAAGACATACCACTATGAAATGTGGTATAATATAACTATAAGCAAAGGAGGAATGAAAAATGCTTCAAGTTGAAATAAATACAGACACAAGAACAAAACAGTCTATAACTATTGATAATAATTCTTATTTTATAGAATTGGCGTGGACAGGGTTGTTTTGGAATTTATCCTTACTATATAGCGATAATACAAGAGTTGTTGCAAATGTAAAAGTTGTTCCTAACTTTCCGCTTCTTTCTTTTAGCGGAAGGTCAAAAATGGCAAAAATAAATAAACAATTGGTAAGATTTCGGGGAGAAATCGTTGTGACGCTTTCTGATTATAGCCGTGAATTAAAAGCAGATGATTTTATAACAGGAAGAGCCAAATTGTTTATTATAGAAGGGGATGAACTAGATGCGTTATTGGCAGAGAACAGTTAAAGTTAAAATCGGTAGAGCAGGTGGAGGGGCAGGGCTTTTTCAAAATGTAGATAGTAAAGGACACACAATGTCATTTTCCGTTGAAAAAGATAGTACTAAAAAAAGTAATAAAGCTGTTGTAAAACTTTATAATTTAAGCACTTCTTCCTCTTCTTTTTTAGCCCTTCCTAATAATGTTATTGAGATTTTTGCAGGTTTTGGCAATGATTGCCCAAGAATTTTTTTAGGTACTGTTATTAGTTGTGATGATACTTATAATGGAAAAGATAAAATAACTACTGTTATTGGAGCAGACGGTGGAAAAGAAATGTCAAGTACTCCAATTCTTATTAGTAAGAAGGATACAGTCACAAGTACAGAATTATTGAAGGAAGTTTCTGGTAATTTAGGTTTATCTTTTAAAATGGGGAATGGAGTGGCAGAAATTCCTTTTGTTGGCGGTTATTCTTTTGTCGGTCAAGGGCAGGATGCTCTTACAGAAATATGTGACAGTATAAATGCTATGTGGTTTATTAATAATAATGTAATAAATGTAGTGAATTATGATGGTTATTCTCAAAATTTAGGCTATGAGATAAATGCAGGGAGTGGATTAATTGGAACTCCTTCCCACGCAGTAGTTGACAAATTCTTCAATGAAAGAAAAAAACAAAAAGAAGGAAAAACAGCAAGAAACAGTAAAAACGGTTATGGTTATAGTTTTGATACTTTATTAAATCCTTACATTAATATAAGAGACTTGGTTCACCTGTCAAGTAAAACAATTACCGATTATATGTATATCGAAAGCATAAAACACGAAGGAGCGACTAATGGAGGTGCTTTTCAGTCACATATTATGGGAATAAAAACGGGAGGTAAATAAAAATGATTTCAGATAATCAAAAGAAACAGATAGAAGATAATAGAATTAATGCTATTATTGAGCAAAGAGTAAAAACAACCTTGCCCTGCACGATAAAAAAATATGATGCAGAAAAAAACACGGTGACGGTTAAGCCTTTTGGCGGTTTGTTAATCTATGGCGAATTTGTAGAGTATCCAGAAATTAACAGTATTCCCGTCATAACCTTCCAAAGTAATGGAGGTAAAGCAGGTTTAAGTCAAAGTTATAAAGAAGGAGATTTTGGGCTTGTTTTGTTTATTCAGAATGGTTATAAAGAATTTATTGATAAAATACAAGAAAATAAAGATAATACAGAATATATAATGCCAATGTTTAGATATTCCGATGCGGTGTTTTTAGGCGGTTTATATCCAACAAAAGAAAAAAACGAAGATTTGAGCGAAGAAGCGATGACTGTTTACAATGAAAATGCAAAAGTTGAAGTATTTCCGAATATAGTTAGAATAAGCCCACGAAGCGGTGAAAACAAAGTAGAAGTTGGTCAAAATTATGCACGAATAAAAATGGGAGATAATGAATATTTTATAAATGAGAATTATTCACAATTAAAAGTAAAAGATAACCGCCTTTTGATTAATGACGAACAAATAGTATTACAAGCGAAAAATGGTAAATATATTACTTTTAATGGAACACAAGCCTATATAACAACGGATGTTGGTATAAATGGCGATTTATATGTTATGGGAGATATTAAAGTAAGTGGTACAGTTGATGGAGTTAATGTATCAAGTCACCAACATATTTGGAGATTGAATGGCGTTAATAACTATACTTCGTCTCCAGTATAAAAAAAGGAGGATAAAAAGTTATGAATGACATAAAGTTAGATAATAATGGCGATTTTGATTTAGATAGAGGGGATTTCCTTCTTATTGATAATGACCAACGAATTATTCAACAAATAAAAATCAGATTGCTTACTTGGTCGAATGAATGGTTTTTAGATAAAGATGTTGGTATTAATTATTTAGATATTTTTCAAGAAAAACAAAACACAGAAGCTATTATTGAGAATTTAATCAGAAACACTATATCAGATATTGAAAACGTTGTTAGTGTTGACAGCGTATCAGTAAAGAAGGATAATAAGAATAGAACATTAACAGTTAATTTTGATATAACGATTGGATTTAAACAATATAGCGAAATTGTTGTTTTAAGCCTTAGATAAGGAGGATATAAAAATGGAATACGGTTTAACTCAAACAGGTTTTTATGCAAAAGATGTTCAAACTATATACAATGAAATTTTTGACGAAATAGAAAATAGAACAGGTTTGGAAGTAAATAGAAACTATGATAGTATTATTGGTTCGTTAGTGCAGGTTATCGCTTCAAGAGAAGCCCAGACTTGGCAGATATTACAGGATATTTACTATCAATCGTTTCCAATTTCTGCTAGTGGTGACAGTTTAAGTAAATCTGTATCATTAGTTGGATTAAAACCTTTTGGAGCAGTAGCCTCCCGTGTTTATTGTAAATGCGGTGCTAATGGAGAGGTAAAAGTTCCAAAAGAAACACAAGCAATTAGCCCAAAAGATAGTGAAGATGTTTGGGAGACGGTTGAAGACCAATATATTACTACACAAAAAGCCATTGAAGTTAATTTTAGGATAACTTATGCCCCTTATGCAGAATATTTTTTAAATATTAATGGTGATGGCTATTCATTTAGAACCAATAGCGAAGAAATGACGGCAAATACAATCTTCAATACCTTTGCAACTCACTTCTCTTATAATAAGAATATAAAATTTGAATTTTCTAACAATTTAATGAAAATAAAAGCTATAAACGAAGAAGTGCCTTTTAGTGTTAGCAGTAATATTAATACTTCAAACGGTAATGCTCCTAATCCTAATATGACAATGACCGCTTTATATTCTCTTTTGAGATTTGATAGAGTTGACATAACGGATAATACTTTTATTAATACAAAAACGATTACAGAAGTAATAACAGAAGATACAAGGATAACTTCAATTATTAATGACCTTCCTATGTTAGAAGGAGTAGTTGCAGAAACAGATACTAATTTAAGAGCAAGATTTTTGGCTTTTAGATGCTCCCCTCGTGCTTCTGCTATGAAAGAAGCTATTAAAAACAATATTCTAAATTCTGTTGATTTAGTAAAATATTGTGAAGTTTACGAAAACAGGAAAGATACGACTAATGAAGTAGGGATGCTCCCCCATTCAATTATGGTAGTAGTTGAAGGTGGAGATAACGAACAAATAGCCAATATGATTTACAAAAACACTTGTGCAGGTATTGATTTTAACGGAAACATAACAGAAACGGTAAACGGTAACGAAATCAAGTTTATGCGTCCACATAACGAAAGAGTTTATGTTAATATCACTGTAATAAGAGACAATATGTATAATAATAATATAACTAACCAAACAATAAAGAATATCAAGGCAGATATTACAGACTTCTTTGATAAGATAGGTTGTGCTCAAACAGTAAGTGCAAAGAAAATAGAACAAGTAGTATTACAAAACACGGGAAATTATGCCGATGATATTAATATTGAATTATCAACAGTATCATTAGACGATGCTATTGATAGCGGAAGAAAGATTTTAAGCGGTAAGATTGATACACACTATTATTTTGATAATTCAGACAATTTAGGGGTGAGATTATATGTCGTTGACGCAAGAAACACTACAAAATATGTCGTTCAATGATGTAAATAATAGAATGTTGTTCCAGTTTAGGAATAAAGAAAAGATTAATGCTTTTCTTTATTCGGTATGGAAACAAGAGGATGCTATTAAAAATGCTGTTTTATCATTGAATAACAGATATGACATAGATAATTGCCGTGGCGGTCAATTAGATATGATTGGAAACATAATCGGTCAATCAAGAGTTATTCCAAATGTTTATAAAAATCCGTATTTCGGATTTGATGGAATGTTTGAAGCAAGAACCTTTGAAGATGGCAGATTTAAAAATTCAGACGATAGTGAAGGGGATGTTCTTGTTTTAGATGACGAATATTACAGAAAAGTTTTAAAAGCAAGAATATTGAAAAGAAATTCACAAGCAACTATTGAAGATACCATAGAAAGTTTAAAAGCGTCTTTTAATATTGACAAGGCAGATGTTAAAAATGCAGGAAATGCCAAAGTTAATATTTATTTAACAAAAGCAATTACTCAATTTGATATTCTGCTATGCAAACAGTTAGACCTTCTTATTTTAGCAAGTGGTGTTGATATTTATTCTATTTATATCGCCCCAGAAGAGTTTTTCGGTTTTAATGACTTAGAAGGAGCAACAGGATTTGACCAAGCACCTTTTTATGCAGAATATCGGTTAGAAAATAGCTATGGTATGGCAGAAGTAGACGGAGAAGAAGACCCTGCAAAGTTTTTTGGTTTTTATGGACAAACAGAAGCAGGTGGATTTGGTCTTCCATTTAATGATGATATAGTTTAATTTTAAAAGGGGGATACACACTCCCCTTTTTTGTGGTATAATATATTTATAAAGGTAAAAAAAAAGGAGGAAATATATATGTTAACAAAAGTTTTCGCTAATAACGAACCAGAACAAGACCGTTATCAATGGACAGATAGCGATTATTTAAGAGGTTTAGAAATATTGGGTAAAGAAGCCCCTTCCAAAGCAATGTTTAACGCTTTATTTAGGCAGGAAGATGAAAAAATTAATATTCTATCAGATAAAATTGATGAAATCGACACTTCAACGATTGAACCAGAATTAACTCAAATGAGCCAACAGATTGCAACCACACAGGCTGATATGAATACATTAACCAATCAGTATCAGACTTTGGAACAGGAAGCAAATACAATTAATCAAAATATAAGTGGTTTAATAAGTGATGTCAATGCAAACACTCAAACATTAGACGGAATGAGAACTGCTATTGATAATGCTAATGCAGATAATACTACTAACGCTCAAAATCTAACAACGGCAACAAATAAGGCAGATACAGCACAAGCAACCGCTAATGCAAATACTACCACTATTAATAATGCCCTTTCTTCTTTGAATAGTCTTATTCAACAGGCACAACAAGCTATTGCAAGTGCAAGTCAAGCCAATCCTTCTGCTATTTTAAAAGTACAGAGAAGCACGGCTTACAATTACGGTGATGTTTTGATTATGGATGGTCTTCCTTCTTGGGCGGTTGTTGAATATTCATATGACGATAACCAGACCACAGGACTAACGACAGGAGCAACAGCACCTTCTGTAAGCGGAATAAACGCCTCTGGTGTAAAACTAACCGATGGTAATGTAGTTTGGATAGTAAGACATAAAAACCTTTTAAAACACAAGGGAGCAACAATGATGTTAAACGCCTTTGGTAATGGAGGCAGAATTGCTTCTCATAGCGTTTTGACAGTTGGAACTATTCCAGAAGTCGGAGATACTTTATCATTTATGGGTGAAACTTACACTTTTGTAGCAGGTAATTATAGCGGTTATGACGAAACAAATAAAACCATAAATCTGGTAGCAGGAGATATAAACTCCACTACAAACAGTATTTATCAATGGATAAGAAACGCAAAACCTTACGAAAGTGTATTTAACTTTGATTGGAATGACAATACTATTACAATAACAGAAAATAACGACTATAAAGGCAACGGTTATAATCCATACATTAATTATGTAGGAAGTGGTTCAATTACTCTCGTAAATGACACTCCTTCTCAATTAAACTCACAGATTGCATTCTTAGGCGATGGTATTTTAAGATATAACGGCGTAAAATGCAACGATTGGGCGTTAATGAATGGTAATAACGGTACAGTAAATGCAACCGCTAAATATTTTAAGATTGCAAACACGAATGAAGAAGTAGGTCAAACTTATGGTAATAACTATCATATTATGACGGTTGATGAAATGCCCTCTCATAACCATAGTTTCTCTGGAACAACAAATGAATTAAATAATTCTTCTCATACACATACTTTTGAATTACCTCTTTCAACAGGAACTAATCAATTAAATCACAATACTGAGACTACATTAGCGGCAGGTGGTGCAGGAAGTTCTTCTACCATGAATTTAACAACTAATTCTGGTCAAATTGGACAACACGAACATACTTTTAGTGGAACAACTAATACAACAGGAACAGGTGCTCCAATTAATATCGAACCTGCCCACGTTTGTATCCTTGCTTGCCAACAGATTATTTAATGGAGGTTTTAAAAATGGAATTTAATGAATTCTTTTCTCAAAACGCAAATGAAAAGAAAACATTAACCGATTTCCAACTTGAAGAGGGATTTGGCTACCTTGGTAGCACCCCTCCTTCAAGAATGGATTTCGATTATATGTTTAGAAGAGCAGACAACAACCTTTATTTAGTTTATAATAAATATTTAGCAAAGGCTTCTATTAAAGATAGTTTAGATGCAGTAAAATTAGCTTATCAAAAACTTGATAATGATTATAAGAAAGTAGCAGGAACAAGACAAAAAATATACGATGCAGAAACATTTTATAATACAGATTATCCAACTTATCAACAACAAAACACTACAAATACACAAAATACAGGAAATTATACGACTGATATTCAAAATATGACTTCTGCTATACAAACTGTATCACAAGAGATTTTAGATTTAGTAAATAGAAGTTATAACAACGATATAAGCGGTTTAGATGCTCTTCCTGCCAAAGAAACACAATTACAATCACTTATTGACCAATTAAATAACCTTTCCCCTTCTGATAGTGACTTACCTGGTTATTTATCTAAAAACAAACAGGTAAATGTCGGTGATATATTTAATGTAGTGGGTGTTCCTGCTATGTATAAGGCGTTTTGTTCTTCTGCAGGGACTACTGGTAATAATAAATTAGAGATTGCGAGTGATGATGTTGAAGACGGATATACCTTCACCTATGGCACAGCTAGTTTTATACTTTTTGCTAGTTTCTTATCTATCCCTGTTAGCGGAAGTGTGGATATACTTGCAGGTGGAAATTTTAGAGTAAGTCAAGACGGACATTTGATTAATCCTCTAACAGGAAGTGTTATGCAACACAGAAAATTGATGTTCTTTGATAAAATCCAAGAAGAAAGTGAATATGCTCAGTCACAGACTAATAACTATTTGTATAACGCAAATAAAAATTATATCTTAAAGAATGGTTTGGAAGTATCTAAACAGGTCAACAACTATGAAGTAGAAAAGAAAAACTTTGACAGAGTATTTAAAGGTAATTATTCTGATTATGCTTATGACAATATCGGATTTGCTTCTGTAAACTATAATCATACTTACAATGGAAGTGGTTTTTCATATATAATGCCAAAACATAACCACGAAGTATCATTTACAACAGATAGTAATACTGATGGAGCAACCCATAGTCACGGATGGTATACTTATCGTGTATCAAAAGGAACAAATACATTAGGTCATAATTATACTAATGATTTGAGTTTTGGTGATACTGCTTCTGGTAATACTTTAAATATAATGACATCTGGAGCAAACCAAGAACATTCCCATGATTTATCTGTGGATACTGATAATGCTTATACAGGTTCTACTTATGATATAAAAGATATTCCTTTTGTATCACCAAATGAATTTCCAGAAAGTATCGGTTTATTCTTTGTAGTTTATGCTTAAAAGGAGGAGATTAACAATGCCAAATATAAATTATAATCAAATATTTGCAGAAAACGCTTCAAGTCAATACAGTTGGACGGATAGCGACTATGTAAAAGGTTTAGAAGTTTTAGGACAAAATCCACCTATTAGACAGATTTTTGATAATCTGTTTAATAGATTGGATAAAAAAACACAAGACCTCAATAATAGAATTAATCAATTAACACAATTTGTAAATAATTCTGACAATTTAGTTCAAAGAGAGACGCTTTATCATATCGGAGATATTGTAGCTTATGCTCAATTACCGAATTATCTTGTAGCTGAATGCACAACGGAAGGAACAACGGCTCAATCATTGCCAGAATTAGACATAGATATGACAAAAACGGCTCAAACCTTTACAGATGGAACGGCAACCTTTAAAACACGCTATAAGAGAATGTTAGGGACTTTTATGGAAGTTAAACTTTGGAACGGTGTTTTATACGAAGATAAACAAACAACTTACTTTCACCCTGTTATTTCTTCTGGTTTAGGTGCAGGATTAATCCTTATGGATTGGTACTTATGCGATGGTAAAACAGGAACGCCAGACACTATTGACAGAACGGTAAGAGGTCACGATGGTACTCATACTTATGAAGTCGGTGGTGTTGATAAAGTTCCTATTATGGTTGCTAATTTACCTGCCGAAGAAGTACAAATCAATGCAACTACAACAGAAACTACACAAGGACAAACAGGAGCTAATATTCAACTTGAAACTAGCGAAGAAAATGCTATAATTAAAGTAAAGACATCAACTGGAGACAATCAATTAGACCACACGAATAGTGCAGGATTGGCAGGTGTAGCAGTTAGTTCTGAATTATCTGACAATTCAACAGTTATCGTGCAAGAACGCCATAAACATTCCGTTAGTGGTCAAGTAATTTCCCCGCCCCATACTCACGCTCTACGAGGTGGAATTTCGTTAGGAAGCGGAACTCTACTTCAAATAAAGAACAAATATGTCAATATCGCTTATATTATGTATTTGGGATAAAGACAGAAGGGCAGGTGAGACTGATGGAAGTTAAAAAATCTTTTTGCGGAAAGGAAAAAGAGCAAAACATCACTAAAAAGTTAAAGGTGAGAGATTGCAAAAAGATTGAACTTCTTCTCGCAAGACTTTTAAGATTGCAAGACATGTCTATTAAGAAATTAGACACCATTCTGGAATATTCTTAAATGTCGCACTACTCTGTTAGTTGTGTTATAATAAAGGGAGACAAATTAAAAGAAAGGAGAAAAAAGAAATGAACTCTAACGACAAACTAATAGACATTATTATGAACCAACTAAACAGATTAGAAGAAAAGCAAGAAGAAGTTTACAAAAAACTGACAGCGATAGAAGAAAGAACTAAAACCACACAAGAAGATATTGAAGAAACCAAAGATAAAGTAAAAGAATTAGAAGAAATGAAAAATGAATTTTACAAATACAAAAATATTATTATCGCTGTCGGATGTGGATTGTCCTCGTTAGTCTCTTTCTTAGTCAGTGTAGTTGATTTCAAGAGCTTTTTTAAATAAAAAAAGTGTGGTATAATATAGTTATGAAAATAAAGGAGGAAAATAATAATGGCTAGTGATAACAGAATTATTGATTTAACAATCAAAACAAATACTTCCAGATTTGCTCAAAGAAGTTTCTCTTCTGTTTTAGTAGCGTCTGTAAGCAATCTTTTACCAGAAAATGTATTTTCTGTAAATTCTATGTTGGAAATGCCAGAAGCAACCAGAAACACCGATATTTACAAGGCGGTAGAAATGGCTTTTGAACAAGACAGACCGCTAGGATATGTAAATGTTGGTAAAATTGTTCCAGACACAACTTTGCTTGCCCTTGACAGTGCTCCTTTCTCTGTAAAGGTAAATGGTGAAGAAGTAGATGGCAATACTAAAAGTGCTTTTGTGACCGCCCTCACTTCTAAATTAGGTGAAGGTTTTACGGTAGCAGAAGACGAAGATGTTGTGACGATTACTGATACGAATAGAAAAGGTTTTTATCTTTCCGATTTATCAAATATGACCGCAACCTTTGAAATTACCTCTGATTTCACCGCTGATTTAGAAAAATTGAAGGCTCAAAGCGATTTCTTTGGATTTGCATTAGCAGACCACAAAACAAACGCAAATATTATGATTTGTGCAGATTTCGCAGAAGCAAGCAAACGTCAATTCTTCGTTAGTCGTGGTGATGCAGATATTAAAGAGGTAGTGACTACTGATATTCTTTCCTTATTAAAGGTAAAAGCATATGATTACACGAACTTTATGTTTAGTGAAGATAATTATGCAGATGTTGCTTTTATGAGCCAAGGTTATTCAGTAGCCGTTGGTTCTGATAATTTCGCCAATATGACTTTGGCAGGTGTCACTCCTTCTGCTTTAACCGAAAATGAATATCAACATATTACGGCTAAAAATGGTAATACTTATGAAACTATTCATAATGTATC
>Ga0256405_10012132_pt1 | contig 10775 bp, 29 predicted proteins | sample RumenRJG_02DNA_FD_189096 | JGI IMG/M metagenome (GOLD analysis project Ga0256405, IMG submission 189096) | Bovine rumen microbial communities from Lethbridge, Alberta, Canada - RJG_02 | ecosystem: Host-associated > Mammals > Digestive system > Stomach > Rumen | place: Canada: Alberta... | reverse complement strand
CAGCTTCATCTTCCTCGTATGCAACCTTGTAATTTTTGCAAAGATGCACAAAAGCTTTTCCATTTCCAACCATGCGACTGCCGAGTGCTGTTACGCCAACGATCTTGAATCCGTTTTTCATATTGGATTTCAGGATCTGTTTGGCGCACAACGCATCGACAGCAATCGCACCGACAGACATAGCTCTTGCGGTCTGCAATGATGCATTCGCGATCCAATACTTTGGTGCCGACGAAGTAACACGTTTTCCATTGATGTGCAGAATATAATACTTTCCCATAATAGATTCTCCTTTCAATTTTTTCAAAAGATTCTTTTACTTACTATAGTCTCCATAATAGACCTTGCAGATTTTGTGAGCGACTGAATGAAAAAGAGAAGGGCCGTCGTAAAACAGCCCTTTGGATTCGATAGGTTAACTTTTTCCTTTTCCGGCTTTTGACATTGCTAATATCAATCCGAATACGGCTCCCATTGGGCCTGCCGCCCAGAAGCCTAATCCGCAAAAGATCGCAACAGTCAATACCTGCACCAAATATCCCTTATCGAATCCGTTATTGTTTTCCATAAACAGCCTCCTCTTATAATAGATTGACGTCTCTTTCAACGTCCCTATTATAAGAGATGCAGATTCTGTGATCTGCCCTATTCGATCTCATTAAAACTCTCTTCTTCCCAGAATTCTCGTTTGAGCGGCTTCATTCTAAGTGCCCACATAATTTTTCGCAGCGGAACCGTAAAATATAATTGATCCTCATCCGCGCATGTTGCAAATGCTTCGAAATACTCTTCAAAGCGCTCATTTTCCAGAATATCATTTGCAATCCATGGGTCAATTGATCCCCACCAGATCGACTTTGTTGTCTCATTGAAATGCTGCTGGACAACTGCCAGTCCGATCTCATCGCCGTCCGCATTCCAGCCAGTAAATAACGTACATCGGTTATACATCGGATGATTGCAGCGATAAACTTTTACTCGGTCTTTTTTCAGTTTCGGATTCTCCCAATCTTCTGGAGCTTTGTAATAATACTTCATAAAATATCAATTCCTCAAAAACGAAAAGCAGAGCAGCTGTAATAAGCCACTCTGCTTCCGGGAAGGTTACTTTTTAATCCAGTTAATCTCAATTTTCTGTTTGGTAACGAGACCATACAGCCCAAAGCATACAACATAGAACCAGAGTGTGGCGCCGCTCCCGATGAAAAAGCCTTCAACGAAGGGTTCAATGGTGCCCCAGACTTTGTTCATTTTATACTTCATTTCCTTGATCTTATTCATGGTCAATACCTCCATATAATTAGTTTTAGAATTCATAGATTCCTTCCCAATATATGGATTGTAATTTTTGTGAGAAAAAGAGAGCAGCTGTATGCCGCTCCCCTTTTGAGATGATTCCTTCACCGTTTTTTCGTCTTCAAATATCCCGATGCCACCTGATAAATTGACTTAATCGCATAGGAAACTTTGTCGCCATTGTACGCAATCCAGCAGAACGCTCCGGCTTTTCCTGCATCAATCAGACTGTCAGCAAGCCCTGCGCCGATCTTCATCTTCTCAACCTTGAGTCTTTGCTGCTCAACGTCAACTTTCCGGTTCTCGACCTCAACCTTCATGCGGTTGATGTCATTGACCTCATTATTGTTGAGCCTCGCATTGTCCTCTCTGATTGCCGTGATTTTCATATCGTGCAGGATCTTTGCATTTTCCACGATGTATTTGTAGTCGTCATGTTCCGCTTTGGTCTGCCCCAATTTGTCCAACAATTCATCCTGTCTCTTTTCAATTTTTTCAATGATGTCGTCCATAAATCTGACCTCCTTATAAAAATTCAGGATATCATCCCATTACAGAAGGTGCAGATTCTGCGATTACATCTTTTGGCCATTGCGCACCTCAAATATAATAAAGTTCTGTTTCGCGATCCAGTCTACATCGCCGTCGAGCTTAAATACACATCCAATACTGCCGTCTTCCCGATTCTCAAAATCGATAAAACCGGCCGGAGTAGGCTTTACACCAACGCGCTTTCCTGCTCGAAAACCGATCAACGCAAATATTACAGCTGTCACGATAATGCACACTACAAACTTCCATACTTCCATACTCATAGTTTTTCGTTTACTCCTTAAAATATAATTGATGAACTACTTTACATTAAAATTCTAGGATTTTCAAGTCGAATACTCTTCCTGAATCAGCCGCTCTGCCTCATCATAGCTTTCGGCCTCAAAAAGAATCCTTCCGCTGTTTCGATTGTATACCATTACATCGTCCTGAAGCATCGTAATGCCGACATTAAAAATATCATGTGGGGCGTGTTCTCTTGGTTCTCTTGACTTTTTGCGCTTTGTTTCCAATTGTGCGTTCATCATCCATGTTCCGTAGTCCCAGAGTTGCTTTCCGCTTCGCATGGCCATCTTTATCTCCTTTCAAATATAAAAGAAAGGAGCCGCTGTTAAGCTAGCTCCTTCTCGGATAATGTTGCCATAAAAATATACTGATTTCCTTGTCCGTTAGTAAAACGTTGACTCATTAGCTTGATGCCTTTTGGCCACAGCAATGCAAACGGCTCTCCTGCCGGCTTTTCGAATTTGATTGGTTCCTCGCCATAAGATTCATAATCGCATACATCCCACATAAGTTGTTTTAAGCCTTCATTGGCTCCAACGATACCTTTGTGGTAGCTTTCTCTTATAACTTCATCAAACGCGAAAGTCGCAATTGAGTTATATGGTTTGCCGCTTGGCAGATACTTTTCAAACTCTTTAGTCACTTCTGTTCTGCGTACAATTTTAGCCACATAAATTTTCATGTGCTCCACCTCCATTAAAGAGGCTGCAAATAATGTGAGCCGCTCAAAGCTTCCAGATCGTAACCAGAATAAGCGCCAGTAGGATCAGCAGAATAAATGTGTTTTCAGCCATTGTTCTTTACTTTCTTTTCGCCGTTCTCTTTCGCGAAAGGCCTTTTATCTGATTTTTCGCGTTCTTCTCGAACATTAAACACGACAAGTACTTCTCTGTATCCGGTGCCGTTTAGCATACTCATCGTTGCGACACTGAATCCCGGATGATTCTCAAGGTATTCGTTGATCTGATCCTCCAACGGCGTGTTATTCCAATCGATTCGCCGCTGCACATTGGATCCAAACACAAAATTCTTAACAATCTGCATATCATACCTCCGCATTCAGACAATAAATATAAATGACCAAAGTGTATCTGGTCTCGCTGTATTTCCCTGCCGCGACAGAATTCTCAATCTGAAGATCGAAGTTTACGGTATTATCTACATCACCGTACTCCGCAATCAGTTGATTAATCTTATCCTGAGCCCTTTGCGCAGTCATATTTGAATAGATAAATACTTTTGTAAGGTGCATGATAGTTCTCCTTGAGATAAAAGAAGAGAAGCCGCTGTTAAACGGCTAACCCTTCTTTTATAAGCATTTCTTTAATTTTGTCCGCATAAATATCAAACGTGAATACAGCTACACTTGGCCGATAATCTGCTGGTGTATACCAGTTACCTTCTTTTCTAATGATTCTCCATCTTTGTTGTCCCTGTCCTCTGTCTTTAGGACCGCAACTAAAGATCTTAGATAAAAGTTCACTGACTTTTTCCATGCATCCAGGCTTAATAGTAATAACCATTCCGCGAAAATCCATTTATTTTGCTCCTTTTTATAAAATGTCAGATTTCTCTGCATTATAGGAGCTGTAATTATTGCGATTCCTGCACTGCATATTGCACATTTCGCTATCGAGCTTACAGAATGGAATATCAGCGTGCATATCCTGCTCCCACTCGACACTTGGACAATTCTTCACAAATTCGGAATCTGCCTTCTCTCGTTCGAGCATGTCGCTGAAACTGATTTCTTTGCCTTGTTCTTGCGCCGAATATAATAGAAGAAAAAGTATCAGCCAGACATCATCATTATCAAACATTCTGAATCCTCCATAAAAAGAAGAGGAACTGTTAGTCCCTCTCGTCAACGGTTGCCGTGTACCACTTGAAGTAGTCTTGCAAAATGCCTAAAGTTCCTCGAGCACTGGTGACAATCTGAGAATAGTCTAATATTACACTCCCCTTTCCATTAAAGGAGCTGTAATATCTGTGACTCTTAAGTAATAGTAATCGGCTCCCACGGTCCTCTGAGCGCTCTCATGTCGTCCCCGTCCAGATCTACTTCCGGAATAACCTCACCGGACCCTTTCATAACAACGACCTTTGTTACTGCAAAGTTCCGCTCGTTCTTAATGGTATCTTTCGGTGAAATATAAAACAGATACATTCCGTCATAATCCCGTCCGCTAATAATAACGCCGTCCCCTTCTGCAAACTCAAGAACTTTTTCTTTTGCTTCCTTTACTGTCATAAATATCATCCCTTTCTGTTTGAATAAACCGCTTCTGTAATCTTATCTGCCAGCTCTAGGTTATCAGTTCTCATGTAATAAACTTCTCTGGGATCCGCATCAAACAGAATTGTGCCAAGATTAACTTCGCCATTCTGCTTGAAATCTCTACCGGATTGTACGTCATATATTTTAATTTCCGGCTTTCCGGCATTGCCTTTTACGACCTTATAATTCATAGCATGGTATGATGTGGTTTTCTTTTCCATATACGGATCGTCAATCCATCCTACCACAAATAGGCCCCTAGCGCCAATACCCTGAGAGAGAATATCATGCGTCATGCTTTTTTCTGCTTCATCTTTAGCAACGTCAACGGTGCTCCAAAATTGATCTCTTTCTTTCCAGTATTTTTCTCTCTGCTTCTTGCTTACAATCGGAATAGATGACCACTTTTCAGGAGGCTTTGGGCATATTCCTATTTCAGTCTCGACATCAGCATGAGAGAGCCTTCCATTCTTAAAGAAATCTTCGATATTCTCAACATTAGATCCGGTCTTCTTCGGCCTTGCGATAACATCATATCCGCGTTCCGTCAATTCAAATGCAGCTGCGCAATTCGGGCAATTGTAATGTCGGCCAATACTTCCTTCGCCTTCCGGATGATTGATGTTGTTACGAACTTTCTCAATATCAGCATCATCGTCAAGTTTTTTCAAATCCTCGAGTTTTTCGACGGGGTGCAATTCCAGAAGCGATTTAGTAACTGGCGTATAATAGTCATCCGGATGATTTTGTTTTGCCATTCTTTGCCTAGCATCAATTTCTTCTTTGAGATCATTGATTTCCATTTCAACAAGTTCAAGATACTCCGGATCAGTATTAGGATCGCTTGCAAGACGCTTATATTCTTTTTTCAGTTCATTTGCCTGGGCTGTCAGTTCTTTCTTGACACTTGAGACTTTGCTTTTCCGGTGCTTCTTTTCGCCGTCAGATTCAGAGTTGCCCGACTTATTTGATTCCATAATTTTAGCATCTGAACCATATTCAGTTTTTACAGTATCTTGGTCAAGCGGATATGGAGGTCCGTTCTGTACTCCCCATTTCTGACCTTTTCTTCCGGAATGAGCCAGATGATCGCTTGGAATGTACTTCCCGAACCGATTCTCATCCCCAACCGAAATATCATTCTCCAGATCTAGCCCAAACTCCTTAGCCTTTTCGAGAATAGCCTCTGCCAGCTCCTTTTCGTACTTCGGATCGACATAGTTAAAGAATCTGATGGCGGATTTCACGTGCTTCTTGTCTGGCATAGGGAATTTCTTGAGTTCCGGAACGCCGTAGAGATCTTCGTCATCTTCAGTGTCAGAGTGCTCCACAGTAACTTCAAGCCCATTTTCGGTTTCATGAATATCCGTAACCTTACCGATTACCCGTGGCGAAGGATGATCCCAATTTAGTAAGTCAACGTCCTGCTCCACCCAAAACCACTTATATTGCTTTTCAATCTCCGAAATATCATGTCCAGCAACAGCTTCCTGCATCAGGAGTACATCCCAGATCTTTTCCAGGATTCTCTCCAGAATCATTCGACTGTTCAGATTAATATACTGCTTATCCCGATGTTCTGCATACCAGTTGAAGATCTCGAAAAGATTCCCTTCCTTCCACGAAAATGTCCACCAGTCGGCAATCATTTCGAAAATATAAGGCAGCGGAATCGGAAGGGTCTTATAAGGCAGCCCTGCTTCAGGATCATCTTCTAGCAACACCCAGTACTGCCAATGGTGCGGATTCTGATGAATGTGATGTAGCCAGGCGTAGCTAAAATCCTGAACCACCTTATAGCTTCGATTCCCACCATAAAAATACTTGTCGTAGGCATCGTATTCTTCAGTTGAATACTTGCTCTCATCGTGATTAAATTCCGTCATAGCGGTCTCAATGGCGTTCTTTTCTTCCTGGCTGAGTCCTAGATTATCCAGCATCCAGTGAAGTCCCTTATTTACATTGCCAATATGCTCAGCCAAATATTCGTCATATGCGTAACTCATTTGTTTTCCTCCTCTGCAAGATCTTTTTTGCAAGCCCACTCATCCGTTTTTTCTAAAAAGTCCTTTATAGAATAATTTGCAAAAATATCACCATAATCGTCGGTTCCGAAAACTTCAATTATGTCTTGCTTTTCCATACCGAAGCCTTGGCGTAAAGGGCAATTTTTAAAGAACACATGGAGCATGCATTCTACTACCCTTAGTCCTTCGTTATAGCCATCGTCGTACAGATTGCGACAATTCAACGCAACGCTCTCAAGCGGTCCGAAAGCATCTCGGACTTCCTTACAGTATCCATCTGGGCAGCGAGGTCCAGGATGACAGAAATGCTCACAGTAAGCTCTCATCGCCTGATCTTTTGTGATATATTCATCAGAAATGTTCATGGCTTTAGCATCTCCTGAATAGGAATAGCATCATAATGCTTTCCGGTTTTACGATAATCGACAAAATTATTTGTAAATTCAGCCTTCATTTTATCGAGATTAAACATTTTCATATGGTATTCATCTCTACCTAAATAAATAAAAGTTTTATCGTAATCCATACTGCATTCGTTAATGCATATAATCTCATCGCCGATATGGAAATCATGTTCTTTGGCCTGCTTTTCTTTTTCGTCTTTCAATTGATTTACTTTTTCTATAATTTCTGCCATTGAATGGTCTTTAAGTATATTAAAATTGTAATATGATCCAAATATTTCTTTCCAGTTTTCATTTTCATAAAGTTGGAGCATCGCGTTTCGAGCGTCTTCAAGGCCTTTGTTATATGCTTTCTCAATCTGTTCCTGCAAATCCGCCTGTTGCTCTTCTTTTTCCTGAAGCTTCTTCAGTCTTGCATCGATTTGCGCATTTGTACTGTTCATGTGGCTAGTAAAATTTCCGATTTTTGATCTGAGTTCTTTCCATTCAGCGCCAATGTCACTCATCAATCTTCCTCCTTAAATCTTAAATAATAACTTTTTGCATAACTCGCGATGGTCTCAGCACCGAGCTGGCTTGTTCCATCGTACAAATATCCAATGCGACGTCCTACACGAGCCCACGGTACTATAAGCAGGTCCAGTCCTATTATTGTTAATTTACTCACGGTCTTTTGCTTGGTCAGCTTTTCTTTCAGCTTCGTTAATTACCGTATATACATCCTGAAGTGCCTTATGCAGATTTTCTTCAGCCTGCCTCAGCCTACACATCGCATCATTAAATTTCTCGTAGTTCATCTGTTTCCTCCATAAATTCATTTTCTCCGACTTTCCGATAGGCAGGGATATAACCGTGAATCCCTGCCCAATAACGTTCCAGAACAATACCATAGAGTGTCAATGTCATCGGATTAACGCTGTGGCCATTTTCAGCATGCGAAATGATCACTTTTGAAACTCCAAGTACATCGGCCACTTCCTGCTGGGTGATTTTTAGTTTCTTACGGGTGCTTCGGAGCTTTTCCGGTGTCCAGTCGTTGAAGCGAATATAATCCTTGAGATTTGATTGATAGTTGAGCTTGTTCCAATGATATGGCATCAGAAGTCAACGCCCTTCTTCTCAACAACCCAAGAATCATCACGAAATATCACGTCACTGAATGTCCTTTCCTGCACGCCGATTCCATGGTACATATACTTGCACTTAATAAAATATCCGGTCTCGGCAGGAGTCACTTCAGTTACTTCCATACGATCCGGAATTGTCATATTCCTATGCTTACGATAAATACGGTCTCCGGGTTTCACCTTGCACCTTGGCTTCATGAAGTCTTCGGTAGAAATATCATTTGCACTAACAGTTTTCATTTCATCCATGATTATTTCTTAGTCTCCTTTAGTTGTTTTACGATAGCCTGCATAAGATCGAAGGAGTATGGCACAAGCAAAGTATCAAAATATGTTCTGAAATAACCGACTCGTCCCTTTGCGCATCCAATAAACCGACACCATCGATCGGCTTCATTACGTTCATATATTGGAAAGCTCATCAGCCATTTCTTGAATTTTTTACGGGACATTTTCTTATGAGGTAAAGTGATCGTCATCGAAATTGGATTTTGAAGATATTTAATGCTTCGAGAGTTATCGGTCTCTACAACATTATCGATGGAAATATCATAGAGAGACAAAGCAATCGGACTATAGTTATCCCCATCAACGGAATATAATAAGAGTCGATTTTCTACAGAATTAACCGGCATATCTTTCCTCCATCAAAAGTTTCCGTCTTCCGCCCGGCTCCTTAATCCAGAGCTCTTTACGAAAATACTCTTTTGTAAGCTGCATTTTATTAAAAGCTCTTTCCGCTGCGACGCGATCTGTCCAGCAGTCTTCCCAGAGATCTGAAATATAGCCCGTAGGTTCTCCTGGGCATACTTTCGTGAGTGTAAGTACGTAGATCATTTGGGTTCTTCCTCCCAATAATAACTAGGCACACAGGTATCGCCCCTCTCCTGAAATGTAAACCGCTCCGGATGATTCTCAGGATCCTCACAGGCTCCATACTTTGCACATTCAGGCTTCATTGTGTGATTGCAGACCCAATCGGTAGCGCTAACTGGATCCTCACGATAGACGCAGCCGGGATGCAAGAAACACGTCATCCCTTCGCCCTTGCAAATATAAATAATGTCAGGTTTTGTCATTGCTGTTCTCCCATCTTCATTTTCTCTAATGCTGTAATAGCCAGTCTATGCGCATCTGACGACCTGCAGACAGCTGTTTGATCATTATGAACAGTCCCATAATACGGACAGTCTAAACAATGCTCGATATCGATATCAATATTCGGAAGATAACTTTTCATACAATAAATTGCTTCGTCAATTGTCATTTTTCTTCCTCCACTTTTCCAGGACAATTATCGGAACGCTTCATAATGCCATCCTTCGCCAAAATGTCAAGTGTTGGATCGATTACGCAGCGAAGTTTAAGAGCCCCGTATCCAGACGAAACACGAACCTCTTTAAACGGACATGAAATACAGTTTTCAGGTGTTGGCATCGAGAAGTGAAAAGTCATGATCAAACCTCTGGAAATTTTCCATCGTACAGCGAATACACTACATGGCATGCGATTCTTACAACTTCATCAGCTGAAATGCTGGTATGCTTGTCATTTAGCATGTCAATATTACTTTGTTCTTTAAGTACTTCATCAGCATGCTTTCCGCTTTTCATACCAAATATAACGTTCTCAATGAGATGTTCTGCGTTACTCATTTTGCTTCCCAATACTCCGGTTTTTCGGCTTCAAGACAGGTAGCGTATTGTTCCTGAGCCTCAAATGAAGAATCTTCTACCCATTTATCTGGTTTATCAATGCGATGGCCAGATGACCATAGTTGTCTTTTTCTCATCATTTCTCCTCCCAACTTACCGGCTTTTCAGTTCCGCGCCGCATACCGACGACAAGGCAGGTATTGCACGGATCCTGAGCCTCAAATGAAAAGTTTTCTTTTGGGAATTTATGAGCATAGTGCTTGCATTTCTCGCACCACTTATCAAAGCGTACTTCCTTATAACGTAGTTCATCCATAGTTTTCAATCTCCTTACATAATTCTTCGGCCGCATTAATCAGAATCTCATCAAATCAGCGAACATCTTTTGTTCGTTCATCAAATTCCTTCTCGTATTTTAAACAGACAACTTTAAAATCAGTGTCCGTTTCTACGACATCGAAATATTTGCAATCGACGCAATCCGTAATCTCGGGAAAAAACTCACACATATTCATCTTGCCTCCAGAACCACATTATTCGCATGTGTGAGGTACATAACTCCATCGATCTTAACCTGCAACTGGTCTCCATCCTCGTAATCGGTCCACGACTGAACTTTTCCTTGTGCAATAATATCCCCACCGGGAGAGTAGATTGTCCCGTAATTATAGTTATAAGTCAGATCGATAATCTGCTTATTACACCCGCTAAGAAATACTACAAATATAAGTATAAGCAACACGGAAATAATCTTTTTCATAGTAACCTCACTTTTTCAAAATAATTTCCACTCCTACACCATTTAGAGTGTAAAAGCATCCGTTTTTTTCAAGCGTTTTCAAATCCTGTGCCGGAAAATTCGGATTGATACATTTCAGGACCGCGTTAATCTGTTCCACGGTCCCGATTACGATCATGTTTTGTGCTTCTGTCATTTTTAAGTATCTCCTATTTCAAAAATATCAACCAGAATGGAACCCAGTAAATAACACCGAGAATCAGAAACGTTCCGATACTATACACGACATTCACAGAATGTTTATGCCTCATGTTCCACTGAAGTCCCATCTGTAGAAAAAACCAGACTCCGAGAATGAGTCCGGCGAAAAAGTAGTTCATGACTTTTCTCCTTAGTCTACCGAATAGTCCAT
>Ga0256405_10012130_pt1 | contig 10776 bp, 8 predicted proteins | sample RumenRJG_02DNA_FD_189096 | JGI IMG/M metagenome (GOLD analysis project Ga0256405, IMG submission 189096) | Bovine rumen microbial communities from Lethbridge, Alberta, Canada - RJG_02 | ecosystem: Host-associated > Mammals > Digestive system > Stomach > Rumen | place: Canada: Alberta | collected... | reverse complement strand
TCAGAGCCCAAATCAACCTTATCCTCAGACAAATCATCCTTTACATCATCACTATGATCAACATAAATATAATCATCATCAGAACCCAAATCAACCTTATCTTCAATTGATTGTTTGTTAACAGGTTCATCAACAACCTCAGAATCAACAGACTTACCCTTAACAGACTCATCAACTACATGCTCATCAACAACCTCAGAATCAACAGACTTACCCTTAACAGATTCATCAACTACAGGCTCAACAGACTTACCCTTAACAGACTCATCAACTACAGGCTCAACAGACTTACCCTTAACAGATTCATCAACTACAGGCTCATCAACAACCTCAGGCTCAACTGACTTTACATTAACAGATTCATCAATTATAGGCTCATCTTCTATAATCTCTTCTTTAACTGATTTATTGATTTTTTTATCAAAATTAACTTTAGGAGCTTCTTCAACTTCTTGATGCAATTCATCATTACTGTGGTCAACGTAAATATAATCATCATCAGAACCTAAATCAACTTTTTCATCCTTAAGTTCAATATCTTCATTTTTAGAGTTTGATTCACTGTCTTCAACAGCATTATTTTCATCATCAGAATCTTCTTCTAAATCAACATTTTCACCTAAATCTTTTGTGAAATGAAGTGCACTGAAAAATGATTTTTCTTTTCCTTCATCATCATCAACAATTGAATCATCCAATTCGGAATGTCCAGGATTGATAAATGATTTGATTTTTTCCTTAAATGAAAGGTGAGTTTTTTCTTCTGGTTCCTCATCTGCATAATCGTTTTCATCTTCCCAAACTTCAGCATTATCTTCCGGTGAAACTCCTTCATCTGATTCCCAAACTTCCTCATTCTCATCTGGAATATGATTTTCTTCATTATCTGTAGGGGTTTCAACCTCTCCAACAACAGTAGTTTCTACTTCATCCTCTTGAGAAACACCAACTGCAGAACCATCAACATCCTCAGAAACTTCCACATCACCATCCAGAGAAACACCAACTGCAGAACCATCAACATCCTCAGAAACTTCAACATCACCATCCAAAGAAACACCAACTGCAGAACCATCAACATCCTCAGAAACTTCAACATCATCATCCTGAGATACACTTACAGTTGGACTTTCCATTTCCGCCTCTTCGCTTTCTTCAGACTTTTGAATCGGTTCCTCATTCGGAGTTTCTAAATTAGTGATTTCATCATCTGCATCTTCAACTTTCACAAATTCCGATTCTGTTTTTTCAGATGCAAACTCCTTATCATCATCAATTGAATCAACTTTCACAAATTCTGATTCGCTTTCTTGAACATTATTATTTTCATTGATATTGTCATTTGAAGAAGTTTCTTCAGCTGCAACCTCTTTGAAGAATTCTTCAGGGTCAAGTTCACTGACATCAATTGGTTTTTCAAGTATATCATCATCTACTTTTTCCACTTCTACAAAGTCTGCAGGACCTATATCTTCAGGATTAATTTCCTCTTCAGATTCCTCTTCTTCTTTTGCTTTTCTTTCGGCTTCCTCTTTTTCCCGTGCAATACGAAGTTCCTCAGCTTTTTTCTCAGCTTCCAATCTTCTTTTTTCAGCTAATCTCTTTTCTTCTTCGGACCTGCGTTTTTCCTCTTCACGAGTTTCACGGATTGAAGTTTCTACAAATTCCAATAATTTTTTACGTCCCAGATCACGGTTTCTATACCAGTCTGTTGACCATAAATGGTATAGTTTCCATCCAAGTCCATTCAATACCTGTTCACGGAGTCTGTCCCTGTCACGTGCCACTTTACTGGAAGAATACATTTTTCCATCGGTTGTTATTCCTAAAATGTATTTTCCCGGATTTTCATCATCTACAATAGCTAAATCCACTCTGAATCCTGCACAGCCTATTTGCCTATCAACAGTATAACCGTTTTCTTCTAAAAAGCTTGCAATTGCATCTTCAAACGGTTCTTTGCTATGTTCATCAATACCCTGTGTTCCCAAGGTCAGGTTTTCTGCATATTCCAAGAATTCCTTAAGTGATTTGACACCATATGGAGGGTTTGCTGTCAAGTTCATGTCATATGCCTTGAAGTTGGAAAATACGACACATTTTTCTCTTGCACGTGTGATCAATACGTTTAACCTTCTCTCACCACCGTCCTGATTTAGAGGACCGAAGTTAAGTGACATCTTTCCGTCCTGGTCGTAACCATATCCTACACTAATCAGGATAACATCCCTTTCATCCCCCTGGATTGTTTCTAGGTTTTTAACGAAGAACCTTTCATCCTTATTGTCTGAGAACAACGGTTCATATTCAGGATGTTCCTTACGTTTTACCTCCAATTCCTCAAGGATAGCGTTTTTCTGTGCTACTGAAAATGTTCCAACACCTAAACTTTTTGTATCTCCATATTTTTCAAAGTGATTGAATATTTCTTCCACCACATCTTTTGCTTCCAATGGGTTTTTGGAGGATGCTCCTCTCAAATATTGAGTATTCGGATTGTAATGGAATTTCAAACCAAGTTCAGGGTCTGAATGTGAAGGTGAAGGGTAAACTAATAAGTCATCATCGTAAAATTCCCTGTTGGATACTGTAATCAATGATTCATGGCGTGAACGGTAGTGCCATTTAAGCATTTTTACCGGGAAGGATAATTTACACAAATGCAGAATACTTTCCATGTCGAGAGATGTTGCTTCTTCCTCGTCACTGTCTGCATCTGACATTTGGTCAAAGAATGAAGTTGGAGGCAATTGCTGAGTATCCCCCATGACCACTGCAGTTTTTCCTCTCATGAAAGCTCCCAATGCATCTTCAGGTTTTACCTGACTTGCTTCGTCGAAAATAACTACATCAAACTGCAATTCTTCATTGGTCGGGTCCAAGTATTGTGCAATTGATAGTGGAGACATCATAAAACAAGGTTTGATTTGCTTTATCATTCCTCCGGCTTTTTCCAAGAGTTTTCTAACCGGCATGTGTCCGCTTTTACGTGTGAATTCACCTGCAAGTATTTTTGCCTGAGGGTTTTCTGTTCCACCAAAAATCTTTGGAATATTGCTGTTTAGCTTATGGTAAATTCTTTTACGGTTTAGAGTTAATATCTTCTTATCAAGATCCTTAAATTCACGAATACGGTTTTCATGCAACTCCCCAACAAATGTGGCCAATTCCTGATTTTCTACAAATAATATGTTCAATAATGAGTCTGCAAAGTTTCCTTCAACCAATGCTTCAATATCATCTTTTTTTATGTTTCTTTTTTCAATTGAATCAACAAACATTTTAGCATTGCTGCTTTTAAGTGCATTTTTAGTGTTCAGGTATTGTGACCATAAATGAAGACTTGATAGCTGTCCTCTCCAATTGTACAACTGTTCCTGCCATGCTTCAAATGGCACATCACCGGTTTCACGTTTAAATATTAATTTGCTTCTTGGATTCAATTTATCCTTAAGTCTTGACAATACCCTTACGAATTCCTCACCTGAATCTATATATTCGGCAAGGTCACGTTCAGGCTTAATGTCGAACAAATCCCTGCTCATCAAGTCAATTGTATTCTGTGAAAATGTTCCTTCACGTACCAATGCAGTGAATTCATGCATCCAACGTGCAATAGCTTTCAAATCCTCTGGATTTGCATTCAAATGCCAGTATCCACCATAATACTTTTGACCTAATGCATTATTTGCTTCAAGATTTCTTCTAAGTTTAATGACTACTTTAGCCTGTTGCAAATCTCTGATTATCTCATCAATGCTGTTTGGCACAGGCACTGCATAATATCTTTCAACCAATTCAATATGCTGTTTATTGTTGAAGAAGCGGAACTTTTTAGTTGACAGGTGTTGCAGCTCGTATATCAATCTGTCAATGTCCACCTGGAAAATGCTTTGGTTGAATTTAGTTAAAGCACCTGCATATTTCTGATACTTCTGGAGTTCCTGTATCAATAGGAATGCATCATCGTTATTGTTATTCCATGCGCCTGATTTGAGTATGCTTCCGTCAATCAGTTCTGCATTTTGTGATTTGATTATTTCAAAAGCTGACAATGAGTTTTGGAATTCATTTAATGTGTCTGGCTTTTTGATTCCATAAATATCATATACTCTTCCACGTTCAACAAGGAAATTGTCCAATGCAAGCAATGTGTCGTTAATAAGCATTTCAATTTCCCTTAAATCAGCAGGCAAAAGACTTTTCGGTGCGCATTTGCTCCATGGATTTTCCTTAGAAATTGTTTGATATAATTCAGCCAGGTTTTCAAGAGCTATTTTCATGTCATCCAAGTCTTTTAATGTAACATTTTCAGGACTTTCAAACCTAACCAATGGCATCAATGCATTTTTGCGTGCAAAATGGTCATCCGCTGATTCCTTCATACCATACAATTGGAAAGCAGACAGGTTAACTGCAAATACCGGTTTGTGAATTATCTGAGAATAATCATCAAGTTGACGTCGCAAGGTTTCCAATTTGCGTATTGTCTGGTCAATGTTTAAAGGCTCCTGTGCCCTGACATTGGTTGCCTTTTGAAGGTCTTTAAGAAACTTTTTACGCCTTGTCTTATGTGAATGCAATTCAAGCACGAATTTACCTAAACCCACACCTGTTAAACGGTCCTTTACAACATCCAGTGCAGCCATTTTTTCTGACACGAACAATACTGATTTGCCTTCAGCCAACAATTCTGCTATCAGATTCACAATTGTCTGTGACTTACCTGTTCCAGGAGGCCCTTCCACAACAAGATTACGTCCGGCTTTAACATCCTGAATAGCTGCGATTTGTGATGAGTCTGCATCAAGTACCTGGTACATGTTTTGATATTCCAATCTGGAGTCTATGTCCTCTTCACGGAATGCTTCCTGATCGTTTTTAGCAGGATTGAATATGGCCTGAATCAATTCATTTTTAGTCAAATCAACATTATCTTCCCATGCTTCAGGGTTCAAATCATTATACATTACAAATTTTGTGAAACTGAAAAATCCTAATGCAACATTGCTGTTAACATTCCACCCGTCCATTCTTGATACGGCTCTTTTTACACTGGCAAGATAATGATCTATAACTTCCCCGTATTTTTTAAATTCAAAATCGGGAAGCTCAATTCCACCTTCCAGAAGTTTTGCCTTAAGTGAAATGTTGGTTTGAATATCCTCCCCTGTCCATTCAAGGTTGAATGATTCACCGACCTTTTTCCTTTCCATTGAAACAGGAATCAATACCAACGGCGCATTGTTCTTTTGCCTTGGCTTGGATTTGTCTTTCCACTCCAAAAAGCCAACAGCCAGGTATAGAATATTATAACCTTGTTCCTGGAGCATTGTCTTAGCTTGGTTATTGATGTAATATAATCGTTTTTGAAGCTCTTTTGGAGTCAGATCAGTAGCTAATTTCTTGTCTCCTTCTGAGAACTTTGAAAAGTCAAATGGAATATGATCCCATACTGATGACTTGTCCTCCTTTTTATCCTTTTTGTTGGCTACAAAATACATCTTATTTTCCTGCAGCACCAATGTTTGATAAAGGTTTATAGGAGATTGATTTACTATAGTGATAGTTTTAGCCCTTGATTTGAAGTTAAGAAGTTGATTTCTTAAAGTTAAATCCAATAGCTCCTTACGTAAATTCTTAAATTCCTTTTCGATTATATTTGATGATTTGTTTAACATGATGACCCTTTGTAGTGTTTAAAAAAAATTCAAAATGCATATATAATTATAATCATATTAATTAATAAAGTTTTCTAAACAATGTAAATTTAGGTTAAAAGTATTTAAAATTAGAAATGATTATTATTTAAAAGTATTATTTTAAATTTAAATTAATCATTTATTTATTTGATTTATAAGGTCCAAAATAGGATATTTTCTCACTTGCAACCTTTGATGCAAAGTTTCCTGCAATTTCAGGAGTTTTAAACAATAACTTCTGAACCACATATGATGCCATATATGTATCGCCGCAACCGGTCGTGTCCACAGGATTGACACATGGTACAGGAGGAATTTTAATTTCTCCATGTGAAAGAATTCTAGACCCGAAACTTCCATTGGTAATTACCATCTCATCCACATCATAGTCTGTCCCTATGAGATTTGCTTCAGCCTCATCCATGAATATGACACTGACCCCTGATAAAATAGTGGTCAGCTCGTCAAAGCCATCTAATTTTATAGTGCAATTACCATTTACTTCATCGTTTGGAATTCTGAGAAATCCCTGTATCGAAATGAAAACAGGAACATTGAAACTTTTCAAAAACTCGACTGTTTCAGCTGGAAAATCATAACGGTTAAGAGGATTTAAAACAAAAGCATCAATCTCATCAGGTAAAACCTTCTCCAAATCACTTGGATAAATTGGAATATCTGCAAAATTGCTTAACTGATTGCGCAGATTCAAGTTATCGGCATCAGGATAGTGGTTAATGAAAAAATGAGTGCTGTCCTTTTCAATCACCCTGACCTTGTCTGTATCCGGAAAATCGTCAACCAAACTTTCATCGCTGCAATTAACAACGGCAAGATAATCATCATAAAACTCTTCAAATACAAAACTTTGAAAATAAGTCGCTCCACCTATTTTTGATGTTTCCTCATCAGCAATCCTGATTAAATCCTTGGTAACGGGACCAATAACCACTAATGTCATATAAATTACTCGAATTCTATTGTAATGTCAACTACATGATACTTGTGTGAAATTTCATAGATTTCATTTTTGATTTGCGAAATATCCTTTCCAAAATCTATATCCACCTTCAAGGTCATTACAGAATCAATGCCGTCAAGTGACCAGATGTGAAAGTCATCGATTTGATTAACACCCTCAATTGCTTCGATTGATTGCTTGAATTCCTCAACGTCAAAATTATCAGGTGTTTTTTGAAGAAGCACTTCGATTGACTTATAAAGGTTTCTTCCAAGATTAAATATCAACCAGAATGCAATGCCAATTGAAACTAAAGCATCAAGATATGGGATATCTCCCCAGAGAATTAAAATAATGCTTAAAACAAGGATGGTCAGCCATTCAAATATGTCTCCCAATTGATGGAAGAATATTGCTTTTTCATTGAATGTCTCTCCCTTGTGAAGCCTGTAAACTGAAATGGATTTGAATATCAAACCTACGATAGACACTAAAAGCATTCCACCGGCATCCACACCTTCAGGCGAAAACAGTCTGGGAATAGCTTCCGACAATATCACAAAAGCCATGAAAATCACAAAGACTGAAATTATGACCGCACCCAGTATTGAAAATCTCTGATATCCATATGAATATGCATCTGATGAATCCCTCTGGGAAACCTTTTCCAAAATCCATGCTATTGCAATAGATATTGTATCTGCGGCATCATGGATGAAATCCGCCAATATTGACATACTGTTGGTTGATATGGCACCAACTATAACAATTATATTGAATGTCAGATTCATGAAAAATACGAATGCTAAATTTTCACCCGCTTTCTTGTGATGGTGATGCGTGTCTATTCTCATAGTAATATGTTTAATATTAATATTTTAAAAAAGTTATTATTACATGCAATGTGATTTTTTAAAGTTAATTTTATATAATTAAAAAATGTAAATTATAATAAGTGATTAAAAATGGCAATAGTTGGAACAACAATATTTTCACATATTTTACCTGTGATTTTTGGATTTTTCGCATTAATTTTAATAATTTCTGGATCTCTTGAGGACAACAATCCCAAATTAGGTTTAGGAATCATATTATTTGTTATAGCTTGCATATTCCCTTATGTGGTTTTAAGTGTACTAGTCTAGAAGTTTTACTTCCCCGGAATGAAGACTAGTTCCAATCAATACTTTTTTTATACCTAGTGATTCCAATTCACCTAAAGAATCCTTATTCAACCCGCCGGCAATTATTAACTTGTCCTTAAGTTCATCAAACTCTTTCAACAAGTACTCATTGTATCCTTTTTCCGTACCGACACCAGTAATATCCAAAAGGATTATTTCGTTTGGATCCAATTCAATCAGTATTTCCTTAAAATCTCTTAATGTCAAATCCATGTGTTTTGCAAGCAATTCGTTATTTTTTACATCAACACTTATTATTATTCTTTCCTTAGGGTATTTTTCAAATATTTTCCTTAACTCATCAATGCTTTCAAGTGTTTCTGTTGGAACGATTACCTTATATGCACAGTCCAGGAAAAATTCGAATCCTTCAAGGTTTTTAACTCCCCCATCAAAGATTACCGGCAATATTGTATTGACCATTTTAATGTCGTTGATATTGTGGCCCTGTGACTCGATTAAATCCAAATCCGCAATATACATTTCATCTGCGCCGTTCAACTTCAGCCCCTGTGCAATTTCAACTGGATTTGCAGATGATGCGAAAACTGTTTTTAATGACTGATAAGTATCTCTCATCCCGGATTTTCCGCTTACGGCATGGTGTTGTTTTAAATCTATGACTGGTATTTTCTTAATCATGATAAAATGTTAGTAAAAAGTAGTATTAAAAACTTAAGGAGGTGAGAGGAATATGTGTGTTTTTCCATTCCTCTCGAGTATAAAAATAATGATCAATTTATGGTAAATAACTGTGAGTTATGAACCTCTATAATTAAATTTAATTGCATAGTATATAAATGTTACTATATTTTATAAAAATTAAAGTAAAATTGAATAAATAATTTATAATGATATTTAAAAATTATTAAACAATATACAATATTAAATAAGTAAAATAGGATAAATTAGTAATGAAAATAAAAAATAATAAAACGCTAGATTTTACGTGTCTCAAAATTTCTAAAAAATAATAAAATAACCTTGATAAAGTTAAATTGAAAAAATCAGAAATAAATGAAGTTTGAAGTAATTGAAAGAGGGAATTTGAAAGATAGTATTACGTGTTCGTCCTAATTTGCTAAGCTATTGAGATTACTCCAAACTCTATATAATAGTTAAACTTTCAAGTATAAATACTTTTTTATAAAAAAGTATTACTTAATATAATAAAAATATATATAATAAGTAATACATCAAAATTTAAAAAAAAATAATTAAACTCTGAAATTATCATCAATATATGAATCAAACTTCAAATAAGCCTCATCAATAGCCTGCATGATTTGATCTTGAGTAATCTCTGATAACTCATCAAACAATACTCCAACATCAACATCAACATCAAGCTGCTCATTGTCATAGCTTAAAACAATATCCAAATCCAAATCTTCAATTTCCTTAGCCGGCAGAGCTTTTGAAACTTCACGTTCAAGAATTTCGCCGAAGTCATCAGAAATAGTCGCTAAATCATCTTGAGATAAAACTTTGAGTTTTGACATAAAAATCTATAAAAAAAGAAAATTAAAGGTTTAAGCCTATTGGCCCATACCTTGCATAGCAGCCTGAATAGTAGATTGCATATCTTCAAGTTTTTTCATGACTCTTTCTTCCTGACGAGCCATAGTTTGTTTTCTTAACTCGAGAGTTTCTAATTTTTCTTCAGTTTCTGCTAAAGCGTCAGCATATTCTACTTTAATAAGTAAAGTACCAGCTTGTTTAAATACTTCAGTATTTTCATCAGTTTTTTTAAGTTCTTCTAAAGCTTTTTCAGTTTCTTGAATTTGCACTTCAACATTTTGAATTTGCATGGTTACTGCTTGAGCTTGTTGTTGTAATTGTTGAAACTGATTTAATTGTTGTTGAATATTTTCAGGAATCTCCATAATATCACCTTTTAAATTATTATATGAATATTAAATTGTTAAATTATTTATCTGTAATGCTAAATTAATCCACTTGATAGCAGAGTTAACAGAAGCCCTAAAGGAAGTTGAATCCTCAGCATCAATGTTAATGATAATGCTAGACCCTTCCAGGTCAATAGTCATGGATGATCTAAAATCAGGAGCAGTTTCAAACTCCAAAATAATTGATTCATATACGATTTCAGCCTGACTTTCACTATCAAATTCAACAGTTATGTTACTTTTTACAGATTCAAGAGGACTTTCATCAATCATTTGAAACCTCTATAATCTTTTTGACATTGATTTGGAATTTTAATTTGTCACCAAATTTATTGATGAACTGAATTCTAGCTGGAGAATCCTCGCTTTTGGCAATCAAAATATAATTATCCTCTGCACTGTCCACTAAATCAAAATCGAGAATTTCACTTAAAACATTAAGTTCCCCGACTTCAGATACCATTTTCAATTGTGATGGAGCAATGTTGGTTTTTTCATTTTCAAGAGTTACGCCTACAAGGAGAGTCAACAATAATTCTCCCTTATTGGAATAGAATGAAATTCTACTAGGATTTCCCTTGATTTCATTAACAACTGCAACATTGTACTCGTCAACTTCCAATGCCTTGAGCAATAACTCACGCATATTCATTTTTCCCCGATTTACTGAGGTTGAATCAGTGGTGCGTGCTAAAACTTTGCAAAACTTTCTAGTTTTTTGAGAAGGTTTTCTAGAAGTTGAAATTAACATTTAAATCAAAAATAGTAAAAAAATTTAGTAAAAGAAGATAATTAACTTATCTTGCTTTTATAACTCTAGTAGTTTCTGGAACATTTTTAAATAAAATCCTATATCTGCATTTAGGACATTTATTTTCCATGTAGCTTTTATGGTCTACTTCTGCTCCACAACGTGGACACCTATACAAGGCCTATTCCTCCACACTAATGTCTCTGATACTACGTGCTGCAGATTTTGCCATAGGAGTTTGTGGAACATATGCTCCACCGGTGAATAC
>Ga0256405_10012128_pt1 | contig 10776 bp, 8 predicted proteins | sample RumenRJG_02DNA_FD_189096 | JGI IMG/M metagenome (GOLD analysis project Ga0256405, IMG submission 189096) | Bovine rumen microbial communities from Lethbridge, Alberta, Canada - RJG_02 | ecosystem: Host-associated > Mammals > Digestive system > Stomach > Rumen | place: Canada: Alberta | collected... | reverse complement strand
TGACCGTCATCGCCAAACCGTTTGCAAATCAATTGATCTTCTGTCGAAAACATCCTCCTCAATCTCCCGTATTAAGGACTCGAAATCCTTAATGTCTAGGGAGATAAGCCCCTGCCTCAGCTCCTGTAAACGGTCCGTCCCCAATGGGTACGAACAAACACGCCGAAACCCGCATAGCTACTTGCACCAAGGGCAACTAGCAACGCGTCAGCGCGGTTAGAATACAGGTTCAGTTTTTTCAAAACAATATCAAGTAATTCTTAATAATTCGGGAAGGGCCGCTTTGTCCGCAAACGGACATAGTACCCCCCACCAATCATTTGTGCAAAGGTAGGAAAATTCTCCTTATATTCCATATAAATGCGAAAAAAATATCAACAAAAGCCGTGAAACGGTACTTAGCATCGTTTTTGTTGATTTTCAATACTTTATCACTTGCATGAAAACATAAATTGTTAATAAATCAGGGCATCTACGTAGAATTACGTAGACCCGAAAAACGGCTTTCTAGACCAAATGGAAGGCAATTACAAAACAGTGCAGGAAAGAATTCCCGTTCCAGGATGATCCTGACGGTGTTCCTCTGGTTTCACGACATCCCTTTTCGATCATCCACCTACAAACTGTAACTTTCCTCCACCAATCGTTTTAATGAGAATCCTATCCTCAATGCTGAAATTTAATCGGAAAAGTCCTTAAGACGGGAGATAAGAAATACGCATTTCGCTGAAAATCAATGCGTTAATATATTAGAAAAATACAGCGATGGTCAAAAAGACGAACAAGACGGCGATTGGGTACACAAGTGAAAGGCTGGTGTTGCTGCAGGACATGATTCTGTCCCTGCTGGCGTCGTTGTTGTCGATCCTTTTGGTCCGCTGGCTGGCGGAGCCGATTCCCGGGTTCACGACCGTCGTGGTCCACAGCCTGCTTTTCGCCGCAGCTGGTTCCCTCATCGGCATGCTGGTCTCCGGGTTGCACCGGATCGTACGGCGCTACCTCTCCTACAGCGTCGTCAGCCGAATCCTTGCCACCCTTCTTCTCAAGGAAACGGTCATGATCCTGGCCGTCCTGCTGGGCTGGATCCTGTTGCCGACGCGAACCCTGACAGTCTGTGCCCTGGCCGTCGATACGTTGCTGACGGCCATCGCGATGATCTATCCGCGTTTCGCTTCCGCCGTCCTCTATCGGGAGGAAGCGTCCCTCGCAAACCTTTCCTATCGCAGGAATGCGCTGATCATGGGAACGGGGCCCGATGCGGTCCGGCTTGCCGACCAGGCAGAGCGGATAGGACGCTATGTGGTGCTGGGGTTCCTGTCGTCTGATCCTGCCATGGCGGGCCGTGTGCTGCGGGACAAGATGGTCTATACCTACACCTCTACGGCTGATATCGAGGCCCTTCACTGGCGCCTGGGCGGCATCGACTGCATCCTCTTCCCGAAAGATGCAGGCCGTAAGAACCCAGAAATCAACCTGCCGGAATCGGTCAAGCAGACAGACGGAATGAGCGGCGTGGAGCACTTCATCAAGCGCTCCTTCGACATCGTCCTGTCTGCCATCCTGCTCATCATTTTTTCTCCGGCCCTGCTGGTCTGCGCCATTGCGATCCGGCTCGAAGACGGGGATCCGGTCATCTATTACCAGGAACGGATCGGCCGGGGTGGAAAGCCGTTCAACATCCTGAAGTTCAGGTCTATGCGGAAAGATGCCGAGGCGGGCGGTCCCGAACTGTACGCCGGCGAAGAGGACCCGCGCCTGACACGGGTCGGCAAGTTCCTCCGGCAGCACCACCTCGACGAACTTCCGCAGCTGTGGAACGTCTTTCGGGGCGACATGTCGTTCATCGGCTACCGGCCTGAAAGACAGTACTATATCGACCAGATCATGGAGCGGAACCCCCGCTACCAATACCTCTACCAGATCCGGCCGGGCGTCACCAGTTATGCAACCCTATACAACGGCTATACTGACACCCTGGAGAAAATGCTGACCCGGTTGGATCTGGATTTATACTACCTCCGGAACCACTCGTTGCGCTTTGACATGATGGTTCTGGCGAAGACCTTTTTCAGCATCATCGGCGGCAAGAAGTTTTAGTTCATGACAATGGTTTAGGAACATGGCAACGGCACAGGCATATTGGTTCGCGGCACGGACGCGGTTCGGTCAGGAGGCGGGGATCCGCCGCCGGCTGGAGTCGCTCGGGGTGGAGAATTTCATCCCGACGGTCGTGCGCAAGAACAGCCGCGGGTGCCGGAGCGAACGGGCCGTGGTCAACAACCTGGTCTTTTTAAGGACGACGAAGGCGGAGGCCTGCCGGCTGGCGAACGAGGGATATATCCCAGTGCGCTATATAATAGATTGTGCCACAAGGACTTTATTGGTGGTGCCGGACAAGCAGATGGAGGATTTCCGCCGGGTGCTGGACCTGTCCGTTGACGAGGGCGGGCTGGTCGGGATGCCGCTGACGTTGGGCGAGCGCGTACGCGTGACGCGCGGGGTATTGAAAGGGGTCGAGGGCCATGTCCTCGAACTGCACGGGAAATTTTACGTCGTCGTGGGGCTGTGCGACAGCCTTTTCGCCAAGGCCCGCGTCCCGCGAGCCTGGCTGCAGAAGATTTGACTGTCATCCCGAGCGAGAGCAAAGGAACTGAACGAGCAAGAAGTTAAAAGACAAAATATTAACAAAGTACTTGATATATGAAACGTAAACAAAAATTTGAGACCCCGGCGGTGCTGCTGGAACTCGATCTCGGCCTCGAAGGCCGGATGATGTTCCAGAATTCCGTCGTCGAAACGATGACCGTCAAGACGGTGGGTCAGGAAGTCAAAGACTGGGACTTCTCAGCCGGTGGCGAAGACAATCCGTTCAACCATGAATGGGAGTAAAAAAGGAGGACGAAGTATGAGAAAGACCATGAATCTGATCCTCCTCGGAGGACTCTCCCTGCTGACCCTGGCAGGATGCAGCAAGCAGGGCCTCGACCAACTGTTTTCCCGCGCCGCCGGCGAAGAAGTCGTCTTCGGCGCCGTGTCCCGTTCCTATAATCCCTTGACCAAGACCGCATACAGTGGAGAAACGACCACGGTCGACGGGAAAAAGAGGGAGCGGATCGACTGGGTCAAAGGCGATCAGTTCCGAGTCTACAGCAATGTCGCCAAACAACGTTATCTCGACCAGAACTGGGCGGATTACCAGATCATGCAGGACGCAGCCATCACCAACAGCGGCGCTGTGAGTTCGGTCGCAGCCGGTTCCATCGAGCCGATCACGGAAGCCACGATCGGAAACGGCGTCTCCAAGAACGGCCTCGTCTGGGAAAACGGGCAGCAGGAATTCTACGCCATCTATCCGATGTCCGAGGGATATACGTACAGCAACAAAGTCGTGAGCGGCGCATCCATCCCGGAGACGCAGGATGGGAAAGCTGAAGATGTGAAGCAGTACGGTTATCTGGTAGCCAAAGCATCGGCAACCGGCGGAGCCGACAGCAACGGTGCCATCACCGGTGCCGTCGAACTGGCTTTCGAGCCGGCTTTCACGGCGTTTGAAATCACGATCAAGACGGATGAAAGCGAGACGGCAGACATCCCCGTCACGAAATTTGAGCTGATCTCCGGGGCAGAAGCCCTCTCCGGTTCCTTCTCAGTCAATTTCGGGACATCCGCTGCGAGCTACACTTGCCCGACGTCCGCGTCCAACATCAGCGTGACGTTCCCGACCGGGACAAAGATTGGAAAGACCGAGGAGACGCAACTGAAATTCACGGTCTTTGCTCTTCCGCAGGACTTCTCCAAACTGTCCTTGCGCTTCACGCTGGAAGACGATGTGACCCGCACCCTGCCGCTGACCTATGCCAAGGCAACGGACGGTCATGCCGCCGGAGATGCCATCACTTTCGCCGGCTGCCTGAAGCACCGGATTTACGGCCTGGCCATGCAGAACCGCTGGATCCTTTACGTCAATCCGCTGACCGTCGATGAACTGGACAACGTCAACGCCCGGGAAGGCGAGTCGATGTTCTTTAACTTCTAACCATTCAATGCATCTGAACATGAAAGTATACCATTCTATCGCCGCTGCTGCGGCTGCGGCACTGCTCCTGACATCCTGCGTGCATGAGATGGTCGATCCGGCGGGCAAGGCACCCCTGGGGGATCATACCCTGGCCTTTACTGTCGAAGGGCAGATCCAGACCCGTGCCGCTTCTCCGAAAGAAGCGCTCGGGATCAACGTACCCATGGGAGAGCCGGTGGACGGCACCCAGTATTTCCTCTCCGAAACCATTACCGACCTCAACGCCGGCATGCCCATGACCAAGGGCACCCCGGCCTATACTGAAAACGTCGCAAAACTCTATGGATCATTCGGTTCCATCGGATATCCGCTTTCGGGCACCTCGACTGTCGCCATGTCCGACGGAGTATTCAACTATGACGAGGCCAACAGCCGCTGGGTCCGTGACCTGGGTAACGAGAATATCTGGAAGACCCTATCTTCCATGTTTGTCTTCATGCGTATGCCGCAGACCCCTGCCGGTGCCGGTACGCTGACCTATGGTTTCAGCGAAGGGAAGGGAACGATTTCCTTCCCTTACACCTCCCCGGCCAGTTCTGCCGACCAGCAGGACATCCTCTTTGCAGGGCGCAGCGTCACGAAGGAAGAAAGCAAGAGTGAGTTGCCTGTCACCTTCTACCATGCCCTGACCGGTATCCGCTTTGCGTTGGCGAACCACCTGACCGAAGAAGCAGAAGGAGGCAAGGTCCAGACCGAAACCCATATCACCAAGGTAGAGTTCGTCGGACTGAACGGAACGGGTACCTGTACGGTTACGCCGGAGACCGGAGCGGTCTCCTGGAGCAATGTTACGACTCCCGGAACCTTCTCGCTGGAATATAACGGTGCCTATAAGAAGGACACCTACAGCGACAGCCGATATACCTTCCCGGAGTCTTTCTCTGCCAAGGACAAAGCCAATGCCGCTTTGGGCGATTTCAGCAGCAGTGACTGGAACATCAACGACCCGGACGCCAGCCTGACCTTCTGGCTCATTCCGCAGACGACGCCTTCCACGATGAAACTGCGCATCACTTTCTACCTGCAGACCGGAGATCGAAAGGGCGACCCGATTACCCGCGAGATTGATTTCCCGTCCGTCACCTGGGAGGCCGGCCAGCTGCGCACGTATGTCATCAAGGCCGACGAAGTCGATGTCCTGGTCGATGATGAGATTGTCAATAACGTCAAGCAGGATGTCGAGATCCTCAATACCGGCAATGTTCCCGAGTATGTCCGCGCCCTGATCGTCGCCAACTGGGTCGACGGGAATGGCCATGTCGTCCTCGGTTACGATGCTGCGACCGAAGGCAACCTCGTGGCTCCGTGGGCACTGAATGCCGCCGGAACGGGTGCCAATTACGGTACGTTCAGCGAACTGCCGGGAGCCCATTGGGTTTATCGCAACGGTTATTACTATTATACCGAAGCGCTGGATGTCAACGTCGCTGCCGCGACGCCGATTTTCGGCAGTTATGCCTGCGGAACGGCTCCTGCCATCTGGAAGCCCGGTGCAACCCGGACCCAGGCGACCGGCGTCCACCTGCAGATGGACATCGTTGTCCAGGCGGTTGAAGCGGGTTCCGCGACAACATATGCAGACGCATGGGCCGCTGCAGGAATCAACGTCAACGAGTAACAGGATGGAACGCTTAAACAGACAATGAACATGAAAAGAACATATCAAATGATCCTTGGCCTTGCAGCCTCGATCCTGCTGGTTCCCGGTGCTTTTGCGCAGAACCTGACCGTACCATATGAAATCAAGAACGGTATCGGCTACAACAAATCTGTCACCACGTCGGCCACGCATCCCGACGAGTACATCATCGACCTCGAAGCCTTCGTGACCGGTAAGGTAACCGTCGTAACCGGCTATAAACCCGTCGACATTGCACTTGTACTGGATAAGTCCGGGTCGATGGAAAAGGCTGTCTCCGGCACATATACGCAAGAACCGAATTTCAATTATTATTATGTTAGTGCGAAGGACGCGCCTATTTATGACACAAATCATAGAGATAACGCTGATTATATCTATTACTACAAAGACGGAGATTCCTATTATCAGCTAAGTACCTATACAGCATCGAACTATGATTCAAATAGCGATTCTCGCAGAACAGATCGCTTTTTTCTCCGATATTCGAAAGGCGGTTCCTTCTACTATCTGGGTCCGGATGGTCCCGTGCAAATCAGCAGCCTGACTTCCGGAAATGTTTGGACTGCCGCGGCCAAAACCAACAGCAAAACGGGGACGGGGACACAGACGTATCGGACAGCTTGGTTCCCCAATGAAAACGTATACCGCAACCAGTCTAGAATGGAGGTCTTGAAGGATGCGACGAAACAGTTTGTCCAGTCGATTGCTTATTATGACACGCACGATTCCGAGGGGAAAACCGTGGCATCCGTTGGTCACCAGATTGCAATCGTTTCCTTCTCCGATGATGTCAATACGGTCCATGCCTTCAGCGGCGTATCCGAAACGGAGGTGTCAGCCATAAACGGCAATATCGACGGCATCGAAACTGGTGGCTATACAAACACAGATCTGGGTGTTCAGCGCGCCGTTACGCTGATCAACGGGCTGACGGGCCGGGAAGACGCAAGCAAAGTCATCGTTGTTTTTACGGACGGAAACCCCGGTGGTTCAGATTCCTTCGATACGACAATCGCATCCAATGCAATCGGATATGCGCAGTCGTTTAAAGCAACCGGAAAAGTCTATACGATCGGCATGATCAACAATCCCTCTGACAATGCCAAGAACTTCCTGAACTATCTGTCTTCCAACTATCCGAATGCGGCTTCCATGTCGAGCACCGGAACGATAGATTCCAAGGGGAAGTATTATCAGCTGGCTTCCGGCTCGGATCTGAGCAGCATTTTCGAGGCGATCGCAGACGAGGCTGCCGGCGGCGCGGGGATCATGGATGTGACGGCAGAGGCCTCTGTCATGATCGATATCGTGTCCAGCAGCTTCCTGATTCCGGAAGATGCGAGCGACGAGGTTGAGATCCTCGTGGCTAAAAACACCGGCATCGGAAGCGTTGATGGATACGAAGGCAATGAATGGCTGCTGTTCGGCACGCCGATCAGTGCAGAAGCATTCAACGATGCCCATGACGGAGAGAATATCGGTTTCGAAATCGACGGGAACACCATCCACGTCACCGGTTTCAACTATTCCGGACATTGGTGCGGTCCGGACGAGTCCGACGATGCTGAGAACGGGGTCCACAAAGACGGCTACAAACTGATCCTCCGCTTCCCGATCGAAATCAACGAGAGCGCGATCGGCGGCCCGGCCGTCAGGACGAATGCCTCCGGATCCGGCATCTATGTCAATCGCGATCCGATCATTACGTTCAATGAGCCGGTCATGCATTCTCCTTCCGCCCACCTGGTGATTGCGAAGCAGGGCCTGGCCGACGGAGAGACCGCCGAAGTAACGATCCAGCGCCGCGCCGCCAGCGCGGAGGACCTGGATCCCGTAAACAATCCGGATTATGATCCTGACACGTATGTCGACTACATGAAAGTCCTTTTCATCGGCGGCCAGCAGGTTGAAAATGTAACCATCGACGGTACGGAAGTCCCTTGCTCCGTCGTCCGGATCAACGGTCTTGATGCCGATTACTACTACCGTATCAAGGAGACCGGCTGGAGTTGGACCTACGAAGGGGGTGCCGTGACGCCGCTCACCTCGAAGACGCTGACCAACAACCCATTCATTCTCACGAATGAGAAGCAGGTTCCTGCGGTCAAGAACGCAGAAAGCGTCAAGCGGAACGAATTCAATTAAATTTATATTCCTGGCGGAGATCCGTCAGGAAGAAAAAAACTTTACCTATCCAATAAGGATGGCGGCGGGCCTTGTCAGGGGGACAGGCCCGCCGCTTTATTTATGTCCTCGTTCAATGCAGCAGAGGATGGATTGCCGGCAATCGCCTCCTGCATGTATCCTCCACGTTCTCAATGATTTCAAGACATTTTGTCCGGGGTATCCGAATCTCTGTTCCTGCCCTCAGGATGAGAGCGAGGTCCGGATTCCCGTTATAAAACAAGGAAGTGGCATGTTCCCCGTTCGTCCCGGTCGGCGAGTAGGTAATGTCATAGGCCGGAGCCAGGGACCATGTCCCCTCGTTGCACAGGAATGAAAAATTGTTGGCATGGTCATCCTTGTTGACGGCAACGATATTCATGATCATCCGCCGAAACAATTCTTCTACCTGCAAGGGATCCTGGGTCAGATATCCCGTCAGGGCAATAAGATTGGTATAGTCAACATCTTGTCTCCTGAAGTTCGTTTTCAGTAACGCGGCCGCGGTCAGGACATGGACCCTCTCGTTCTGCGGAGTGAGATCGAAGCGCTCGATGGCGAAATACTTGTCCATAACAAGGTCGATCCGCGGGATATCGATCCCACATTCGCCGGCCGTTTTCATGTACAGAAACTCGGTTTTCCCGATGTCGTCAGGGTCATAGACATGACGGAATTTGACCATCCAATGCGACCCATCCCTTCTTTTCATTGTTGTTTTCGGTCGTGCCCCGCCCGAGTTCGCACTGTTGTAATATAGATAGGAAGGATTGCCGGGCTCTTTCTCTGACAAGACTTTAAGGGCCTCTTTTTGCAGCAGATCCAACTCTTCGACCGTTTTCGCATCGCGTTGTTTGCCGATTCCGGGCATCATGGGAAGATACGACAGCGCTCCCATGCCGGATGTTCCTATGATGGAAAGTTTCTGCAGCGGCGTCAGTTCTTTCAGGGACGCGTTCTGTCCCTTCAGCATTCTGTCAAGCAGATACAAGCCGTACCCATCCGGCAAGCTGTTTTCGAAAGCGGCGAAATTACCGTTGAACAGTTCCTTGTCGGCATAGAACAGGCCGCTCTTGAGCGGGAGTTCGGTCGGCGAGAGTGAGAATCCGTTGCTTAGCCAGGACTTGTCATATTCGAAGACACAAGTTCCGGTTGTCGGATCCATTTGGAGCGTTCCGACCATTTCCGTCCTGTAAAGAACAGTGATTTTCTTGATATCGGCAATCATCGTCCGTTTTTTCGTGTACGATTCCGGTTGATTTGTTCAAGTTCTTCGGAAGTGGAGTATTTCGTCTTGCCGAGAATGGACGCCATTTCATCGAAGTAATCGAATTGGATGACGAGTTTGCAAAAGGCTTCAAGAGAAATATTCCCAGTCCTTTCGAAGCGCTCCAGACTGGGAGCCGGAATCTGTGTCAGTTCCGAAAGCGTTTTTCTGCTATATCCCTTTTCGAGCCTTCTGCTTCTGCAATTGGCCGCAAGCCGGTCTAACAGCATTTGTGGATTCCGGGAGTAATTGTCGAGTCGATATTCCATCGTATAATATGTAAAAAGTCTATTTTACCGCTTATTTAAATAATATGTTATGCAAATATAGAAATTATTATCCGCATTTCCAAAACGGACAGCATCCAAAAATGGTTCATCGATGAACCATTTAATATATATTCATTATTGTGTATATATTTTCATTAGCGGAGTATTCAATGCTAAACATTGGAGGGTCGAAAATGAGAAAGACGGGAGATTGAGGAGGATGTTTTCGACAGAAGATCAATTGATTTGCAAACGGTTTGGCGATGACGGTCAAAAGGAATAATTTTTCATCCGAAAGGTACACGAGTACGCGAATCGTGCTGGTGCAGGACGTGACGCTGTCGGTCCTGGCCTCGCTGCTTTCCGTGCTGCTGGTGCGCTGGATTTCCGAGCCGATTCCCGGGTTCACGTCAATCGTGACCCACTGGCTGCTGGCCGCCCTGGCCGGCACCCTCCTCGGCCTGCTCGCCTCCGGCCTGGGCCGGGTCGTCCGCCGCTACCTCTCCTACGGCATCGTCACGAAGGTGGCCGTCGCCATCTTTGTCAAGGAAGCCATCCTGGCCCTGTGCCTGATCTTCCTCGTCAAGTTGCCTTCCGCGGCCCTGTCCGTCACCGCCCTCGTCGTGGATGTCCTCCTGACCTCCGTCGCCCTGGCCTATCCGCGCTTCGCCTCCGCCATCCTGCGCCGTGAGGAGCGTGCCATCAGCGGCCTCTCCGCGAAGCGTAACGCCCTAGTCATGGGCACCGGCAAGGAGTCCGTCGACCTGGCCGACGAAGCCGAGCAGTCCGGCAACTACAGCGTCATGGGATTCATCTCGGATGATCCTGCGATGGCCGGCCGCGTCATCAGCGACCGGATCGTCTATGGCTACCGGACGATGAACGACTTCGAAGCCCTCCAGTGGCGACTCGGCGGCATCGACTGCATCCTTTTCCCGAAGACCGCCGCCTCTTCCGGCGATGCGGATTCCGAGACGCAGCCTACCGCCGTCGCGGACATGCCGAACGACGATGCGATGTCCCTGATCGGCCACGCCTTCAAGCGCGCCTTCGACATCCTCCTCTCCGGCGCCCTGCTGATTGTCTTCTCCCCGCTGATCCTGGTCTGCGCGATTGCGATCAAGCTCGAGGACGGGGATCCGGTCATCTACTCCCAGGAGCGGATCGGCCGCGGCGGCAAGCCGTTCAACATTTTAAAGTTCAGGTCCATGCGCAAGGATGCCGAGTCCCGCGGACCTGCCCTGTATGCCGGCGACGAGGACCCGCGCCTGACGCGGGTCGGCAAGTTCCTCCGGCAGCACCACCTCGACGAACTTCCGCAGCTGTGGAACGTCTTCGTCGGGGACATGTCGTTCAT
>Ga0256405_10012125_pt1 | contig 10778 bp, 11 predicted proteins | sample RumenRJG_02DNA_FD_189096 | JGI IMG/M metagenome (GOLD analysis project Ga0256405, IMG submission 189096) | Bovine rumen microbial communities from Lethbridge, Alberta, Canada - RJG_02 | ecosystem: Host-associated > Mammals > Digestive system > Stomach > Rumen | place: Canada: Alberta... | reverse complement strand
GGACTTTGCTTCCGCTATGAGCTGTTCCATGGGAACGGAACGATAATTACCACGAAGGGATGGAATAATGCAATAAGTACAATGCTTATCACATCCTTCAGCGATCTTCAGGTAATCGTAAACACCACCGGTGGCATTCACACGGCCATATGCTTCATCGGGAAGACCTGTAAGAGGCTTACGGATGTCCGTGAATTCTCCACCACCAGCATTCATAACGGCTGTAACGATCTCATCATAGGAATTCGTTCCAAGGATACCGTCAACTTCGGGTAGATCCTTCTCGATCTCATCACGATAACGCTCTGACATGCAGCCCGCGATCAGAAGTCCCTTGAGATTGCCTTCTTCCTTGTACTTCGCCATTTCAAGAATGGTATCAATACTTTCCTGAAGAGCCGACTCAATGAAACAGCAGGTATTAACGACAATTACATCAGCTTCACTCTCCTCTGATGTAATCTCAATACCTGCCTTCTGAAGTCGATAAAGCATATGCTCTGAGTCGGACAAATTCTTGTCGCAACCCAGAGATACAAAACTTACCTTCATTCTTCAACTGCAGCTTCTTCTGCAGCATCATCCGTAACTTCTTCATCATCGGTAAGAATGGTCAGCTTGCCGCTGTAGAGTTCCTTAACTGCAATGGAAAGAGGCTTCTCATTCTGCATATTATCAAGGAGAGGCTCAGCTCCATCAATGATCTGACGAGCACGTTTAGCAGTTGCACATACAACGCTGTAACGAGAGTTAACTACCGGCTCCTCGCCTTCCTCTACATCGTTGTTGATTACTTCCATAAGTTCCATATAAGAGGGATGAATCATTTTACTTCTCCTTTCGCAAAAAAAGCTAGTTCATTCTGGATTCGATCGATTAGTTGCGTATTACGCATGGTTCTTCCATGCTCACTCTGAATCAATTCGTGAACATAACTTACGGCCTTATCAAGGTCGTCATTAACAATTATATAATCATACTGCTCCATGAGCAGAGATTCTCTGGATGCAATGGCAAGTCTCTGAGCAACCACTTCAGGCTCCTCAGTACCTCTGCCTTCCAAACGTTCCTTAAGGATATTACCGCTTGGAGGTGTTACAAACAAGAGCAAAGCCTGAGGGAAAATCTTACGAATCTGAAGAGCACCCTGTACTTCAATCTCAAGGATAACATCCTTGCCCTCATTGATGAGCTGCTGGACATATTGCTTGGGCGTTCCATAATAATTCTGATTAAAGGAAGCATACTCCAATAGATCATGATTACGAATCATATCTTCGAATTCTTCACGTGTCTTGAAGAAATACTCTCTGCCGTCCTCTTCGCCTTCTCTCTTTCCTCTCGTTGTTGCAGAGATGGAAAGGAAGTAGTCCGTAGGATGTTCTGACAGGAGATGCTTCATAATTGTTCCTTTTCCAGCGCCACTGAAGCCGGAGAGAACAATTACCATTCCCTGATTGTTATCCATATTATCTCCCTTATTCTATATTCTGGATCTGTTCACGGATCTTCTCGATCAGTGTTTTCAGATGAATTCCCAGATTCGCGGTTGCTACATCTGTAGACTTACTCAGAATGGTGTTGGATTCACGATTCAGTTCCTGAGCCAGGAAATCAAGTCTTCTGCCAACCGGTTCTTTGGATGAAAGGCATTTTCTTACTTCTTTTACATGACTCTTCAGGCGAACAAGCTCTTCATCGATACAGATCTTGTCAGCATAGATGGTAACTTCCTGGGCAATTCTTGCTTCATCAAGCTGCTTATCACCAAGAAGGTCCAGCACCTTGGCTTTCAGGTCATCACGATACCTGGTAACAAGTTCTGGTGCTATGGCTTCGATAGCCTGGGTATCCGCTTCAAGTTCATCAAACTTAAGTGCAAGATCATCTGCTAATCGTCTGCCTTCGTCCGCTCTTGCTTCCACAAACATATCAAGAGCCTGTGTCAGTGCCGGCATGAGGTCATTCATCAATTCTTCGGGTGATTCTTCTCTGGATACAGAAGTAACGACATCCGGGAAACATAGAAGAGAACCTGCAGACAGATCATTCTTAATCGAAAAACGCTCTGACAGATAAGCCGAATTTTTTACGTAGAATTCCGCAATGGATTCATCGATATGAAGAGGCGCATCCGCATCTCCATTTCTCTCGACAATCACCGTAAGATCAGTCTTACCTCTGCTAATACGCTCCTGCACTACCCGACGGATTTTCTGATCCAAGGGATAGAATTCCTTGGGAAGTCTTGTGGACAGCTCGAGATATCTGTGATTCACAGAGCGGATCTCAACTGTGATGGTTCTGCCATTTACTGTATTTCTACCACGTCCAAAGCCTGTCATGCTGCAAATCATATATTCTGCCTCCGCAATATGGCACAATAAAGCAGTTAATATTATATGAGTCCTAAGACCTTTCGTCAAATAGCTTTGCTGGTTTCATTCCAATTTGCTTCCATTTTCTCTATAATAGGGAATATTCGAACATTCATTAGTGAATTCATCTCTATGAGACTATATAAAGGAGTAACACTATGGCCCTTGACGGAATGACAATACATGTGCTTACCATGGAATTAAGCGCTTCCATTCTGGATAAGAGAATATCAAAGATCTCCCAGCCGGAACCTGAGCAATTGCTCTTCACCATCAAACAGGCACGCGGTACCATCCGACTTCTCATCTCAGCAAATCCTTCGCTGCCCCTCTGCTATCTTACTTCTGAGAACAAGACAGCACCGGATAAGGCTCCGAATTTCTGTATGCTTCTTCGAAAACATATAGCCAATGCCAGAATTACTGGCATCAGCCAGCCCTCCGGTGAACGCGTAATCTGCATAGAACTCGAGCATCTGGATGAATTAGGCGACCGCCGACAGAAGAAGCTCTATATTGAATTGATGGGGAAACATTCGAATATTATCTTCTGTGACGAAGCGGATAAGATTATCGATTCCATTCGACGTGTCACTGCGGAAGTATCCTCTGTCCGGGAAGTACTTCCAGGAAGAGATTACTTCATTCCCAAACAGGAGGGAAAACTTGATCCATTTACAGTCACGAAAGAAGGATTCTGCCTCGCTATTACCAGAAAACCGATTGCTTTAAAGAAAGCCATCTATGGTAGCCTTACAGGCTTCTCTCCCATTCTTGCTGAAGAATTATGTTACCGTGCTGCAGTGGATTCTGATGCATCAACAGCATCCCTGAAAGAAAAACACTTAGAAGCCCTCTATAGCGCCTTTTGCTCTATCATGGAGGAAATCAATGCGGGCGGTCATCCTAGCATAGTTTACGAGCCGGGAAGTGAACAGCCCATAGAATATGGTCCTGTAAAATACACCCTTTATCCGGACAAGAAGCTTGTCTCCCTCGATTCTATGTCTCAGGTCCTTCTGACCTACTATCGTCAGAAAGAAATCTTTACAGCAATGCACCAGAGATCTACCGATCTTCGTAAGATCGTGCAGACCCTGATCTCAAGAAATGCAAAGAAGTTAGATCTACAGGAAAAGCAGTTAAAGGACACCGAGAAGATGGAGAAATACCGTCTCTATGGAGAATTGCTGCAAGCTTACGGGTATTCCATTCCGGAAGGAAGCAAGAAGGTAAAAGTTTTTAATTACTACACGAACGAGGAGATTGAGATTCCTCTCGATGATACGATCCCTGCAATCAAGAACGCCGAAAAATTCTTCGATAGATATCAGAAGCTCAAGCGTACCAAAGAAGAATTAACCGGTTTTGTAGAAGAAACAAGATCCGTTCTTGATCATCTTCTCTCCATCCGTACCTCACTTGATATGGCAGAAAACACTGCAGATCTCGATGGAATCCGTCTGGAGATGGAAGAAACCGGATTCATTCATAAGAAATCCAAAACGTTAAAGAAAAGGGAAGAAAAGTCTCGTCCTCTTCACTTCATAACAGAGAACGGATTTGACATTCTGGTCGGAAAGAATAATTACCAGAATGACCAGCTGACCTTTCATACCGCAAACGGCGACGATATCTGGTTTCATGCCAAGAAGATGCCCGGTTCCCATGTCATCTTAAAGAAAGATGGCAAAGAGATTCCAGACGAGGAATATGAGATTGCGGCTGAAGTTGCCGGTTACTATTCTTCCGGCCGGGATAATGACAAACTAGAAATCGATTATGTGGAAGATAAACAGGTTAAAAAGCCCAAAGGAAGCGCTCCTGGATATGTTGTCTACTACACCAATTATTCCATCACGATTCATCCAACACTTCTTAGAGTGAAGGAAATCAAAGAATAAAATAATTCCCCTTTTCCGTTTTCATTTACGGAAAGGGGAATTGATTATTTACGGAATTTCAAGTTATCAGAGTCTATATTTACAGATTCGTATAAATCTCACTTAAACCATTCTCAGCAAGACGTCTAAGGCCTGCATTTTCTTCAAGGATAAGATCCGGATCCTGGTCTAAGACCCTGTTTGCATCCTCAGAAGCTGCATTCATCACTTCATGATCGGTATAGAGATCAGCGAAAATGAAAGGCAGATCTCCACTCTGGCGAACACCACTCACATCACCGGGTCCTCTCATCTCGAGGTCGCGCTCAGCGATGTCAAAACCACTGTTATGATCTTTTATTACATTCAGTCTCTCCTTCGATCGATCGTTAGAAGAAGAATTGACTAAGATACAATAGCTCTGATCTTGGCCTCTTCCAACTCTGCCTCTTAACTGGTGAAGCTGAGAGAGACCAAATCGATCAGCATTCTCAATCATTATTACGGTTGCATTCGGAACATTCACTCCAACTTCAACAACCGTCGTAGACACAAGGACCTGAATCTTACCTGCGGCGAAATCTTCCATGACCCTGTTCTTCTCATCTGCTTTCATTCTTCCATGAAGTGAAGCGATTGACATCGTACCCTTACTTACCTTGCGGAAGTTTTCAGCATAGTCCGTTACATTCTCTCCAGCAGAATTCTCACTTTCTTCAACCAAAGGACAGATAATATAGGCCTGATGTCCTGCCATAACCTCTTTATAGATAAATCTCCAGCCACTTTTCCTGTCTTTTTCTTCCAGAACAGCAGTCTTAATTTCCAGTCTCGTCGAAGGTACATCTCGAATGACAGATACCTTCATTCCCTGATAGAGAATCAGAGCAAGCGTTCTAGGAATGGGTGTCGCACTCATAACCAGAGAGAAGGGATGCTGTCCTTTCTCTGCAAAACTCATTCTCTGCTTTACACCAAAGCGATGCTGTTCATCTGTAACGACCAGTCCCAGATTCTGGTATTCCACTGCATCCTGAATCAAAGCATGCGTTCCGATAATAAACTTTGCATCACCGGAAGCAATTGCAGCATTAATACTTTTTCTTTCTTTTGCAGTGACAGATCCGGTAAGAAGAACTGCCTGGAAGGGAAGACTATATTTTTCGATAAGATTCAAAATGGTTGAAAGATGCTGACTTGCAAGGACTTCAGTGGGTGCCATAAGTGCAGCCTGATAACCATTCTCAGCCATAGCAAGCATACAAAGGAAAGCAAGAATCGTTTTACCAGAACCTACATCTCCTTGAATCAGGCGTTCAGATACATGTTCTTCATGAAAATCCCTAAGGACATCACGAAGAGCGGATTCCTGGCCATCGGTTAAGGCAAACGGCAGGTTTTCCTTAACTTGATTCATAAGATTGGTTTTCTCAATCTGAAATTGGTTCTTGTATTTTGCTTCCTGTCTCTGATGCAGAGTCTGACCCAGGAAGAAGGCTAAGAATTCTTCATAGGTAAATCTTCTGCAAGCCTTCTTTAAATCTTCTTCTGATTCCGGGAAATGAATGCTGCGGAAAGCGGCCGAACGGTCTGGTAAGTGGCGATCGTTCTTTATTTCCGAAGGAAGATTGTCACTAACCGGAAGGCATAGGTTCAGAGCCTCTTTGCAAACCTTCGATACGGTCTTATTAGAAAGGCCTTTGGTCAGACTGTAGATGGGCTGGGGAGTTTTCGTAAGACGAACATATGCTGTCGGTTCAAAGAGCTTGGGCTGTTCGATTCGAAAACCGGTTCCCTTCTTATTTAGTCTGCCATAGAGAACATAAGGCATATGGGTCTGTATGGAATTTGCAAGATAAGGCATACGGAACCAGACAGCTTCCAGCTCTACATCATGGCCGGTAAACTTGGCAGAGGTCACACTTAAGCCTCTGAAATGGCGACTCAGGGGCTTGGTGAAGAAGATGCCTTCGATGGCAATATATTCTCCTGTCTTATCTTCTAATTCTGTGGTCGGCAAAGGATAACGTTCATAATTTCGAGGAAAATAAGAGAGTATATCCCCTAAGGTATATACTCCCATATTTTGAAATAACTGTTCAGTTTTCTTGCCGACTCCTTTTACTCTGGTGAGAGCTTCGGATTCGTACATAATTACTCCACGCTAAATACGTAATAGTATACGGGCTGGCCACCCTTTTCAAGTTCTACTTCGAGATCCGGATACTTGCTACGGATAACTTCTGCCATCTTATCTGCATCTTCATCAGTAATGTCTTCACCTGCATAGATACTTACAAGAGCGGATTCTTCATCAACCATCTTCTCGAGCATCTCGAGGAATACGTTCTCGATGTTGGTTCCGACACTAAGAAGTCCGGAATCACCGATACCCATCAGGTCATTGATATGGATCTCGTGATCATCGATTACGGTATCACGAACGGCGAAGGTAATCTCACCGGTCTTAACATTCTGAATCTCTTCATTCATGTGCTCTGCATTCTCTTCAGCAGACTGGTCAGGAATGAAGTTAATAAGCGCTGTAATACCCTGAGGAACACTCTTGGTAGGGATAACGATCAGCTTCTTGTCTTCACAGATATGTACAGCCTGATTTGCAGCCAGAATAATATTCTTGTTATTGGGAAGAATGAAAACAGTGTCTGCATTCACTTTCTCAACAGCATTGAGAATATCATCGGTAGAAGGATTCATGGTCTGTCCACCAGAGATAACATAATCCGCACCAATGCCGCGGAAAATCTCTGCAAGGCCATCACCTGCACATACAGTAACAAAGCCCATTGCCTTACGCTCAGATGTTTCTACGGGTGCTTCTTCAGAAACAGGAGCAGACTCTTCAAGCGGAGCATCTTCCCTCTTCTCTGCAACATTGGTATTTATCACAATGTCATATACAGTTCCAAGTCCGCAAGCCTTCGTAAGAACTTCACCGGGAGCATTGGTATTCATTGAAGTAGAGATGGAATCACTCTTCATCTCATTCTTTACCTGATCACCAACAGCGACAAGATAGTTCATATAATCCTGTCTTCTCTTATCTGTTGCAGGCTTCGTAATATTTAGACGGAAGGACATGCTATAAGCATAAGAATTCTTCTTGGGTGCTTCTTCCTCTTCTGCTTCTTCCTGGGAAGCAGAGGAGATCGTGAGGTCGAAAGTCTTCGCACCGGTAATATAGTCATAACCGCCACGAATGACTTCGAGAAGACCTGCTCCACCGGAATCAACAACACCTGCCTGTTTTAATACAGGAAGCATCTCAGGGGTCTGCTGAAGAACAGCATCTGCCTCATCCACAACTGCTTTGATAAAGACAAGAACATCATCTGTCTCATTTAGCATCTCAAGAGCCTTATCTGCGGCTCTTCTTGCTACGGTAAGGATTGTGCCTTCCTTCGGCTTCATAACAGCCTTATATGCGGTCTCAGCGGCACGATCACAAGCTTCTGCAAGAACAGGAACGGTAAGTTCGCTCTCAACCTTAATTACCTTTGTAAAACCACGGAATAACTGGGAAAGGATAACACCTGAGTTACCACGAGCGCCACGCAGAGAACCGGAAGACATTGCTTTTGCAAGATCTTTCATCTCGGGGGTATTGCCAAGATCAGCGACTGCTTTTGCAGCAGACATAATGGTCATTGTCATATTGGTACCGGTATCACCATCAGGTACAGGGAAGACGTTTAATTCATTGATCTTGTCTTTCTGTTCTTCAAGTGCTTTCGCGCCGGCAATGAACATGCAGGACAGCTGTTCTGCATTAATGCTCTTAATTTCTTCCACGGGTTCCTCCTTAGTCGATGACACGTACGCCTTCGACGTGAATGTGAATGTTCTTAACGGTAAGTCCAGTGTATTCTTCTACCTTGTATCGAACAGTTTCAACAAGGTTATCGCATACGGTTTTAATAGATACACCATTTGCAACAATAATATGGAAATCAAGAGTAATTCCATTATCCTGATCCATTTCTACACTGATACCGTGAGAAAGATAATCTTTCTTCAATAATTTGACAAGTCCGTCTTTGACATTGACGGCAGCCATTCCAACAATACCGAAGCATTCTACAGCTACGGATCCGGCATATGTCGCGATGACATCTTCGTCAATCAGGACCTTGCCGAGTTTAGTTTCCATTTCACCCTGCATTGTATGACCTCCGTTGATTTGCTAAATAATCTTTTACCATTATAATGGTTTTAATTCGAAAAACAAACCGCTAATTTTTACAGAAATGCTTGCAATTTGATTTTAGCTTTGATAGTATATCTTTTGTTGTGACCGAATAATAATTTTTGGAAGTCCTTCAATCTAGTCGAGGAGGTGTTAATCATGGCAAAGTGTGCAGTATGTGGAAAAGGATCTCACTTCGGAATCAAAGTGAGCCATTCTCATAGAAGATCTAACAAAATGTGGAAATCAAACGTTAAGTCTGTTAAGTGTTTAGTAAACGGCACCCCGAAGAGACTTTATGTGTGTACTTCCTGCATTCGTTCCGGTAACGTTGAGCGTGCCTGATACGAAATAGAGAGACTGCCCGATGGGCAGTCTTTTTTTACACTAAACAAGCCGCGCACTCTCTCGTGCGCGGCTTTGTGTTTCGTCATCAGAATTATAGACACTTATCTCTTAGGGAATTAGTTATCCTTCTTAGTAGTGAACTTATTTACAATGCCAGGTACCATGTCAATCAGCTTATCTACGCCAGTCTGACTGTCCACACGTACAAGGCGGGCATCCTCCCCATTGATCACGATAACTGCGTTGGGACTCATCTTACCGCCAAGACCACCACCACCATTATTATTGTTGTCTCCGGCAAATACGCCGGCGCCAACGCCAAAGGAAACATTCACCAGAGGAAGAATGATGATATCACCAATCTTAATCGGCTCACCAACTACGGTTTTCGAAGAAAGAAAGGACTCGAGTCCGTTGAGAAGAGAATCTACAGTTGTTTTAAAATCTTCACGTTCTGACATTTTATTTACCTCCCAAATCAAGTAAACAATTCTTTAATATCTTTGTCTCCAAGTAAAGGAATTACCCCTATTAGAACCTTACATAAAATTATATGACCACGAACTTTCATCTGTCCACGGAAATATGCCTCATCCGTCTGAAAATCCGGCTGAATACTAACCTGCTGATCATAGATGACCGGAAGCATAGATAAGAATCCAAGGAGCAATCCTGTTTTGTCAGGTTCGCTTAGACCAAAGCTTATCCTGGTCTGATAGAAATGTAAAGCAAGCCCTTTTACAATGCCTTTGATCGCACGAAGCAGCTTTTTTATACCTCGCTTGCCTCTATTTGACATGACATAGTCAATTTTCGTCAGTATTTTATCTCTTCGGGACTTACTACTCTTTCCTTTCAGCTTCTCTTCTTCGGCTTCCTTATGCTTGGACTTTTTCCTGGTCTTTTTCTCTTTTACCTTCTCTTCATTGGATTCCTCAGAGAAGTTCTTCCGAAAGACAGGAATCATTCCCCAAAAAATGCTTACCTTTAAGAAACGAATCTTCTTCGTTAGTACAAATCTTAACTGAATAAAGTGAAGGAAACTCTTAATATATAAATCGCCTTCCACATCTTCATAAGACATGAAGGATAACATCAGACCAAAGGGACTAAATAAGAGATATAGTATGAGACATAAAAAGATCAATAGAAGAATCAGAAGAATCTTCAGAATCAAAAGAAGAACTGTCATATACTAAGCTCCTCTCCGGAATTTTGAATCGCATATTCCTTTAATTCTCCAGGTTGACTGGTTTTCATGGTGAAATAGGTAAGACCAAGCACCATCTCATCCATCTCACTTCGATCGTTCGAAATTCCAATGATTGTCTCCTCATCATAGTAGGCTCTACGTTTACGAAGCTCAAATGATGTAATGATCTCAAGCTGTTCAGAGATTGAAGGGGATGTCAGAAGATAATATACTTCTACCGGCTCTTGCGCCTCTTCTTCCTTGGACAAGATGCTATGCATCGTTTCTTTTGCCCGGGTCATACCAGTTCTAAAAAAAACACGGACTCGCTCAAAGAATCCCCGGATTGCCTGATGAAGGATTCCGGAAGGATCATCCGAAACAGGCTCTTGATTCCTTAGACTTGAAATCTCGGCTCGAACCTGATCCAATGTTAAGTTTTCGCCAATTAGAAATCGATCAAAGTATCTCATAGAGTCTGTTTCTTCGCCTACTTGTAATATGCATTCAAAAACTGATGAACGACAGGCATGGATTTCGGGTCTTTATTCGAAGATGTTCCTTCTACAATACATGCGAAGGCTGCTTTCTTACCGTCCTTTTCGGAGAATCCGACAAACCAGGAATGAGAATCGCCGTTATCATTGAATTCAGCGGTACCCGTTTTTCCGTATACGTCACAGTTATCGAGATTGATGGCCTTTCCGGTTCCATTCGTTACAACGTAACGCATCATCTCCGTCAGCGTCTCTGCCTCATTCGTGGTCATT
>Ga0256405_10012121_pt1 | contig 10780 bp, 8 predicted proteins | sample RumenRJG_02DNA_FD_189096 | JGI IMG/M metagenome (GOLD analysis project Ga0256405, IMG submission 189096) | Bovine rumen microbial communities from Lethbridge, Alberta, Canada - RJG_02 | ecosystem: Host-associated > Mammals > Digestive system > Stomach > Rumen | place: Canada: Alberta | collected... | reverse complement strand
TATTTTTCTGTATAAGTCTTAAATTTTTCTTCAAGTGCTGTAATACGAGGGTCTTCTGCAACATTTTCCTTAAGAGAACTCAGCTTTTGGATAGTAGCCTCCATTTTTTCTGAAAAACTGTTAGAAGTTGAGCTTATTATGTCACGAAGTGAAGTAAACGGTATGTCTTCAAGCTGTTTTTCGAGTTCGTTTCTGAAATTGTAGAAGTTTTCAAGCTGTTTACGGAAGTTAATTGTAGTAATTATAGTGTAAACAAGGTCTATGCATGACACCACAATAAGCACATGCAGCAATATCACACCTGTTTTATATGGTATTGCATCAATCAACTTCATAGCAAGTGGTTCTAATGTGTCAAATAAAAGGAGTGACAGAAATCCCCAAAATAGTGAAGGGATAAGTGCTATTCGCCCATTAAGATTGTAGGGGTCTTTTGTGTAGTCCCACCATTTTGCATGAAATATTTTTTCAAGAAGATATGAAGTTATGTATTCAAGAATAGTAGCGACAAGCATTCCCGCTGCATAAAGCAGGGAAGGAATGTGTGATACAGGGCGCAGTATAAGGTATACAAGTGTTGCGCCTGTTCCATATAGCGGGAGCATTGGACCGACAAGAAAGCCTCTGTTCACCGGTTTGCCTGTACGAATTGAGACAAATGTACTTTCGTATATCCAGCCGCATATACTGAATATAAAGAAATTCATAAGTATAAAGTAATAAGATACACCAAATATCATAAATAACCTCTCTTATTGTATTTTTTGAGTAAAAACGGTATGTAATGTATAATATCATTAGATATTGTTATGGTCAATGTTAACGGGTCAGGAATAAATTTTGCTGTATGTTTTTTGATATATAAAATGTATAATAGTCGCAAAAAATATGATAATATGGTGGTAACAGTTCAGCCTTTCATTACATCAATTCATAAACCTGCCAGCTACCGCTGTCAGTCGCTGCTACGCAGCTTTTGTTTATTTCATTTCAGAAATGAAAGGCTATTCCACCATAAAAATATAATAAGCAATACAATGAGCAAGCTCAAATATTGCCTATTATATTTTTATAGCTGAACTGTTACAAATGGTGAATATTTTATTTGCTGGTCACTTTACAACAAAAAAAATATATGATATAGTATTGAACATAAAGCGGAGAAGAGGAATAGTATCTGTGGAATGGAATTCAGAAAGCTGTTGGTTGATGAGAAACAGTTGAAGTGAAGCAGTGAACTCGCCTTGGAGCTGCCAGTTGAAATGTTTAGTAGACTTGGACGCAGTCCCAGCGTTAGAGGGGAAAGGTATTGAAGCAGTAGTTGATGTACCTGTGAGAGCATGATTTTTTCATGAATAAGAGTGGTACCGCGCGAGTTTATTCTCACGTCTCTATAATTTATAGAGGCGTGTTTTTTTGCTTACTTTATTGCAAGCTTTGCGATGGCGTACACCACTTTTTCAGGTATAGATTTAAAAGAAAGAGAGGCAAGTTATGAAAGGTTTTGAAAAGTATCAGAAAAGTTATTTTATGCCACCTGTGGAATGTTATGACTGGGTGAAGAAGGATTCAATTGAGGAAGCACCTGTATGGTGCAGCGTAGATTTACGTGATGGCAATCAGGCCCTTATTGAGCCAATGAGTCTTGAGCAGAAAGTTGAATTTTTCAAGATGCTTGTTAAGATTGGTTTTAAGGAGATCGAGGTAGGTTTCCCTGCCGCTTCTGAAACTGAATTTAATTTCCTTCGTACACTTATTGATAGAAAGCTCATTCCAGATGATGTAACTGTTCAGGTACTTACACAGGCTCGTGAGCATATTATCCGTAAGACATTTGAAGCTGTAGATGGAGCACCAAATGCAGTCGTGCATGTATATAATTCTACATCAGTAGCACAGAGAGAGCAGGTATTCCGCAAGTCGAAAGAAGAAATTAAGAAAATTGCAGTAGACGGTGCCAAACTTCTTAAGGAACTTGCCGCAGAAGTTAAAGGCAATATCCGGTTTGAATACAGCCCTGAAAGCTTCCATGGTACAGAGGTTGATTATGCAGTAGAGGTTTGTAATGCAGTTCTTGATGTATGGCAGCCAACAGCTGATGCAAAGGCAATCATTAATTTACCATCTACAGTAGAAAATGCTATGCCACATGTATTTGCAAGTCAGGTTGAATATGTAAGCAAGAATCTTAAATATCGTGATAATGTTGTTCTTTCACTTCATCCACACAATGACAGGGGTACAGGTGTTGCTACAGCAGAACTTGGTGTTCTTGCCGGTGCTGACAGAATAGAGGGAACATTATTTGGCAATGGTGAAAGAACAGGTAATCTTGATATAGTAACTATGGCAATGAATCTTCATTCACATGGTGTGGATTCAAAACTTGATTTCAGCAATATGCAGGAAATAGTTGATACATATGAAAAACTTACACAGATGCAGGTATCTATGAGACAGCCATATGCAGGCGAACTTGTATTTACAGCATTCTCAGGTTCACATCAGGATGCTATATCAAAGGGGATGGCTTACAGAGAAGCCGGTCATGATAAGTTCTGGACAGTTCCATATCTTCCAATTGATCCGAAGGATGTCGGAAGAACATATGATTCAGATGTTATCCGTATCAATAGCCAGTCAGGTAAGGGTGGAGTTGCTTACGTTCTTAAACAGAACTTTGGCCTTATAATTCCTGACAAGATGCGTGAAGAGGTTGGATATCTTATGAAAGGTGTGTCTGACCATGAACATGCCGAACTTGATCCTAAAGAAATGCTTGAAATATTCCGCAAAAATTACAGACCAAAGGATAAGAAGTTCGATATACCGGAGTGTCACTTCAGACAGGAAAATGGCGGTATAGTTGCTATAGTTACTATTGCAGAGGGTGACAAGAAGACAGTTGTAGAAGCACAGGGCAATGGTCGCCTTAATGCAGTAAGTAAAGCAGTACGCAAGCATTTTGATATCGTATATCATGTTGCAGAATATGAAGAGCATTCATTATCAAGAAATTCAAGTGCACAGGCTATGTGTTATGTAGGAATTACAGATGAGAATGATAAGCTTACATGGGGTGCCGGAACAAATGAAGATATCATTCAGGCGTCTATTGAAGCTCTTGTAAATGCAGTAAATAAATTTATGAATAAATAAGTTGGATTTTGTTTATTTCATTTCTGAAATAAAAGGCTGTTCCAACATAAAAAGATAATCAACAATACAATGAGTAAGCTCAGGTGTTGTTGATTATTTTTTTGGCTGAACTGTTATGTTTTGGGATACTTTATTTGAACAACCGGTTGCAATGTGTGAAAAAATGTGTTATTCTATATGCAGATAAGAGAAACATTTCCAAGACTATTTGGAAATATGCACGAATTTTAAGTGGAGGTAGATTATGAGCGATATCAATGTACTTATTAGACAGTTGGTTAATTATGGAATAAACAGGGAACTTGTAGCTAAAGAGGATGAGATATATACAATAAACCGTATTCTTGAGGTACTTAAGATTGATGAATACAATGAGCCGGAGAATGTAGATGCTGATACAGAACTTGAAGAAATATTATCAGGCTTGCTTGATTTTGCATATGACAATGGTGTCATGGAAGAAAACAGTGTTGCTTACAGAGATCTTATGGACACTAAGATTATGGGATGTCTTGTTCCTGCACCAAGTGTTGTCATATCTAAATTCAATGAATTATATAAGGAATCACCTGAAAAGGCAACAGAATTTTATTATAATTTCAGCAGAGACACTGATTACATAAGAAGATATCGTATAGCAAAGGATATGAAGTGGACTGCTGACACAGAATATGGGACACTTGATATTACGATCAACCTTTCAAAACCTGAGAAAGATCCAAAGGCTATTGCAGCAGCAAAGAATGCAAAACAGAGCGCATATCCAAAATGTCAGCTTTGTATGGAAAATGAGGGTTATGCAGGACGTCTTAATCATCCCGCAAGACAGACACACCGTATCATACCTGTTACAATAGATGGTACAAAATGGGGATTCCAGTATTCACCATATGTATACTACAATGAGCACTGCATAGTATTTAATTCACAGCATACACCTATGAAGATTGATGAGTCAGCATTCCGTAAACTTTTTGACTTTGTTAAGCAGTTTCCTCACTACTTTGTGGGTTCCAATGCCGATCTTCCTATAGTTGGCGGTTCAATTCTTTCACATGAGCATTTTCAGGGTGGTCATTATGAATTTGCCATGGCACGCGCAGGTATCAAGAAAGAGATTACCATAAAAGGTTACGAAGATGTTGAAGCCGGTATTGTAAACTGGCCTATGTCAGTAATCCGTATAAAGGATAAGGACAGCGACAAGCTTGTTAAACTCGGTGCACATATTCTTGAAAACTGGAGAAAATATACAGATGAAGCTTCATTTATCTTTGCCGAGACAGATGGTGAGCCACACAATACTATCACTCCTATAGCACGTAAACGTGATGGTAAATATGAGTTTGATCTTGTTCTTCGTAACAATATTACTACAGAAGAGCATCCGCTTGGAGTATATCATCCACACAAAGAGCTTCATCATATCAAGAAGGAAAATATCGGTCTTATCGAGGTTATGGGACTTGCTGTACTTCCTGCAAGACTCAAGAATGAAATGAAGAGACTTGGTGAGTTTATCGTTGAAGGAAAAGATATAAGAAGCGACGAAGAACTTGAAAAACACGCCGACTGGGTAGATGAATTTAAGACAAAATATGACGATATAAATGCAGACAATGTAGATAAAATCCTTCAGGACGAAATCGGTATAGTATTTAAGAAGGTTCTTGAACATGCCGGTGTTTATAAGAACGACGAAGACGGAATGAATGGATTTATGAGATTTGTAGAAAGCCTCTAATCGATTTTGACACTTGCAGTCAAAGCTATAAGCGTTTAGTATATATGTAAAAAGAATTATGCTGATTATTACATATATAGATTGGAGCAGACTATGGATAAATGGACAGAACTGGCAATGCGTGTTCAGAGTATAGCACAGGCTGGACTTGCGTATGGTGAAAATGAATATGACAGGGAACGTTATCAGGAACTCAGAGATATCTCGGCTGAAATGCTTGCATTTGCAACAGAAACGCCTGTAAAAGAAGTTAAAAAATATTTCTGCAGTGAGAATGGATATCAGACGCCGAAGATTGATACAAGAGCAGCTATATTCAGTGATGGAAAGATACTGCTTGTTCATGAAAAAAACGGAACATGGTCATTGCCGGGCGGATGGTGTGACGTTGACCAGTCTGTTGGCTCCAATGCAGTAAAAGAAACAAAAGAAGAAACGGGACTTGATGTATATGCTGAAAGGCTCATTGCAGTTCAGGACTGGCGTAAGCATAATGTCTGCAATCTGCCATATGGTGTAATAAAAATATTTGTTTTATGTAATGTTACAGGTGGGGAATTTGTCGAAAATATCGAAACTACAGAAATCAGGTATTTTGATAGAAATGAGATTCCGGATGAGATTGCACCTGAGAAAGCAACTTTGGAGCAGATCAATATGTGCTTTGACGCTTATATGGAAGAAAACTGGAAGGTAATTTTTGATTAGAGCGTGTAAGAAATAAAAGGCTGAACTGTTACTAGTACATCGAATAATAAGTAATCAGCCATATGACTTGCCTGATTTTCCATCTGCGGCGTTGTCGTCAATCGACGTAGCCACCGCTACGCCTCATTCCTCCGCCTTGCAGATGAAAATTCATTCTGCGTCATATAGCCAGAAACTTATTATTCGATGTACTAGAGAGTGACAGTTGTTCAGATTCAATTTCGCTGTCCTATATCAAGTTAATACAGCCTATTTGCAGATTTACCGAAACAGTTCAGCCATTCATTTCTTACATTCATAAACCTGTCAGCTACGCTGTCAGTCGCTGCTACGCAGCTTTTGTTTATCTCATTTCAGAAATGAAAGGCTATTCTACTATAAAAATATAATAAGCAATACAATGAGCAAGCTCAAATATTGCCTATTATATTTTTATAGCTGAACTGTTACGATTTACCGAAAAATAAAACGCCACAGAATTTAACGATTTTATCGTATTTTCTGTGGCGTTTGCTAAATGATTCTTAAAAATGCCACCATATCATTGTCTAAAACGAATTTCCTATATTTATTCCATAAAAAGAGACGCTCTCGCTCGGTTGTCTTACGTAGCGGTACATAATTCTGTAAAATACACAGAATAAGTACCGACGAAGACAAACGCTCTTTCTATTGGAATAAATATAGAGAAATTCTTGGCAAATATTGGTAAGTGCATATGCAAAATCAAAAATATAATTAGGAATTAAAAAGGATTCATAAGGCATTTTGCATAGATGCTTAACAGCATAAAATGATATAAGACAGCGAAATTTATTCATATAACATATATTGCCTATTAATATTTAATGTGTTAGATTTATTGTAAATATGTTAGATTGTTTATGACATATACAATAATAATAGCAAATATGGGAGGAAATTTGAAAATGAAAAAGATAAAACAAATCAAAACGCCTGTTTTTTTGTTGGCGGTTTTATTGGTTCTTAACTGTGTATTTATGGTCTCACAAAATGCTCAGGCAGCAGCAAGATTAAATCATACATCGGCTGTATTGTGGACAGGAGATTCACTTCAACTTAGTATTCAGAACAATAATAAGAAAGTAAAATGGTCTTCAAATAAAGTTTCGGTTGCAACAGTTAGCTCCAAAGGAAAAGTTAAAGCTAAAAATTCGGGAAAGGCTGTAATTACAGCAAAGACTGGTGGAAAAGAATATAATTGTAAAATTACTGTTAAAAAAACAGAAATAAGCTCAAAAAATATTACACTTGTTTATGGAAACAATGCAAAACTGACATTAAAAAATCCAAAAAGCAGAGTCGCATGGTTTTCAAGTAATAAAAAAATTGTCTTTGCTGATGGAAAAAATGTATATGCAAGGTCAGTTGGAGAGGCAGTAATAACTGCTAAATGTAGTGGCAAGTCATATGTCTGCAACATAAATGTTACATCTGGTGAGACAGATAAAATTGTAGAAAATGGAAAATATACAAGTAAAGAAAAAGTTGCATCATATATTCATGAATATAATAAACTGCCAGATAATTTTATAACTAAGAAGGAGGCTAAATTATTAGGTTGGAATGGAGGCTCTCTTTTAAATTATGCATCGGATAAATGTATTGGCGGAGATATTTATTCTAATTATGAGAAATCGTTACCAGTAAAATATGGCAGGGTTTATTATGAATGTGATATAAATACTTTAGGAGCGTTAGAGAGAGGTGCTGAAAGGATTATATATTCAAATGATGGATTGATTTTTTATACTGCTGATCATTATGCTACGTTTGAAAAATTATATTAATGAGGCTGATAGTTTGAAAGAAAGTAAAGTTTATTCTTTTTGAATTAAATTAATTTACGATAAGCTGGAGGTTAAGAATGAATGTAACTTTGGATTTTAAAAATATAAAAAATAAAAGTGATCTGCATAAATATTTAAAGAAACAATTAGAATTGCCGGAATATTACGGAAATAATCTTGATGCACTACATGATTGTATTGATAATACAGGAGAATCATTGTCAATAAAAATTCTTAATTTTGATTCTTTGAAGAAAAATGTTGGAGAGTATGCGGATGTACTTCTCCATGTCTTTGAAGATGCTGAAGATGTAATAATTTCTTATTAAAAATATTTTGTAAAGAGAGCCGTCCCTGGGTAAAAATCTTATATCATTTATGCGTTTTACGTATAAAAAAGCATACAGTGAAATTTATTCGTTAAATTGCTGTCTTGAAATTAAATCTATAAGATGATAATATAAATATATCAATGTACTGAAACAGAGGGTTCGTCCCGATGCAAAGGCATGAAACGTGATAAATATAAAGGTTGCTTATTATGATATATCATAGGTGAAAAGTGGCTGTAAAAGCAGTTCCAAACTATTTTAGGTATTAAGAGTAGTTTGGAGCTGTTATTGTGTAGAAAACGTCTCATGTCTGAGGCGTTTTTTTAATGTATAGGAAAATGCTCGTAACATAGTGTGATGCCAACAAGAATTGCTTTAGCAATTCTTGCAGAGGCAATGCGCTGGCATTGCCTTTTTTATTGGATAGGAAATTTTATGGAGAATAGTGTGAAAAATCCATATATGAAAGGTTTTTCACATATGAAAGATTTTTCATATACGAGATTTGTGTCTGCGCAAACTTGACACAAACTCGGTATGCGCAAAAAACGTGAGCAGAATTGAGGATTATTATGGAAAAACGTATAGCTATACTCGGTATTATAATTGAAGATACAGAAAGTGTGTCACTTGTCAATGAACTGCTTCATGAATACAGGGAACATATTATAGGGCGTATGGGGATGCCGTACAAAGAAAAAGAGATATCTGTAATAAGTGTCGTTATGGATGCGACCAATGATGTGATAAGTGCATTGTCAGGAAAACTTGGAATGCTTAAAGGTGTAAATGCCAAAGCTGTTTATTCAAAGAAATAATAAATTAATGGAGGAAATAAATATGGGTTACAATCCAAAGTCGATGAAGGCAGAAGAATTTATCAACGATCAGGAAATACTTGATTGTCTTGAGTATGCGAAGAAGAATAAGGACAATATGTCACTTATACGTGAGATACTTGATAAGGCAAAGAAAGCAAAGGGAATTTCACATAAAGAAGCTGCCGTTCTTTTAGAGTGTGATATACCAGAAGTAAATGAGGAAATCAATAAGCTTGCCATGGAGATTAAGGAAAAATTTTATGGTAAGAGAATTGTTATGTTTGCACCTCTTTATCTTTCAAATTATTGTGTAAATGGTTGTACATACTGTCCATATCATCACAAGAATAAGCACATAGTTCGTAAAAAGCTTACTCAGGATGAGATTCGCAAAGAGGTAATAGCTCTTCAGGATATGGGTCACAAACGTCTTGCAATAGAATCAGGCGAAGATCCTGTGAACAATCCATTGGAATACATTCTTGAAAGTATCAACACAATATACAGTATCAAGCATAAGAATGGTGCAATCCGCCGTGTAAATGTAAATATTGCTGCTACAACTGTAGAAAACTACACAAAACTTAAAGATGCCGGAATAGGTACATATATTCTTTTTCAGGAAACATACAATAAAAAGGCATATGAAGAACTTCATCCAACAGGACCTAAGCATGATTATGCATATCATACAGAAGCTATGGACCGTGCAATGCAGGGTGGTATCGATGATGTAGGAATCGGTGTACTTTTTGGTCTTGAAATGTATCGTTATGAACTTGTTGGTATACTTATGCATGCAGAACATCTTGAGGCTGTACATGGTGTAGGACCTCATACAATAAGCGTTCCAAGAGTCTGTCCGGCAGATGATATTGATACAGATGATTTCTCCAATGCAGTACCTGATGAGATATTTGAAAAGATTGTTGCGGTTATCCGTATAGCAGTTCCATATACAGGAATGATCATATCTACAAGAGAGTCACAAAAGACAAGAGAGAAGGTTCTTCACCTCGGTATATCACAGATAAGTGGTGGTTCACGTACAAGTGTAGGTGGATATGTTGAGCCTGTAAGAGATGACAGTTCAGCACAGTTTGATGTAAGTGATACACGTACTCTTGACGAGGTTGTAAACTGGCTTATCGACATGGGTTATATACCAAGTTTCTGTACAGCATGTTATCGTGCAGGACGTACAGGAGACAGATTCATGTCACTTCTTAAGAGTGGCCAGATAGTAAATTGCTGCCAGCCAAATGCACTTATGACACTTAAGGAATATCTTGAAGATTATGCTTCACCTGATACAAAGGCAAAAGGAGAGGCACTTATCGCAAAAGAGATATTGAAGGTGCCTAATGAAAATGTCCGTAAGAAAGCTATGGAATATCTTTCAGAGCTTAAAGATGGAAAGAGAGACTTCCGTTTCTAATTTTATACTTACTAAGATTAAGGTATCAAACATTTCAAATTCCGCATATTTGCAAGCAAATCTGCTGTTTGTCGGTGTTTGGCGTGTCTAAGCCACCAGTTAGTAATAACCAATATATATTGCAAAAAAGAACCCTCATCGTATCAATTCCGGTGAGGGTTCTTAATATATGTCACGATAGAATGATTTGATAGAAACAAATATATTGTGTTCCTATGTTCTTAAAATATAAGCTTAAATTTTTATCGTTATTACCTCCATTATCCTTATCAGGAGGAGTGGAAAGCTCTGCAAGTTTTTCGATAGCTTCTTCCTTTGCTGCACCACAGTTTATACATGTATATGTTTTGATACCTGTAGATGAAGTAGTAGGTGACAGCGTTATAACACCGGTGTTCCATATATGTTCTGTCTTTGGGATAACACTGCCGTATGAGAGCAGAGCATTGCAGTCTTTACAGTAAGTATCCCCTGTATACCTGTCATCTGCACATGTAGCAGATGATGCATTGTGAATCTCTGTTTTGACGGTGTGATATCAATACCGCCTGCTTTTACACAATTTGCTGTAAACTCTGCGCAGATCCAGCCGTTTGGACAGTTATTATGGTGTTCTGTATGATTGGAAGCGAAGTGGTTTCTTGCAAAATTAACAGCCGTTTCAGGTGAGTATGCGGAACATGCATTTGCTGGCAGTACACAAAGAAGCATAGCTGACAATAGTGTGATAAAAACTCCAAAGTATTTTTTATCGTTCACCTTACTTT
>Ga0256405_10012116_pt1 | contig 10785 bp, 7 predicted proteins | sample RumenRJG_02DNA_FD_189096 | JGI IMG/M metagenome (GOLD analysis project Ga0256405, IMG submission 189096) | Bovine rumen microbial communities from Lethbridge, Alberta, Canada - RJG_02 | ecosystem: Host-associated > Mammals > Digestive system > Stomach > Rumen | place: Canada: Alberta | collected... | reverse complement strand
CCAAGCTTCTGTTGCTGTTGCACATAAGTGATGACTTGGTCATCTGTCATTCCGCTCTGAGCCATTGCCATTCCGCATACAAAACTCATCAGCGTGATAAATGCAATTTTTTTGAAATTCAATAACATATAGTGGTCTTAGTTTTTATTAGCATGCTTTGAAAAGCGTGGAGAAAATTATTTTCGCATCTGTCCATAGAGTACGCTTGCGCAGATATTCAAGATCCATGTCGAGGCGTGTCAGCATCTTGTCTATGGTGTAGGTGTAACCATTGTGAATTGCAGCGTAGGAAGTGATTCCTGGACGTGAACAGTAGAGTAGGGCATAGTCGGGGTTCTGCTCCATGATTTTGTCAATGAAGAACTGAAGTTCCGGACGGTAACCCACAAACGACATGTCACCAATCAGTACATTCCACAACTGAGGCAATTCGTCTATATGATGCTCTCTAAGTACTTTCCCTACCTTTGTCAGACGCTCGTCGTTCTTCTTTGCAAGTTCCGGCGCGTCCTCTTTTGTTCCAGGAATCATAGTGCGGAACTTAAAAATCCGAAAGGGTTTGCCGTTCTTCCCAATACGCTCTTGGCTGAATATAACAGGACCTTTCCCATCTATTTTCTGGATGATGTAAATTATCAGGAAAACAGGCGAAAGTAATATCAGTCCCAGCAGAGCGGCAAAGAAATCGAAAGAGCGTTTTATGCCTCTCTCCACGGCGTTCATGTTATCTATAGTTTGAGAGTAGTTATTTTCCAAGTAATCGGTTGTCAATTGAGTGTTATTTATATTTAATATAATTAACGATTTTTCTGTAATTTTATTACAAAGGTAGAACATTTTATTGTTACGTGTATAGATAATGAAGAAAAAATGTGTTAAATAACATGTTTTAGTGCTTTTTTATGTATTTTTCTTGACAAAAAGGCCTTTATTTAATGTACTAATGATGATAATCTGAAATAGCGATTCTTACTAAAATAATATAAATTGTTGAAGATACGGGATTAAATTGTTAATTTTGCAGCCAAAATGTTTTTAGCTGTAAAATCCTCATGGATCTTCTTGTTTCCAAAGAGGAGTTAAATAAAAATGGAAAATAAATTCAAGCAATGGCGTGATGCCCTGCAGATGAGCATCTACAAAGTTATTGATCCCGTAGTTTGGTTGATGCGCAAGGTGGGCATGACTCCCAACATGGTTACTACGGTAGGTTTGATTGGAAATCTGGCTGCTGCCGCAATGATTCTGTATGCAGCTCTGAGTCCTCTGGTTAATCCTTATTCGTGGATAGGATGGGGCGGTTTGGTAATTATTCTGTCAAGTCTCTTTGATATGTTGGACGGTCGACTGGCACGAACTGCGAACATGGTAAGCAAATTCGGTGCTTTTTATGACTCTGTTCTTGACCGCTATCAGGAATTGACAACACTTTCAGCCTTAGCAGTTTTTTTTATGTATTCAGGTAATACGTTAGGAACTGTAGCCACATTCCTGTCACTCATAGGTTCAATTATGGTGAGCTATGTCAGAGCCAGGGCGGAAGGACTTGGCTGTGAATGTAAGGTGGGCTTGATGCAGCGTCCCGAACGTGTTGTTCTCACGGCATTGGGCTGTATGCTTTTCGGTCTTCTGCATGGTAGTATGGGGAGTGATTCTGTTTGGTTTCTGCTCGTTCCACAATTGCTTATAGCAGTGTTGTCAAATGCTACAGCTGTTGTTCGCATTATTCATGTTTATAAACAGTTAAGATAAAGAATGTTATATAAGTTTAGATATAGTGTTTATATAACATTGATTGTTGCTGTTTATATAGCAGTTAGCATTGTGCTTATTGGCTATTCTCCCACAACGGTTGCGATGTCTGCGGTGACTCTTGTGCTTGCATGGAGCGGTAGTGCTGCCCGCAGGCTTTTGTTGTGCTTCTCACCTATGATAGTGTTTGCAATCCTCTATGATTTCATGCGCGTGTATCCTAATTATATGGTTGCACCAATCGACATAGAAGGTTTGTATAACTGCGAGAAAGATCTGTTTGGAATAGCTGTAGGTGACGGTAATGTGTTGACTCCATCGGAGTATTTTGATGCACACCACAATGTGGTGCTCGATCTGATATCAGGAATCTGCTATCTGTTGTGGGTGCCGCTGCCGCTTGCCTATGCTTTCCGTCTCTATTTTACCTGTAGATATGAACTCTGTCTGAAATTTCTGCTTGCGTTCCTGTTTGTGAACATAGTCGGTTTCACGGGTTATTACATTCATCCTGCAGCTCCGCCATGGTACATTATTCAGTATGGCACCGAACCGATTCTCTCTACTCCTGGCAATGTGGCAGGATTAGCGAGATTCGATCAACTGGTAGGAGTTCCCATATTTCATAGTATTTATGTAAATAATTCCAATGTTTTTGCTGCCCTGCCATCTCTTCATGCAGCCTATAATCCTGTGGCTCTGTATTTTGCGTGGCGATATGGAAAGGATTATACTTGGGCTGCCGTGATAGGCGTAGTCTCAGTGGGTGTGTGGTTTGCTGCAGTCTATAGTGGACATCATTATACTATTGATGTATTGCTGGGCATATTGACGGTTGTCGTAGCACTCTCTTTGTTTGAATTGATAAGCCGGCATTGTAAATTTAAGTTAAAAACTTTTTTACGTTGAAAAGTTTTATTTACTTTGCAGTTTAATTGTGTATTTGCACTCAAGATTAAATATATAACATATATATAACATATTTTTATGACTAACAATCAAGTAAAACCAGCTGAAGGTAAACTGGGTATTATGGTGGTCGGCAATGGTGCCGTAGCCACTACTTTCATGACAGGTGTGTTAATGACTCGCAAGGGTTTGACTAAACCTGTAGGTTCCATGACTCAATACGATAAGATCCGAATTGGATGCGGTGAAAACAAAAAATATCTCCACTACAACGAGATTGTTCCTATAGCATCACTCAACGACATCGTGTTTGGAACGTGGGATGTTTATCCACAGAACGCTTATCAGGCAGCTATGTATGCCGAGGTGCTGAAAGAAGAGGACATCGAGCCTGTTCGCAATGAACTGGAGAAGATTGTTCCTATGAAGGCTGCTTTCGACAAGAATTTTGCAAAGCGTCTTGATGGTGACAATGTGAAGGACTGCAAAACCCGTTGGGAGATGGTAGAAGCCCTCCGTGAGGATATACGCACATTCAAGACTAAGAACAACTGCGCACGTATCGTGGTGCTGTGGGCTGCATCTACCGAAATCTATGTCCCTGTTGACGAGAAGGTGCACTACAAGCTTTCCGACCTCGAAGCTGCCATGAAGGCTGACGACCGTGAGCATATCGCTCCATCTATGTGCTATGCCTATGCTGCATTGACCGAAGGTGCTCCATTCATCATGGGTGCTCCAAATACAACAGTGGATATTCCTGCTATGTGGGAACTTGCCGATAAGACTCACATGCCAATTGCCGGCAAGGACTTCAAGACTGGTCAGACTCTTGTGAAGTCTGGTTTTGCTCCTATCATCGGAACTCGTTGTCTCGGTCTCAACGGATGGTTCTCTACCAATATTCTTGGAAACCGTGACGGTCTTGTTCTGGATGAACCAGCAAACTTCCGTACTAAGGAGGTAAGTAAACTCTCTACTCTGGAGACAATCCTCAAACCTGATGTACAGCCTGACCTCTACGGACACGGCAACGATGAGGATACTCAGTACTACCACAAGGTACGTATTAACTATTATCCTCCACGTAACGACAACAAGGAAGGTTGGGACAACATCGACATCTTCGGCTGGATGGGCTATCCAATGCAGATTAAGATTAACTTCCTCTGCCGCGACTCTATCCTCGCAGCTCCTCTTTGTCTGGACCTCTGCCTGCTTAGTGACCTTGCTGCCCGTGCCGGACGTTATGGTACTCAGCGCTTTCTATCATTCTTCTTCAAGTCTCCAATGCACGACTATACCCAGGGTGAAGAGGCAGTTAACCACCTCTATCAGCAGTACACTATGTTGAAGAACGCAATCCGTGAGATGGGTGGCTACGAAGCTGACGAGGAAATCGATTAAAATGCGAAAACATTTAGGATTTTTATTACTGTTACTACTGCAACTGTTACCTGTCGATGTGGCTGCACAAGTCACCGGTCAGGTAATAGATGCGCGTAGCAAGGAACCGTTGGACTATGTATATGTCTATTACGAAGGACGTGGTATAGGTGATCAGACTGATGAGAAGGGACGGTTCGTGCTGCGTGAAGATTCATTGTGCCATGAACTCACAGTTTCTACATTGGGCTATGTGAAACAGAAAGTACCTCTAATTCCTGGAAAGACACGAAATCTTAAAATCAGGCTTGAACCCGAAGCCCGTCAGTTGCAGACTGTTGATGTTGTTGCTCAGAAACATAAGTATAGCCGCAAGAACAACCCTGCCGTGGAACTGATGAAGAAGGTGATAGAGGCAAAGAAGTTCAATGACCTTCATTTCAAGGAATACTTTTCCTATTCAGCTTACGAGAAGATGACCTTTTCCATCAATGAGTTTACGGAGAAGATTTTCGAACTGGATGAAGGCAAGCGTTGGGCATTCCTCAAGGATCATGTGGAGTATTGCAAGGAGACAGGTAAACTGATTCTTCCGTTAACGGTGGACGAGGTGCTCGCCACACATTATTATCGTAAAGACCCTAAGACAGAGAAGACGCTTATCAAGGCAAAGAATTCACGCGGCATCAATGAACTGATAAATACGGGTGAGATCCTAACCACTACTCTCAAGGACTGCTTTACCGATGTGAACATATATGATGAGGAATGCCGATTGCTTCAGCTCCGCTTCAAAAGCCCTATCGCAAACTCTGCAATCAACTTCTACCGTTACTATATTCAAGACACTATTACCATTGAAGGCGATAGTGTAATTGATGTTGGTTTTGTGCCTAACAATGAGCAGGATATAGGTTTTTCAGGACATATCTATGTTCTGACGGATAGAACCTATCAGGTGCGTAGGGTTGAACTTAGCATACCGCGCCGTAGCGATGTGAATTTCGTTGAGTCCATGTCTATCAAGCAGGACTATGAAGAACTTCCTACAGGTGAACGTGTGGTTGTGAACAACGACATGCTCATTGAGATGAAGATTACTTCGTGGCTCAACAAGCTGCAGGTTCAGCGCACCATCCGCAATTTCGACTATGCCTTTGCGCCTATTCCCAAACAGGTGTTCAAGCATATAAAAGGCAATGTCTATACAGAACCTGATGCAACTATGCACACCGACGACAACTATTGGAAGGACTATCGCAAGGTGGAACTCACGCAGAGTGAGGGCGAGATGGGATCATTCCTCCAGAAACTTACCCAAATCAAGGGTTTCAAGGTGGTTATGTTTGGTATGAAGGCGCTGATTGAGAATTATATTGAGACAGCTGACTCCACTCAGAACAACAAGTTCGACTTCGGACCTATTAACACCACTATTTCATTCAATCACTACGATAAAGTGCGTTTTCGTATTTCCGGATTCACCACAGCCCACCTCAATCCGCATATCTTCTGGAACGGCTACATAGCCTACAGCCCGAAACGCAATAATGTGTACGGGCGTACCGAACTCACATATTCCTTTAACCGCAAGGCGTACCTTTCCAGGGAATTCCCTAAGAACAACATACACATTTCTTATTGGAACGACATAACCTCCCCATTTGAGAAATTCGTTCCTACGGACAAGGATAATGTCTTCCTGGCATTCCATTCGTCCAAGGTTGACCAGTATAATCACACAAGGGAGTTCAAGCTGATGTACGATCGTGAATGGTATGACGGTCGCAAGCTTTATGCCACGTTCACCCGTCAGAACAACCGTGCCGTGGATGCGCTCTTCTATCAACGCCTGGGCACAGACCCCAATGTGCCCACTCAGGGAATGTCTGCCCTCACTTACGATCCTTCCCGCCACATTCACGATATCACAACATCCGAACTGAAGATGGGTATGTCGTTCGAACCTGGTGCTACATATATTAACACCAAGCAACGACGAATCAAGATCAACAAGGATGCTCCTATTCTGTCTGTCAGCCACACCATGGGCATCAAAGGATTCCTCGGAGGCGAATACAATTATAATGTTACTGAAGTAGGACTGTACAAACGCCTTTATGTGCCTGGAGGTTGGGGCTATCTTGATACAGACCTGAAGGCTGGCATACAGTGGGACAAGGTGCCGTTTCCTCTGCTTATTCATCCTGCTGCCAACCAGTCGTTCATTATCATGGACAACACTTTCTCGTTGATTTCCAACCTCGAGTTCCTCAATGACCGTTATGCTCAGGCTATGATTGCCTGGGATCTCTGCGGAAAGATATTCAACCGTGTGCCTTTGCTGAAAAAGATGCAATGGCGTGAATATCTTGGAATCAATGTGCTATGGGGGGCTCTGTCCGACAAGAACAACCCTGCTGTGAGCAACTACACCGATCCCGATCTCTTCTATTTTCCGGGACGTTTTCGCAGCGACGGAAATGGTGGCACTTATTATGAGAACAATACTGTGATAATGGACAAGCACACACCATATATGGAATTGCGTCTTGGCATACATAACGTGTTCAAGCTATTCCATATAGAATATGTGCGTCGTCTGACTTATCTGAAGAATCCGGGAACAAATAAGGATGGCATCAGGTTTATGTTCAGGGTGATGTTCTAATGTTTTCTGAACTCCATCACAGCCCATTTGTTTTTGCTCTGCTCATGAACGAGTTGGAGTCCTTTTGACTCGAATGCTTTCCTGATTGTGGAAATGTCGTTGGTGAAGAATCCGCTGACGATGAGCGAGCCGCCTTGACTGAGATGCTGCACATATGCAGGCAAGTCGTTTACGATGATGTTACGGTGGATATTTGCCACTATTAGGTCGAACTTGCCCTGAGGTGTGTCCGCTGCAGCTTGTGATATGGCGGCAGCATCACCATGATAAACCTTGATTCTTCCATCTGTTCCGTTTAGTGAGGCATTGAGCCGTGTGTTCTCCACACTGAACTCGTCTATGTCTATGGCTGCAACATAGTCTGCTTTACTTAATGCCATACAGATGGCAAGAATGCCTGTTCCGCAACCCATGTCAAGGCACGCCTTCCCTGCGAAATTCCTGCGGAGCAGCAGCTCTGTTAGTTGTGAGGTCGTCTCGTGGGTTCCACTTCCGAAAGCCATTCGTGGTTGTAATAGTATGTCGAATGGTTCGGGCTTCACGCTATGTTGAGCATCGTGGATGACGCACAGTCCGGGTATGCATATAGGCTCAAAGCCGTTCTTCTCCCATTCCTCATTCCAATCCTTGTTCTCCATCTCAGCCATGGAGTAGGAGATACTGGTGTCTTCGAATGGGAACTCCCTGATTATGGCATCTATTTGGCTTGACTCCATATCGCATGACTGCAGAATATACGCCTCCACACCATCTTCTGTCTGTTGAAAACTGTCGAACCCTACGTCGGCAAGCAGGGCACAAAGTACATCCGAAGCCACTTCTGAAAACGGCTCAATAGAAAACTTCCAAACGTTGTAAACCTGATTATTCATAGTTAAAGATAAATCCCCTTTGTTTACTCTTTTACATAAACGGAAATACTGCGCCAATTATTGCAGAGTGTTAACATTGTTTAATAATTGATGCTCAATAGGTTGAGTTTGAGAATAATTTCGTTACTTAGCAGAAAAGTAATAAAAATGAAAGCAGATTTATTCAAATTTCGACAATTCACTGTTAGGCACGATCGCTGTGCCATGAAGGTCGGCACCGATGGTGTGTTGCTTGGAGCATGGGCGAGTGTAGACGGAGCCGCCAATGCGCTCGATGTAGGCACAGGCAGCGGGTTGATAGCGTTGATGCTTGCCCAGCGCAACACAGAACTGAGAGTTACGGGCGTTGATATAGATAGCGATGCTGTGGCTCAGGCAAGGGAAAACTTTCTTCGTTCGCCTTTTGCCTCCCGTCTGACGGCTCTTGAAGCTGACTTCACAGCCCCGTTTCCTTATGACCTTAAATACGATGTCATAGTAAGCAATCCACCGTTCTACGTGGAGGATGTCCATTCCCCCGACAGCCGCAGGAATCAGGCACGCAGTGAGTCTTCCCTGCCGTTTGCCACATTGGTGGATCGTACTGCGGAGTTGCTTAGCCCGCAAGGGAAGCTCGATGTGGTAGTGCCCGCTTCCGCAGTTCCCGACATAGTACTCTCGGCATCAGCACATGGTCTCCATCTGCTGCGCCGTACTGATGTCCACACCACAGAACGTAAGCCACCCAAGCGGACTTTGTTGGAGTTCAGCCGCAGCGATGAACCGTCTGTGTGTTCCAAACTTGTCATTCACGATGCCGCTGGAGGCTATTCATTACAGTACCGTCAGCTCACACAGGATTTCTATTTGTGATTTCATGCCTTAAAATGCGGTGTTTCAAACGAATTTCCCTGCTTCTCACAAACTTTATTGTAAAAAATGTTTGCAGATTCAAAAACAATCTATACATTTGCACAACAACCTGATATATTAACTAATTTTAATATAAATAATATGAAAAGAAGCATTATTACTATGATCGCCCTTATGTGTTTCGCTATTGGAGCACAGGCGCAGTATGATGATTACTACAGCATTATCAACGGTACCAAGTATCGCCCAGGTGTGAAGAAGATGGTGGAGAAGGGTGCCTATGTCGATGCCTACTACATGCTGCAGATAATCAAGTCGGAAGGCTATAGCATGCCTAATCCTCCTACTGACTACAACAAGTATCTCAAACTCACTACCGAGAAAGTAACCGACCAGGTAGTGGAAGACTTGATTCCTTACGACAAGGATACCAAGCCCATCGTCGAAATGGCAGCAAGGCTGGGATATAAGCCCGCTAAGGACTATCTCAATCCCCCAGGCAGCTATACTGGCGGCGGTAGCAGTACGGCAAGCAAGGAAACGATAACAGTCAACGGTGTTTCATTCAATATGATACGAGTTGACGGCGGTTCGTTCTCTTTCGGCTCTTCAAATGTGAGCAAGTCCGTTGATACCTTTTATATGGGAGAAACCGAGGTTACCCAGGAACTCTGGTATGCCGTGATGGGAACCAATCCTTCACACTTCAGGTCTGACCGTAACCCTGTAGAGTTAGTGTCCTATTACGACTGCCTTGACTTCATCTCAAAACTCAACAGCAAGACCGGACGTCAGTTCCGCCTGCCTACAGAAGTGGAATGGGAATATGCTGCCAAGGGTGGTAAACAGTCCAAAGGCTACAAGTACAGCGGTAGCAACGTTCTGAACTCCGTTTCTTGGAATAGCGGCAATGCCAACAGTTCTACCCACAATGTCAAGATGAGAGCTGCAAACGAATTAGGATTCTATGACATGACCGGAAACGTGTGGGAATGGACTAGCACTATCGGTGACAACGACAATGGCAAGCACACTGTACGTGGCGGTAGCTTCTCAGAGGACGAAATAGAGAAATACCAGGTAGTGACATTCTCAGGATATTACACAAATGACAAAAAGAACACCAATTGCGGCTTCCGTCTTGCTATGTTAGGTTCAAGCTCTACCGGTGGCAGCACTACAGGTCTTACTGGTTCTAAGCAGACCGTCACCGCCAATGGTGTTCAGTTCACAATGATTCGCGTGAATGGCGGTTCTTATCAGATGGGTTCGGAACGTACCGACAGTGAGAAACCAATCCACCGCGTATCAGTCAACGACTTCTATATTGGAGAGACTGAGGTCACTCAGGAATTGTGGAAGGCTGTCATGGGAACCAATCCGGCAAAGATGTACGGTTTGACCCGTCCAGTAGAGAATATCACCTATAGCGATTGCGAAACATTCGTAAACAAGCTGAGTACTCTCACCGGAATCAATTTCCGCATACCTACAGAGGAAGAATGGGAATACGCAGCACGAGGCGGCAGCCGTTCTTACGGATATAAGTTCGCTGGAAGCAATGACTATTCTTCTGTGGCATGGGTAACAGCTAATAGTAACAGCTCCACCCATAACGTTAAGCTGAAGTCTCCTAACGAACTTGGCATCTACGACATGTCGGGTAACGTTCAAGAATGGGTCAACAGCGGATGGAGTGAGAACTATAACGCAAGTCGGGACAATTCCCAGCGCGTTGTCCGCGGTGGTGCATACGACCTCACAGACTGGGCTGCACACACCACTTATCGCTACGGCTTCTCCAAGAGCACCAACCTCGGACGTACAGGTTTGCGTATTGCGGCTGCTCCAGGTGGAGGCAACTCCAACAACTACGGCAACAATAACAACAGTAGTGCGTCAAAGAGATACTTCACAGCCAATGGCGTTCAGTTCACAATGATCCGAGTTAACGGAGGCTCTTTCCAGATGGGTTCCGAACGCACCAACGACGAGAAACCTGTGCACCGCGTATCAGTCAACGACTTCTATATCGGAGAGACTGAGGTTACTCAGGAATTGTGGAGGGCTGTCATGGGAACCAACCCGTCAAAGCGTTTGGGTACACAGCGTCCTGTAGAGTCAATCTCATTCAACGACTGTGAAACATTCGTCAACAAACTCAACACCCTTACAGGCATGAACTTCCGCATACCAACCGAGGAAGAATGGGAATTCGCAGCACGCGGCGGAACAAGCTCACGAGGTTACAAGTTTGCAGGAAGTGATGACTGTAACACCGTTAGCTGGAATAGCAGCAACAGTAACGAAGATACCCACAATGTCAAGATGAGGTCACCAAAC